>Ga0315907_10005362_pt1 | contig 14015 bp, 9 predicted proteins | sample LakEriMetagenome_3_FD_203525 | JGI IMG/M metagenome (GOLD analysis project Ga0315907, IMG submission 203525) | Freshwater fungal communities from buoy surface, Lake Erie, Ohio, United States - Buoy 12 MA123 | ecosystem: Environmental > Aquatic > Freshwater > Lake > Lake biofilm | place: USA...
TGAGCTTTCTGTGGCCTCAGCACCTGTGGTGGATGCTCGCGTTGCCGTTGCTGGTGCTGCTGTACCTGTGGCTGCTGCGCAGGCGGGTGAAGGTGACGCTGCGGGTCAGCAGCATCGGCACCGCGCGGGCAGCGCAAGGCCGGACCTTGCGGCGCCACGTGCCGCCCGCCCTGCTGCTGCTGGCGCTGGCCCTGCTGCTGCTCGCCCTGGCGCGCCCGGTCGGGCGGGTCATGCTGCCCGGGGCGAAGTCCACGGTCCTGCTGGCGCTGGACGTGTCCCTGAGCATGCGGGTGACGGACGTCCAGCCCACGCGCATGGTCGCAGCCCAGGAGGCGGCCAAGAGCTTCCTGCAGGACCTGCCGCGCGACATCGACGTGGGCGTCATCACCTTCGCCGGCACGGCTCAGGTGGCCCAGCAGCCCACGCGCGACCGGCCCACCCTGGTGGCGGCGATAGACGGCATCCAGATGCAGCGCGGCACGGCCCTCGGCAGCGCCATCGTGGTGTGCCTGGCGGAGTTGTTCCCTGGACAGGGGATCGACCTTGCTGACATGGTCTTCGGGCCGCAGCGCAGGCCCCTGAACCCCGAGCGGCAGGCCAAGGCAGCGGCCCAGGCCTTCACCCCTGTCGCGCCAGGCAGCTACAAGCCAGCGGTCATCATCCTGCTCAGCGACGGCCGGCGGACCACGGGCGTGGACACCCTGCAGGCCGCACAGATGGCAGCCGACCGCGGGGTGCGGGTTCACGTCATCGGGCTCGGCACGCCCGACGGTCACCTGGCCGCGGGCGAGGGCATGGCCTTCTACCTGCAGCTGGACGAGGCCGCACTGCGTGAGGTGGCGCGCGTGACCGGCGGCGAGTACCACTCGGCCGCCTCAGCCGAGGCTCTGCTCAAGGTCTATCAGGGGCTCGGGTCCACGGTGCTTCTGCAGACGCGGGAGACCGAACTGACGGCCCTGCTGTGCCTGCTGGCGGCCTGCCTGCTGGTGGCGGGGTCGGGACTGTCGCTGAAGTGGTACGGACACATGGCCTGACGGCCTCGGGCGGCGGCGCTGCGGGTGGGCGCGCATCCTCGTGCAGGGCTGTACCGCCGCAGGCAGGCGCCTGCCCCGGCTGAGCGCGCTGCAGGGCCCGATCCACTGACGAGCCCGAGGCTTTCCCGATTGGCAACGGGAGCGAATTGGGTCACCATGCCGGCATGACCGTCCCGACAGAACCGACCCCTCCCGCGGCGCGCCACTTCATCGACGGCCTCCAGGAAGCCGGCATCGACTGGTTGTTCTGCAACCTCGGCACCGACCACGTGACCCTGGTGGACGAGCTGGCGAGGGCCGAGTTGGAGGGCCGGCCCGCTCCGCGCGTTTTGCTGTGCCCCCATGAGAACGTCGCGGTGCACATGGCTGGCGGGTATGCCGCCTTGACGGGCCGCGGCCAGGGCGTGCTGGTGCATGTGGATGCGGGCACGGCCAACGCCGCCATGGGCCTGCACAACCTGATGCGCGGGCGGCTGCCGGTGATGCTGATGGCCGGACGCGCACCCTATGCCCTGCATGGCGAACTGCCCGGCGCGCGTGACAACTATGTCCACTACGTGCAAGACCTGTTCGACATGGGCTCGCTGGTGCGGCCGTATGTCAAGTGGGAATACAACCTGCCCTCCGGCGTGGTGGCCAAGGAGGTCATCCGGCGCGGGCACACGCTGATGCACAGCGACCCGCCAGGCCCGGTCTACCTGACCCTGCCGCGCGAGACCCTGGCCGAGCCCCTGGCTGCCGGCCACGCGCGCAGCTACCCTGCGCAGCGCTACGGTGCCGCAGGCTCCGGCACGGTGCCGCGCGAGGCCGCACTGGAGATCGCGCGCGCCCTGATGACCGCCGCGCAGCCCCTGGTGGTCACCTCTTACCTGGGCCGCAGCGCCCGGGCGGTGCAGGCGCTGGAGGCACTGGCCCTGCTGTGCGGACTTCAGGTGGTGGAGTCCAACCCGTCCTGGCTGTGCATGGACCGAGGGTCGCCGTGCTTTGCCGGCTTCGATGCCCAGGCCCTGTTGCCGCAGACCGATCTGGGCCTGCTGCTGGACGTGGATGTGCCCTGGTTGCCCGGCGGCGCGCAGCCGCGCGAGGATTCGCGCTGGCTGCACATCGACGTGGACCCGGTGAAGAAGGACTTTCCGGTCTGGGGCTTTGCCACCGACGAACGCTGGCAGGCCGACTGCGCACTGGCCTTGCGCGACATCCATGAAGCCGTGCAGTCGCTGGCCGACGCCGACTTCCATGCCCGTGTGGCGCAGCGCAAGGCAGGCTGGCTCGCCGCCCGCCAGGCGCGCGTTGACCGCACCGCGGCGGCGGCCGCGGACCCTGGCCAGACCGACTCGCTCAACCCGGCCTGGGTGTGCGCGGTGCTGGGGCGTCACCTGCGCCCTCACGATGTGCTGGTCAACGAGGGCATACGCAACGGGCCGCATGTGCTGGCGCAGATACCGCGAAGCCAGCCGCTCACGCTGCTGGGCGGCGCCGGAGGCGGCCTGGGCTACAGCGCGGGCATGGCCCTGGGCGCAAGACTGGCGCTGCAGGACGCCGGCAGCCCGGCCCGCGTGGTGCATGTGGAAGGCGACGGCGGGTTCCACTTTTCCACACCCACCTCGGTGTATGCGGTGGCCCAGCAGTACCGCCTGCCCATCCTCAGCGTGGTGCTGGACAACGGCGGCTGGCAGGCGGTGAAGGAAGCCGTGCTGCGCGTACATCCTGACGGCCCTGCGGCGCAGGCCCGCCAGTTCCACGCCCGTTTGGAGGGCGAGTCGCGTCGCTTCGAGCAGGTGGCCCAGGCTTTCGGCGCCCACGGCGAGCGCGTCAGCCGCCCCGAGGACCTCGAACCCGCGCTCGTGCGCTGCCTGGCCGCCCTGGACGCAGGGCGCGCCGCGGTGCTGGTGGCGTCGGTGCGCAAGATCTGACGGACTTCCTCCATGCCCGATGGCCGTCGTGGACACACAGCACGCCTTACCTTCGCCCTGTTCTCCCGCCTGACCCGACTCTCACGCAACACACCAGGAGACCTTCCCATGCCCACTCGTCACCCCGCGCCAACCGAGCCACAGCACCTGACCCGCCGCACGCTGCTCGCGGCCCTCGGCGCCGCGCCTGCCTGCGCGGCGCTCCTGCCCCTGGGTGCCAGCGCACAGGCGGCCTGGCCCCAGAAGGCCGTGCGCATCGTGGTGCCCTACGCGCCGGGTGGCGCCAACGACATCCTGGCGCGACTGGTGGCCGAGAAGCTCGCTCCTGCGCTGGGCCAGCCGGTGCTGGTCGAGAACAAGGCCGGGGCTGGCGCGGTGGTGGGCACGGACTTCGTCGCCAAGGCTGCACCCGACGGCTACACGCTGCTGATGGCCGCCAGCGGGCCCATCGTGTTCAACCCGGCCCTGATGAGCAACCTGTCGTACGCGCCGCTGCGCGACCTGGCGCCGATCTCCATGGCAGGCTCGTTTCCCATGATCCTGGCCGTGCGCGAGGACTTCCCGGCCAAGACGGTGGCAGAGCTGGTGGCCTTCTCGCGCGCCAACCCCGACAAGACGGCCTACTCCTACCCCTCGGCGTCGTTCCAGCTGGTGATGGAACTGGTCAAGCAACGCACGGGCCTGCGCGCGCTGAACGTGCCCTACCAAGGAAGTGCGCCTTCGATCAACGCGGTGATGACGGGCGAGGTGCAGATGACGATGATCGATTCCGGCCCGATCGCCGCCCTCATCAAGTCCGGCAAGCTGCGCGCGCTGGCCGTCACTTCCGAGCAGCGCCTGGCCAGCTACCCCGGCGTTCCCACGCTCAAGGAGCAGGGCGTGGACATCGCCGTCAACTTCTGGAGCGGATTGCTTGCACCGGCGGGCACGCCGGCGCCCGTGCTGGCACGCTTGCAGCAGGAGATGGCCCGCATCATGGCGCAGCCGGATGTGGTGGAGCGCCTGTCCAAGCTGGACATCCGTGCGGTGGGGGGCAGCAGCGCCGACTTCGGCCGCACCATCGCGCAGGAGATCGAACTGTGGACCCAGGTGGCGCGCGCCAACAACATCAAGGCCAACTGATGACCGGGCAGGAATGGTCGCCAGTCAACGGGGCCCGATGATGCAGACCCCTGCTGCCGCAGCTCTGGGGGCTTCTTGAAGTCTGCTGACCCCGGCGCGAAGCGCATCGCCATCGCAGGTGCCGGCATCGCCGGGCTGTGCACCGCGCTGGCACTGCGGCAGCGTGGCTTCGCCGTGGACGTGTACGAGCAGGCGGGACAGCTAGGGGAGGTGGGTGCGGGCCTTCAGCTGTCACCCAACGGCACGCGGGTGTTGCGCAGCCTCGGCCTGGAGGACGCACTGCGGCCCTGGGTATGCGAGGCGGCACGCAAGGAGGTTCGCCACTACGAGCATGGACGCCGCTGGAAGCTCTTCGACCTGGGGGCCGACTGCCGTGAGCGTTTCGGGGCCCCTTACTGGATGGTGCACCGCGGGGACCTCCACCACGTGCTGTTGCAGGCGCTGCAGGCTCAAGACCCACGCGCAGTGCGGCTTGGCGCACGCGTGGTGCGCGCTGTCAACCAGGGCGAAGGGGTGCACTTCACGCTGGCCGACGGTTCCAGTGGCAAGGCCCATGCGCTGCTCGCGTGCGACGGCGTTCACTCCGTGCTGCGAGGGCAACTGCTGGGCGAGGACGAGGCCCGCTTCACAGGACTGCTGGCCTGGCGCGGGCTGGTGCCTATGCAGGCGCTGCTCGAGCACCTGCGCACCCGCGCGGACGAGCACGTGGGCACCAACTGGGTGGGCCCCGGCGCGCATGTCATCACGTACCCGGTGCGCGCCGGCGCCTTGATGAACGTGGTGGGCATCGTCGAGCGAAGCGATTGGCAAGCCGAGTCCTGGACACAGCCCGGCACCGTGGGAGAACTGCTGCAGGACTTCTCGAACTGGCATGAGGATGTCCGCAGCCTGATGGGGGCGATCGATCAGCCCTTCAAGTGGGCGCTGCTGGGCCGCAAGCCGCGGCGGGGCTGGGGCCAGGGCCGGGTCTGCCTGCTGGGCGATGCCGCCCACCCCACGCTGCCCTTTCTGGCCCAGGGGGCCAACATGGCGCTCGAAGACGCGGTGGTGATGGCCGATTGCCTGGCCGGCGAGGCCTCTGTGGAGCAGGGGCTGCGGCGCTTCGAGGCGCTGCGCTGGCAGCGCACGGCCGACATCGTCAACCGCTCGGCCGACAACGCCTCACGGTTCCACAACCCGGCCCTGGCGGACCCCGGCTTTGCCACGGCCTACATCGACCAGGAGTGGGACAGCGACAAGGTGCGTCACCGCTATGACTGGCTGTTCGAGTACGACGCGACCCGTGCGGCGACTGCAACCACACCTGACGAGCATGGATGACACCGATGTCCTGATCGCCGGCGCCGGCCCGGTGGGCATCACCCTGGCGATGTGCCTGGCGCAGCGGGGCATCCGCAGCCTGGTGATCGAACCCAAGGCACCCGACGCCCTGCCGGACGTGAAATGCAACCACGTGTCGGCGCGCAGCATGGAGCTGTACCGGCGGCTGGGCGTGGCGGGTGCGCTGCGGGCGGCGGGCCTGCCGGATGACTATCCCCACGACGTGTCCTACCGCGCCACCACCGTCGGCCGCGAAGTCACGCGCATCCACATCCCCGGGCGTCTGACCCGCAAGACCGACACCAGCGGTCCGGACGGCTGGTGGCCCACGCCCGAGCCGCCGCACCGTATCAACCAGCGCTTTCTGGAACCCATCCTGCTGGCGTACGCACGGCACCAGCCCGCGATCACACTGGCGCACCGCGAACGCGTGAGCGGATTCACCGAGCACGGCCTCGGGGTGGACGTCGAAGTCAGACACGAAGACACCGGCGCGGTGCGCAGGCTGCGGGCGCGGTACCTGGTGGGTTGCGATGGGGGACGGTCCACCGTCCGCAAGGGGATGGGTGTGCGTCTGGTGGGAGACGAGGTCGTGCAGCGCGTGCAGAGCACGTGCATCCGGGCGCCGGACCTGATCGGGCGCATGCGCACAGCACCCGCCTGGGCCATGTTCAGCGTGAACCCTCGCCGCAGCGGCAACGTCTACGCCATCGATGGCCGCGAGGTCTGGCTGGTGCACAACTACCTGCGCGACACCGAACCCGACTTCGACTCTGTCGACCGCGATGGGGCCCTGCGCGCCATCCTCGGGGTGGACGAGAGCTTCACCTACGAGATGATGAGCAAGGAAGACTGGATCGGCCGCCGTCTGGTGGCGGAGAAGTTGCAGCAGGGCCGTGTCTTCATCGCCGGCGACGCCGCTCACCTGTGGGTGCCCTACGCCGGCTACGGCATGAACGCGGGCATTGCCGACGCGGCCAATCTCGCGTGGCACCTGGCGGGTCAGGTCGAGGGCTGGGCGGCGGCCCATGCGTTGAGCGCCTACCAGCAAGAGCGTCACCCCATCACCGAACAGGTGTCGCACTTCGCCATGAACCATGCGCACGCCATGAGCCAGCGCCGCCGCGCCATCCCGGCCGAGATCGAGGACGACACGCCGCAGGGGCAGGCCGCTCGCGAGGCCTTCGGGCGCGACCTCTACGAACTGAACGTGCAGCAGTACTGCTGTGCCGGACTGAACTTCGGCTACTACTACGCCGACTCGCCGCTGATCGTCTACGACGAGGAGCCCGCACCGGCCTACGGCATGGGGCACTTCACGGCCTCCACCGTCCCTGGATGCCGCACGCCACACTTCTGGCTCGAGGATGGCCGCAGCCTGTACGACGCCTTCGGCGCGGCCTACACGCTGCTGCAGTTGCGCTCGGGCTGCGGCCCGTCGGTCGCCGCATTGCAGTCCGCTGCCGCGCGCCACCACGTACCGATGGAAGTGCTAGACCTGTCGGCACATCCCGGCGTGCCCGGCGAATACCGGCATGCCTTGCTCATCGCGCGCTCGGATGCGCATACCGTGTGGCGCGGGGACACGGCCGATGTGAAGATGGCCGAACAAGTGATGGCGCGCCTGAGCGGACGTGCCTGACCCTCCTGGCACTTCGAGTACGCTGCAACCCGCGTTCAGCCCACAAGGTCGCAGCTGCATGGCGCGTCGATGACGCAGGACAATCAGATCATGAGCTCCCTGCTGATCCATCAGGCCCGCTGCGTGGCCACCCAGGACGATGCCGCAACCGAACTGGCCCACGCCTCCATCCTCGTGCGAGACGGGCTGATCGAAGGCGTCTACCCCGAGGGCACGCTGCCGCCCCAGTGGCTGGCACCCGGCGCCGTGGACGAGGTGATCGATGCGCGCTCGCACGTCGTCATCCCGGGCATGGTGAACACGCACCACCACATGGTGCAGTCGCTCACGCGGGCGGTGCCGGGCGTGCAGAACGCCGAGCTGTTCACCTGGCTCCAGGGCCTGTACCCGATCTGGGCGGGGCTCAGGCCGGAGATGGTGACGGTGTCGCACCAGGTGGCGATGGCGGAATTGCTGCTCAGCGGTTGCACCACCAGCAGCGACCATCTCTACATCTACCCCAACGGCATCCGGCTGGAAGACAGCATCGCCGCCGCACAGGCCATCGGGCTGCGCTTCACCGCCACGCGCGGCGCCATGAGCGTGGGACAGAGCCAGGGCGGGCTGCCGCCTGACCGGGTGGTGGAGTCCGAACCCGAGATCCTGCGCGAGAGCCAGCGGCTGGTCGAGCGCTGGCACGACCCATCGCACGGCGCCATGCTGCAGATCGCCCTGGCCCCCTGCTCGCCCTTCACCGTCAGCCGGGACCTGATGCGGGAATCGGCCGCGTTGGCCCGCAGCTTGGGGGTGCGCCTGCACACCCACCTGGCCGAGAACGACCACGATGTGGCCTACACGCAGGAGCGCTTCAACTGCACGCCCACACAGTACGCCGAGCAACTCGGTTGGGTGGGCGACGACGTGTGGCATGCCCACTGCGTGAAGATCGACGAACCGGGCCGCCACCTCTTCGCGCGCACCGGCACCGGCATCGCCCACTGCCCCTGCAGCAACATGCGGCTGTCCAGCGGCATCCTGCCCCTGCGCCAGTTGCTGGACGACGGCGTCAAGGTGGGCCTGGGCGTCGACGGCAGCGCCAGCAATGACGCCGCCCACCTGCTCAACGAAGCCCGACAGGCCATGCTGCTGGCCCGGGTGGGCCGCGCGCTGGAGCCCTTCGGCTGCGACCACGGCCCGGCCGACATGACGCCGCGCGACGCCCTTCGCCTGGCCACGCGGGGTGGGGCGGAAGTCTTGGGACGCGCCCACGACATCGGCCAAATCCGCCCCGGCTATTGCGCCGACCTGGCGCTGTTCAGGACCGACACGCTGGCCATGGCCGGCGGCGCCGTGCACGACCCCGTGGGCGCGCTGATGCTGTGCGCCAGCGCCAACGCCGACTTCACCGTCGTGCATGGGCGCGTGGTGGTGCGGCAGGGACAGATCACCACCGTCGACCTGGGCCCCTTGATCGAGCGCCACAACGCCATGGCGCAGCAACTGGCCGAGCAGGCGCGTTGAAGAGCGCCGCACTGGCGCCCTTTGAACGGATGAAGGCCCGCGCCCAGCACACATAGGCCTCTTCGGTGCGCAAGCTGTAGTGCAGCAGCCGGATGCGCTCTCGCACCTGGTCCAGTAGCCGAACGGACTTCAAGGGCGGCAGGGCCGCCGTCGCAGCCACAGGTCTGAAGTCCGTGCGGCCGGGGACCTGAGCTTGTCGCGTAAACACCATGATGGCCTCCCTTGGCAAGGCGGCGCAGTGTTGACAGAATTGTCAGCAAGCGCTGCATTTGACGGCGAATTTATGACTGTATGAACGTACAGTCAACAGGGAGGGAAGCTTGATGCGACAAGCACATAGGCCACGTCAGGCGCACCGGATTAGGACGACAGTTGCCGTGTTAGGCGACAGTGTGGCGTCGTCCAAAACACGTTAGCCAGCACGCTCACCGCAATCTCCGGACCGCCGAAAGTGAATCCCAATCCGCCAGTCACAACTTCTGAGTCCGGTCAGGTTCTCGGAAACGAAGCAACTAAGAACGACTATTCGCCGTCATATTGGCAAAGGGCATTCAAAGGCACACCTACGGCGATCTTTGTACCTCCTTACATTCGCTTCCTACAGGGGCAAGTCGCGCTGCGAAAGGCGCTGAACTTTCTGGTGGTATCTCGCGCTGCGGCCCAGTCTGGCTTCCCACCCCTAAGCGACCTACTTCAGAGTCTCGACAGCTCACCTGAGTCAAGGCAGACACAAGTCTCATTCGAGACTCTCTTTTCGGCTGCCCTCTTTGTGAATCTGATTTCTGAGGTCGAACACTTCTTCCTGAGCTGCGCAGCCACTGCGATCCGGCTGTATCCAGGGAAGGTCGGAAGTGAGACCTTTCGCCTGAGTGATGTGTTAGCTGTGTCATCCTCCGACGAACTGGTTGAGCGCGCGGCGGATCGAGCATTGCAAGCTTTGATGTATGAGAAGCCAGCAGATTACTTATCTGGCCTGTGCGAGATGGTGTCTATTGACAAAAAGCACTTGATCGAGATTTGGCCAAGCTTTGTGGAAATGAAGGCAAGACGCGACTTGGGCGTACACAACAACTGGGTCACCAACGGTATCTATCTCCGAAAGCTTAAGGAGATCGGTTTCGCCGACCACCCATCTACTGGTATGCGGCTGATCCCAGACTTTGCGTACCTAGAGGCATCCATCAATACGTGCGATCGTCTGGTCGGCAAGATGGCGAACCTGATGGCAGAGAAGTGGCTACCCATCTCCGGGGTCACAGGTTCCGAGGATCCAGGCAAAAATGCGAGTTCGTCACAGAGTAACAGTGCTGGCTAACATTTCCATCCACGGGACTGCCTTCGGCAGCCCGTGATGTCAGACGTTAGGCATCAGAGGAACCCCAAATGCGCTTCCCGCTTCCAGTTCTCGTACTCGCTACTCTGTCCGCACTCCCACTTGTGACCTGGGCGGCATTCAAGCCGATCCGCGTTCTGGCGCCAGAATTCGCCGGAGTCCAGTGCACAGAAGCGAACATCTGTATCGACGACCTGACAAAGCTAGAACAAGCTCGACTTCTTCGGGATGAGTCGGTCAGCTTCGTAGAGTCTCGGATTGGAAAAATTGGGCACGTTCCAAGATACATCTTCTGCTCGTCTGCAGCATGTGCGAAGAGCTTCGGCTTCACAAGCAACGCTGCTTACCACGTCGGAACCTTTGGCATTGTCATTGGTCCCCGCGGCTGGCACCCACATTTTGCTAGACACGAATTGATCCATCACCTTCAGATGGAGAACATCGGGAGCTTGCATGCCCTCTTCTTTACGCCAACGTGGTTCATTGAAGGCATGGCCTACTCACTGAGTGAAGACCCTCGCAGACCCCTGCCACAGCCACTAGAAGGTTGGCGTTCAGAGTTTGAGCGCTGGCTTCCATCTGTGCAAAACCAGGATCTCTGGGCAACGGCACGCACACTCCGCTGATGCCTCTTAAGAAACACCCCTCAAGTGACTGATGCGCAAGGCGTTTTTCATGCGGCCTGCGGTGCGGCGACGAGTTGCATGCCGAGCTTGTTGGCACGCTGGGACAGCTGGCGCAGCACCCGTTCGCGGTATCGCTCCTCGTAGTAGGCCTGGCCTTGGTCGGTGTACTCCTCGCCCTTGGTCAGCATCGTGTAGGTGAGCCGGGCGAGCTTGTGCGCGGCAGCGGCCACCGCCTTGGGCTTGTCCATCCGGTGCCCACAGCCGGCTGACCTGGGGTGCGGTGGCTGCGTGAGGGCTGCTTCTCGGCCCACCGGCCTGTGCGCTTCCGCAGCGCCTGGATCAGTGCTGAAATCACGCTCTTCTTCCCGCCTCACCGCCCACACTACCGTCACGGCCACCACCCCCCATGACCCAAGACCCTCTCATCACCGGCTGGGGCCACACGCCCTTCGGCAAGCTCGACGCCGTCGACCTCGAGCAGCTCATCCGCGACGCGGCGCTGCCGGCACTCGACAGCGCGGGCCTGGCGCCCGAGGAGATCGACGGCCTCTTCGTCGGCCACTTCAACGCCGGCTTCGTGCCGCAGGACTTCACCGCGGCGCTGCCGGCGGTGGCCATCCCCGCCTTTCGCCACACGCCGGCCGTGCGCTGCGAGAACGCCTGCGCCACGGGCTCGGCCGCCATCTGGGCGGCGGTGGATGCGCTGAAGTCCGGCCGCATGAAGCGGGCGCTCGTCATCGGCATGGAGAAGATGAACGGCCTGGCCACGCCCCAGGTGTCAGCCACGCTGCTGCGCTGCTCTTACGTGAAGGAAGAGTCAGGCGACCCGGCAGGCTTCGCCGGGGTGTTCGGGCAGATCGCCACCGAGTACGGCCAGCGCTATGGCGACCCTGCCGACGCGCTGGCGGCCATCGCCGCCAAGAACCACCACCACGGCATGGCCAACCCCTACGCCCACATGCGGCGCGACTTCGGCTTCGATTTCTGCCGCACGCCGTCGGAGAAGAACCCGTTTGTGGCCGGGCCTCTGAAGCGCTCGGATTGCTCGCTGGTGTCCGACGGCGCGGCGGCGCTGGTGCTGAGCATGGAGCCGAACCCGCGCGCCAAGGTGGCGCCCATCCGCTGGCGCTCGCGCACCCAGGTCAACGACTTCATGCCCATGTCGCGCCGCGACCCCACCTGGTTCGAGGGCTCGGCCCAGGCCTGGCAAAGGGGCCTGGACGCAGCCGGTGCGAAGTTGTCGGACCTGAGCTTCATCGAGCTGCACGACTGCTTCACCATCGCCGAGCTGCTGCACTACGAAGCCATGGGCCTGGCCCCGCGCGGCGAGGGCGCCCGGCCGGCGCTGGACGGCAGCACGCGCAAAGGCGGCGCCCTGCCCGTCAACCCCTCCGGCGGCCTGAAATCCAAGGGCCACCCCATCGGCGCCACCGGCGTGTCGCAGCACGTCATGGCCGCCATGCAGCTGTCGCGCACCGCCGGTGACATGCAGGTCGAAGGCGCGCGCCTGGGCGCTGTCTTCAACATGGGCGGCTCGGCCGTGGCGAACTACCTGAGCGTGCTGGAGGCGGCTTGAGCCACCCCGCCCAGACCAGCAATCTCGCCCGCCTGCTCACCCACACGGCGCAACTCTTTCCTGAGCGTGCCGGGCTGATCCAGGGCGAGGCGCGCTGGACCTGGCGTGAGATCGAACAGCGCGTGGCGGCCATGACGGCGGCGCTGCGGGCCCTGGGCCTGAAGAAGGGTGACCGCATCCTGGTGCACTCGCGCAACCACCGCGCGATGTTCGAGAGTTGCTGGGTGGCGTTTCGCCTGGGCTGCGTGTGGGTGCCGACGAACTTTCGCCTGGCACCGCCCGAGGTGGCGTATCTGGCCTCGTCCAGCGGCGCGGTGGCGATGATCGTGGAGGACGTGTTTCCCGCCCACACCGACGCCGCGCGCGCCGCCTCGCCGGCGCTGAAGACCGTGATCGCCATCGGCACTCCGCGGCAGGGCCAGTGGGCCTACGAAGACCTCGTCGCGCGGCATCTTCATCTGAACGAGACGCCGGCCGCCGCCCACGAGACCGTCACCCACGACGACCCGCTGTGGTTCTTCTACACCTCGGGCACCACGGGCCGGCCCAAGGCCGGCATCCTCACCCACGGGCAGATGGCCTTCGTGGTCACCAACCACCTGGCCGACCTCATCCCGGGCACGGACGAGACGGACTGCTCCATCGCCGTGGCGCCGCTGTCGCACGGCGCGGGCATCCATGCGCTGCTGAACGTGGCGCGCGGCGCGCCCACCGTGCTGCTGGAAGGCGAGAAGATGGACCCGGCCGCGGTGTGGGGCCTCATCGAGCGCCACCGCGTGACCAACCTCTTCACCGTGCCCACCATCGTCAAGCTGCTGGTGGAGCACCCCGCGGTGGACGAGCACGACCATTCCTCGCTGAAGTACCTCATCTACGCCGGTGCGCCCATGTACCGCGCCGACCAGCAACTCGCCCTGCGCAAGCTCGGCCCCGTGCTGGTGCAGTACTTTGGCCTGGGTGAAGTGACGGGCTGCATCACGGTGCTGCCGCGCCGCATGCACCACGCCGACGATGACCATCCCGATGCGAACGTGGGCTCCTGCGGCAGGCCCCGCACGGGCATGGAGGTGGCGGTGCTGGACGCCGAGGGACGCCCGCTGCCCGTGGGCGAGATCGGCGAGATCTGCTGCCGCGGCCCGGCCGTCTTCGCCGGCTACCACGACAACCCCGAGGCCACGGCCAAGGCGCTGCGCGGCGGCTGGTTCCACACCGGCGACCTGGGGCGCCTGGATGCGCGCGGCCTGCTCTACATCACCGGACGCGAGTCGGACATGTACATCTGCGGCGGCTCCAACGTCTACCCGCGCGAGGTGGAAGAAGTGCTGCTCACCCACCCCGGCGTGGCCGAGGTGGCCATCGTGGGAATGCCCGATGCCAAGTGGGGCGAGATCGGATTGGCCGTGGTGGTGCGCCGCGCGGGCTTCGAGCGCCTGGACGCACAGGCCCTGCTGGCCCACCTGGACGGCCGCAGCGCCCGCTACCGCTGGCCGCAGCGCTGGCACTTCTGGGACGAACTGCCCAAGTCCGGCTACGGCAAGATCCTGAAGCGGGAGATCAAGGAGCGGCTGAACCAGCTTGCAGCCTGAACACGGGAAGTCCAGACGGCCCGGTTGAACCTCATCTGGCGCTCCAACCCCCCGCTTCAGGAAGCAGAACCGCTGGCCCGCGTGTCAGGCCTTCGGATACAGCACCATCTGCGTGCAGCGGAACAGCGCCAGCGTGCGACCGCTTTCGCGGTGGGTGACGGTGGCATCCCACACCTGGGTGGTACGGCCCACGTGCGCCGGTCTGGCGGTGCAGTCCACGTGGCCGTCCAGCGCGGTGGCGAAGTGGTTCGACTTCAGTTCGATGGTGGTGAAGCCGTTGGCGCCCGGGGGCAGGTTGGCCACGCAGCCGTAGCCCGCGGCGGTGTCGGCCAGCGTCACCAGCGCGCCAGCGTGCAGGAAGCC
>Ga0315907_10005365_pt1 | contig 14010 bp, 14 predicted proteins | sample LakEriMetagenome_3_FD_203525 | JGI IMG/M metagenome (GOLD analysis project Ga0315907, IMG submission 203525) | Freshwater fungal communities from buoy surface, Lake Erie, Ohio, United States - Buoy 12 MA123 | ecosystem: Environmental > Aquatic > Freshwater > Lake > Lake biofilm | place: USA...
GGAGGCGGTAAGACCCTTACCGAGTGATGAGGCGACGCCTCCCGTTACGAACACATGTTTGCTGTTACCCACGGAATACAAACGTATCTCACGACAGTGCGAGTTGGGTAATCGGGTCGGTTAGTTTCTTTCGTGTTGCCAGAAGTTGGCGGTTTTGGGGTCTTAGGTCGGGCTGGTTATTTCGCCTTACGCTCAACTTGAGCCAAAGCCAGCAATTCTTCAGCCAACTGGGTGCCAGCTTGGCTATCAGCCAGACCTGCCAGCATTCGAGACAGTTCAGCCACGCGCTCGCCCTGTTGCACTTCAGACACAGACGAGCTGTGAACTTCCTGGCCATCTGAGCGAGCGATCACTAGGTGACGATCAGCAAAGGCAGCAACCTGCGGCAAGTGGGTCACGACAATTACTTGAGCATTGCGAGCCAGGCGGGCAAGGCGCTTGCCAACTTCAACGGCAGCCGCGCCACCAACACCAGCATCGACTTCATCAAAAACAAAGGTTTCAGTTGGATCGGCAGCGGCCAGGACTACTTCAACGGCCAACATGATTCGGCTTAGCTCGCCCCCCGATGCGCCCTTGGACATTGGAATCCATGGGGAATCTGGGCGGCTGATTAGGCCAAGTTCAATTAAGTCTGCGCCTGACGGGCCAGGGTTTGCAGGGCTTAACTTGAACTGCACAGTCGCTCCAGGCATAGCCAAGGATTCAAGCTCTCCAGTTACTTGCGCCGAGAACGCAGCGGCCGCTTTAGTGCGAGCTTTTGTGATTTCGCCGGCACTCTTTATGAGGTCAGCTTTAACTTGAACTAAATCAGCGCGAAGTTGCTCTAGAACTTCATCGCCACCTTCGAGTTCAGCAACGCGTGGACGATTTTCTTCTACCCACTTCAACAAGTCATCGACGTCACCGAACTCTCGAGTCAAAGTCTTTAGTGCTGCCCGGCGCGATTCCACAAACGCCAAACGCTGAGGCGAAGCATCAATCCCACTTGAGTACGAGCTGATGTCTGCAGATAAATCAGCTGCCAGAATTTCAAGTTCTTTCATGCGGTCAGCAAATTCGCCAAGGGTTGCATCTAATGCGCGTTCGTGATCTAAACCTTTGCGAGCGGTAACCAGGGCTGCAACAACTGGCAGATCATCGCCTTGTCCCCCAGTTAATAGGTCACTGGCTCGAGCGGTCACTTCATAAAGGGCTTCGGTGTGCGCCAGACGCTTGGCTTCATCATCAAGTTCGTTATCTTCACCTGGCAGTGGCTTTAGGGAATCGACTTGTTCCAGGATTCGGGTAATTCGCTCGAGTTGAGCCGCGCGCGTTCCCGCATCCGATGTCAGGCTTTCGATTCGGCGCTCAAGGGTGCGCTGGGCTTCCCAAAGTTCGGAGTATTTGGCCATTGGCTTAGCAACGCTGTCACCGGCGTAGCGATCGAGCAAAAGTCGCTGTTGTTCGGTCTTAGTCAGGCGCAATTGGTCGCTTTGGCCGTGAACTGCAACTAGCGCATCTCCTAATTCACCAACAGCAGCGGCTGGAACGGAAGCGCCACCAGCAAATGAACGAGAACGGCTAGTTGAGTTAACTTGGCGGGAAATGATTGCGATGTTGCCATCTTCGACTTGGCCACCAAGTTCATCCAGGCGAGCCACTAACTCAGTTGGAATTGCCACGTCAGCTTCAACAGATGCTTGCTCAGCGCCAGTTGAAATCAAAGTGCTATCGGCCTTGCCACCGAAAAGTAAATGCAGACTGCGAAACACCATAGTTTTTCCAGCACCAGTTTCGCCGGTTAACACTGTTAAGCCAGGTGAGAAATCTAAAGTGGCGTCTCGAATCACGCCAAGGTTCTTAATGCGCAGCTGTTCGATCATTAGTTAACTTACAATTCTGGCCATTATTGAGCTCGCCAGCCATGAACTGGGAGTTCAAACTTGGCAACCAAACGCTCGGTAAACGGTGTTAAGTGAATGCGAGCTAGCTTTACTGACTGAGTGTTTCGCACAACGCGAATTGTTGCTCCAGTTGCCAGTTCAGTTTTGCGACGACGATCGCAACTAACTTCTACTGGTCCAGTTGTTACAACAAGCTCAACTACCGATTTTGGTGAAACAACCAAAGGCTTGGCAAACAATGCGTGCGCGCTAATTGGAACAACCAGCATCGCTTCAACTTCTGGCCAAACTACTGGGCCACCGGCGCTAAAGGCATATGCAGTTGAGCCTGTTGGCGTTGCAACTAGCACGCCATCGCAAGACCAGTGTGAAACCGGGCGTTCATCAATGCTTACTAACAGCTTTGTCATGTGTTCGCGGTGGTATTTTTCAATCGCAACTTCGTTAAGTGCCCAAGATTCCCATTTGCGACCATCGGCGTCAGTGGCATGGATAGCAAGTGCGGTGCGTTCTTCAACTGACCATTCTTTGTTAACGACAGTATTAATGACAGCTTCGATATCTTCAGGTTCAGCTTCAGCCAAGAACCCAACGTGACCTAAGTTAACTGAGAAAACTGGAACGTCATGATCGCGAGCAATTTCAATGCCGCGTAAAATCGTGCCATCGCCGCCGAACACCATTACTAATTCGCAGCCGGCGGCGTCATTGCTTGCAGTTACCTGCGCAATTCCAACACCGGATTCATCGCCATCTGAAACCGATACGGCAATTCCATTGGCTAGCAAGCCAGAAGCCGCGGCCCGGGCGATATCAAAAGCAGTTGGATGCGCAGCATGAATTACAAATAAGACTTTGCGTGTCATTGCGGTCCCTCCTGCACTGCTTTTTCGACATCGGATTCTTGTGGGGCTGGCCCGCCGGGCTTTAACCACAAGAAATATTCAACATTTCCACTTGGTCCTGGCAACGGGCTAGCAACTACGCCAGCGGTGCCAAGTCCTAATGAATAAGCCTTACCTGCGATCTTATTGACTGCAGCAATTCGTTGCTCATTGTCTTCCACAACACCGCCTGGGCCAAGGGCATCCTTGCCAACCTCGAACTGGGGTTTAACCATTAACAAGGCTTGGCCTTGGGGTTTTAAGACAGATGCCAGTGCCGGCAAGACGGTTTCCAGGGATATAAAGGACAGATCGGCAACGATTAAATCGACTGTGGCGCCGAGTAGTTCTGGAGTTAGGTAGCGGATGTTGGTGCGATCCATGACGGTGACCTTGGGATCTTGGCTAACTTTCCAAGCGAGCTGGCCATAGCCAACATCAACGCAATAGATATGTGCAATCTCCCGGCGCAACATCACATCACTAAAGCCACCCGTTGATGCGCCCGCATCTAGTGCCACAAGACCAGTCACATCAATATCAAAAGCATCTAATGCGCCAATTAATTTGTGAGCGCCGCGTGATACGTAATCATCATCGGCATCGAGGTTTACTTTGATCGCTGCAGATTCATCAACTTGAGTTGCGGCTTTTGTTGCAACCATGCCACCAACAATTACTAAACCTTCAGCAATTAAGTCTTGAGCTTGTTCGCGACTGCGCGCAAGGTGACGCCTTACTAATTCAACGTCGAGGCGGCGGCGAGTCACAGAATTATTCGAACTACTGACCGGCTAAGTCAGCCAAAGTTTCATGTAGGCGGCGTTGCACATCTTCAAAAACATCAACATGCTCGTGAACTGGCAAGCCTTGCAAATCAGCCAGGCGACCAAGCGCATCATCAACGCGAGCTTCGCCAGTGATTGGCAAAGTGTCCATGGAAACAACTGGAGCTTGTGGAACTACTACTTCTTCAACAAACAGTCCGGACTCTTCACCTAAAAGTGAACCGACTGATTCATCGACAGTGCCTTCGACGGTTTCGTCGAGAGTATCGAGGTAATCGTTAACTTCGGAGTTTTCCATGGCTCTAGCCTATGGCTTAGCCGTTACCGAACCGATGTCGGCGCTTTAGTTAAGACTTGGACTTAGTTGCTGGCTTTTCGGCTTTTTTAAGTGCTTCTTCCAGGTCTACAACGCGCTTACGAAGCGCGGCTAATTCGTCTTCTTGAACTAGGCCCATGCGACCAATGATTTTGTCGACTTCGGCGATTACAGTTTCGCGGGCGCCGCCTTCAGCGCCCTTGAATTCTGGTTTTGGCAGCTTAGAAGCAACCTCAACAATGATTCCGCCAACTAGCGTGCCAACTGCTGTGATTGCTTCAACAACCATCTTGGTGTCCACGCCTTCTTTGGCGTTTTCTTCCACGTTGGTTTTGATCTGGTTTACAGATTCTTCAAGCATTTCTTGGGCCATGCTCATAGCCGAACGAATATCAATCACATGACTACGCTAACCCGAAATATGGGGTCAGCGCACCTCGAGACCGATGCCGGAAAGGGCTTGCAGGCCCAAATCAAGAGATATGTCACCATTCCAATGCGCCACCGCAATCGCAGCCACGGCATCAAGGCCATCTCCCTGTCCTAATAGATCGCCATTGGAGACTTTCCAACCACCACATTTTGTGACGTGGTCGGTTGTTTCAGTGCCGTTTTGCTCAGCTAAGACAGCGCTGGCATCCCAAGCCAAGTAAGTCGGGCGCAATTCAATTGGAGAAGTCAAGATTTCTTCGATTGTGGTCACTCCGGAAAGCACGAGCAAGGAATCAATTCCAACGTTATTAGCACCATGGATGTCAGTATCAAGACGATCGCCAACGACAATTGGTCGCTTTGCGTTAGTGCGATCAATGGATTGCTGCATCAGTGGCACTTGCGGTTTACCGGCTACCAGTGTGGGCGTGCGATTAACCGTTTCACCAAGGGCGGTAACCATAGTGCCGTTTCCTGGAGCAACGCCAGTTGGAGTTGGGATTGTCATGTCCATGTTTGTGGCAACCCATGGCACACCAGTTTGTAAAACACTGGCTGCAAACTCAAGCATCCGAAATGGCATGTCTGGCCAGTAACCCTGAATCATTGCATCGTAAGCAAGTGATGCATCCTGGTTTGGAATTAATCCAACCAGTTCAACTTCACGGGCTAAGTCTTTGCTTCCCAAAACAAAAACATTTGATCCTTGCGGAATAAGTTTTGCAAGTTCGGCAGCGCCAGCTTGCGCGGAAGTAACAACGTCTTCGGCAGTAACTTCTAGTCCGAGTTCTCGTAAGTGCTGCGCAACTCGTTGTGGTGAACGAGAAGCATTGTTGGTAACACACGTAAGTGTCATGCCAAAATCATCGTGAGCTTGGTTCAGCGCGCCAATAACACCAGGGACGGCATCGTCCCCGATGTAAACAACACCATCAAGATCTAGCAGTGCTGTGTCGTAAGACTTGGCCAGGATTGGGCTAGCGGATTTGAAACTCGACACCCCTAAAGAATGTCACGATGCGTCAGCGAATTGAAAACGAGTGCCCTGCTTATTGCTTTACAGATGTAATCTTCGAGACTTCGACCTCCATGCGGGAAGCAACGCCTGCCCCAGTCTTCCAAAACCTGCGCCGCAATTCGCCAGTGATCTCAACGATGTCGCCGATTTCTAGGTTGGCTGATTTGCGTTGAACCACGGGCTTGAAGGCCACGCAATCAATCGTGTCTACGGTTGCTTTGGTTACCGGCTTATGGCGCGGCACCACAACTCGAAACTTCATCAAGGTGTCGCCACTTGGTAACTCGAATTGCTCAGCTTCGGTTGTCACGCGCGCAACTAAAGTCACAGCGTTTTCCCAGTTCGCAAAATCTTGCGCTAATGCAGTCATCTATCCCCCAAATATTGTTTGTGGGATAGATGTTGCTAAGTGGACTTGCGAACAGCAATCAGGGAAGCATTGCTGTGCACAAAACCAGGCTGTGACTATTCCTTGATGGCTTCGTCGTTGTCGCCGGAGTCTTCTTGATCTCCGAATTCACCTGAATAATCAAAGTCCTCTAGGTCTTCGTAGCCATATTCATCGTCGTTATCAGAATCGGATGACTTACCTTCTAGCTTGCGAACTCGCTTGTCTGCATCAGTAAGCAAGTCTGCATCAACAGCAGCGGCGCGATGGAACCACTCAAGGGCTTCTTCGCGACGATCCATCTGTTCTAATACATCTGCATAGGCATAACGGATACGAGCTGACCAAGGTTCAACTGAAGTAACAGTTAGATCTGGGCACTGCAAGGTTGCAAGAGCTGCATCAAGATTTCCCATATCCATGCGTGCGCCAGCGGCAACAATTCGCATTTCAACTCGGGACGCGTGATCCAAGTTCTTAACTAGTGGATCCCCTGCCATTTCAATTGCCTTCATTGGACGACCACAAGCACGCTCACAGTCAGCCATCAATGGCCAGTATTCCTTGATGCCGCGCATACGACGAGCCGCGCGGAATTCAATAAGCGCTTCGGCGAAGTGACCTGCGTTGTAAGCGGCTTCAGCTGCGGCTTCACGAATGATGCCAACGCGTGATGCCTTACTTAGCGCTGCTTTTGCATGCTGCCAAGAAATTTCTGGATTCACAGTTGCTGCTTCAACAGATGCAGCTAAGTGACGAGCAACGCGAAGGGCTAAACCTTCTGGCAAAGTGCGAAGTTCGTTACGAACTGCGCGTGGTAATTCTTCGCCTGTGATGTGATCAGGAATGATCGGATCCTGAACGTTTACGCGCTTTTCGCCAACGCGACCGCGTGGACGCTCTTCGCGATCATCTGCGAAACGACCTCCGGCACGATCTGGTCGGCCACCGCGTTCGCTGTAACGTGAACCGCCGCGATCATCGCGTGATGGTCGATCATCTCGTGAACCGTAGGAGCGACCTGCGGGACGACGATCATCGCTTGCCTTTGGACGATCGCCACCGAATGGATTATCTCGGCGTGGACGATCTGAAGTTGGACGTGAGCTCGGACGAGAATCGCGGTCACCGTATGAACGACCCGCTGGACGATCGGAACTTGGACGACGATCGTCACGACGCTCTGGGCGATCTCCGTATGAACGTGCCGGACGATCGGAACTTGGTCGTGAATCACGTGAACCGTAACTGCGCTCCCCGCGATCTGAAGATGGACGTGAACTTGGACGTGAGTCACGATCTCCGTAGGAACGACCGGCTGGGCGATCACTAGTTGGACGACGATCATCACGACGTTCTGGGCGATCTCCGTATGAACGCGATGGACGATCGGAACGATCTGATGATGGACGTGAATCTCTTGAACCGTAACTGCGTTCGCCACGATCGGATCCCGGACGTGAACTCGGACGTGAATCACGGTCGCCGTACGAGCGACCGGCTGGACGATCTGAACTTGGACGCGATGACGGACGTGAATCTCTATCGCCATACGAACGGCCGGCTGGACGATCTGAACGTGGACGTGAATCGCGATCACCGTATGAACGTGACGGACGATCGGCACGATCTGAAGATGGACGAGACGACGGACGTGAATCTCTGTCACCGTATGAACGTGATGGACGATCGGAACGATCTGACGATGGTCGTGAGCTTGGACGTGAATCGCGGTCGCCGTATGAGCGACCGGCTGGACGATCGGAAGATGGACGGGAATCACGTGAACCGTAACTTCGCTCCCCACGATCCGAAGATGGTCGCGAACTTGGACGGGATGAATCTCCACGTGATGTATTACTAGAACCATTGCGTCGATCTGACGATCGACCCTCCGTGCTACGACCTGAATATGAGCTGCGATCGGATGAGTCACGACCACTTGCGGTGCGACCACCTGAAGATGCGCCATCGCGATACGAACCCGATGGACGGGAAGAGCCTGGGCGCGATGATCCTGGACGTGAAGATGACGATCCGCCACGTAATCCACCGGATGATGGTCTGCCCGAAGACGGACGACCGGAAGATGATCTAGGTGATGAAGAGCGCGAACTACTACCGCCACGACTGCTTGGACGTGAACCTGAATAATTATCTGAGGACATATTTGTTCCTGATTTCTTTAGTAGTAGCGCGCTATTTAGTTGTTTTGTGCAACATCTTGCTTGTTGCTGGTGTTACTTATGTGACTTAAGTATGACTCACCAATCGAGATAAAGCCAAATCCCCCAATTCCAAGACAATAGGCACACAACAGGCGTACAATCAAATCATGACAGCAATAGCACCAAAAGACAGCCGTTTGGCAGTTCGTATGAGTGCCTTCGAAAAACAATTAATCGAGCGAGCTGCCGCTGCCAAAGGTCAAACTGTCACAGAATTTGTAGTTTCAAATGCGCTGGATTCGGCCAAGCAAGTTCTGAAAGAACAGAACATCTACTTGGTTTCTGATGAGCACTTTGAGTGGCTTATGAACTTTTTGGAACAGTCCGATCGCCGAAATGAAGGTCTGGAACGATTAATGAACTACGAAGCAAAAACGAATTTGAACAATAAAAAAGGGGCCACCCGAAGGTGACCCCTTTTTGAATAATTGTCCGGCGACGTCCTACTCTCCCACACCTTCACAAGTGCAGTACCATCGGCGCTGAAGGGCTTAGCTTCCGGGTTCGGAATGGAGCCGGGCGTTTCCCCTTCGCCATGGTCGCCGAAACTCTATTGATTTCGGTCGAACAATCAACTATTTAGTTGTAAACAAATAGACCCCTCTTGCGAGTGATTTATTTGTTGTAGTTCCCGACCGTAAATCGGGAACCGCACAGTGGACGCGATGCAAAAAGAAAAAATAATTCTGTTCTAAATAAATAGATAAGAGACAAGTCCTCGGCCTATTAGTACCGGTCAGCTGCATGCGTTGCCGCACTTCCACCTCCGGCCTATCAACCCAGTCATCTACTGGGGGCCTTACCTGATAAACAGTGAGAGTCCTCATCTTGAAGCAGGCTTCCCGCTTAGATGCTTTCAGCGGTTATCCCTTCCGAACGTAGCCAACCAGCCGTGCCCTTGGCAGGACAACTGGCACACCAGAGGTTCGTCCACCCCGGTCCTCTCGTACTAGGGGCAGCCCTTCTCAAGACTCTTACGCGCGCGGAAGATAGGGACCGAACTGTCTCACGACGTTCTAAACCCAGCTCGCGTGCCGCTTTAATGGGCGAACAGCCCAACCCTTGGGACCAACTCCAGCCCCAGGATGCGACGAGCCGACATCGAGGTGCCAAACCATGCCGTCGATATGGACTCTCGGGCAAGATCAGCCTGTTATCCCCGGGGTACCTTTTATCCGTTGAGCGACGCCGCTTCCACTTGCCGGCGCCGGATCACTAATTCCGACTTTCGTCCCTGCTCGATCCGTCGATCTCACAGTCAAGCTCCCTTGTGCATTTACACTCGACACCTGATTACCAACCAGGCTGAGGGAACCTTTGAGCGCCTCCGTTACATTTTAGGAGGCAACCGCCCCAGTTAAACTACCCATCAGGCACTGTCCCTGATCCGGATTACGGACCTAGGTTAGACATTCAACACGATCAGAGTGGTATTTCAAGATTGACTCCACCGAAACTGGCGTCTCGGCTTCAAAGTCTCCCACCTATCCTACACAAATCGAATCGAACACCAATACCAAACTATAGTAAAGGTCCCGGGGTCTTTCCGTCTTTCCGCGCGTAACGAGCATCTTTACTCGTAGTGCAATTTCGCCGAGTCCACGGTTGAGACAGCGCTGAAGTCGTTACGCCATTCGTGCAGGTCGGAACTTACCCGACAAGGAATTTCGCTACCTTAGGATGGTTATAGTTACCACCGCCGTTTACTGGGGCTTAAGTTCTCAGCTTCGCCTTGCGGCTAACCGGTCCCCTTAACCTTCCAGCACCGGGCAGGCGTCAGTCCATATACATCGTCTTGCGACTTCGCATGGACCTGTGTTTTTAGTAAACAGTCGCTTCAGCCTAGTCTCTGCGGCCGCAATCTGCTTCGAGAGTAAATCTCTACACAAACCGCGGCCCCCCTTCTCCCGAAGTTACGGGGGCATTTTGCCGAGTTCCTTAACCATGGTTATCTCGATCGCCTTAGTATTCTCTACCTGAACACCTGAGTCGGTTTGGGGTACGGGCCGCAACGACACTCGCTAGAGGCTTTTCTCGGCAGCATAGGATCATCCACTTCGCCATAATCGGCTCGGCGTCAGCTCTCAGGATATGTGAGTTACGGATTTGCCTATAACTCTCCCTACAGCCTTACCCCGGGTCAACCATCGCCCGGGTTGGATTACCTTCCTGCGTCACCCCATTGCTTGCCTACTACCAGATTGGTTCGAGGACCTCCACGTCTCAACCCGAAGGTCTCCACGCTTTGGTGCTCTTAGCATTTCTAGATTCAGCATTGACGCGTCGTCGCGGGTACGGGAATATCAACCCGTTGTCCATCGATTACGCCTGTCGGCCTCACCTTAGGTCCCGACTTACCCAGGGCAGATTAGCTTGACCCTGGAACCCTTGTTCATTCGGCGGACGGGTTTCTCACCCGTCATTCGCTACTCATGCCTGCATTCTCACTCGTGTGGCGTCCACGGCTGGGTTACCCCGCCGCTTCGCTCGCCACACGACGCTCCCCTACCCATCCATACTCCTGAACCACGAAGGCTTGGATATTGTATGAATGACACGGCTTCGGCGGTGTGCTTGAGCCCCGCTACATTGTCGGCGCGGAATCACTTGACCAGTGAGCTATTACGCACTCTTTTAAGGGTGGCTGCTTCTAAGCCAACCTCCTGGTTGTCTGTGCGACTCCACATCCTTTCCCACTTAGCACACGCTTGGGGGCCTTAGCCGGTGTTCTGGGCTGTTTCCCTCTCGACTACGGAGCTTATCCCCCGCAGTCTCACTGCCTCGCTCTAACTTTCCGGCATTCGGAGTTTGGCTGATGTCGGTAAGCTGTTAAGCCCCCTAAACCATCCAGTAGCTCTACCTCCGGAAAGAAACACGAGACGCTGCACCTAAATGCATTTCGGGGAGAACCAGCTATCACGAAGTTTGATTGGCCTTTCACCCCTATCCACAGGTCATCCCCCCAGTTTTCAACCTAGGTGGGTTCGGTCCTCCACGCGGTCTTACCCGCGCTTCAACCTGCCCATGGATAGATCACTTCGCTTCGGGTCTAGAGCATGCGACTAATTCGCCCTATTCGGACTCGCTTTCGCTACGGATTCCCCTCACGGGTTAACCTCGCCACATACCACTAACTCGCAGGCTCATTCTTCAAAAGGCACGCTGTCACCTATTACGGCTCCAACGGCTTGTATGCACATGGTTTCAGGTACTATTTCACTCCCCTCCCGGGGTACTTTTCACCTTTCCCTCACGGTACTAGTCCGCTATCGGTCATCAATGAATATTTAGGCTTAGCAGGTGGTCCTGCCAGATTCACACGGGATTTCTCGGGCCCCGTGCTACTTGGGATACCACTCAAGAGTCAAACAAATTTCGATTACGGGGCTATCACCCTGTGTCGCGGTCCTTTCCAGAACCTTCATCTATTTGATTGATTTTTTACTCTTTGAAGTAGTTTCAGCTACCTCGGAATGGTCCCACAACCCCATAACAGCAACGTCTGAAAACTATCACGCTGATATGGTTTGGCCTCTTCCGCTTTCTCTCGCCAATACTAACGGAATCATATGTTATTTTCTCTTCCTGTGGGTACTGAGATGTTTCACTTCCCCACGTTCCCTCCAGCTGCCCTATGTGTTCAGGCAGAAGTGACTGGACATTACTCCAGCCGGGTTTCCCCATTCGGAAATCCTCGAATCAAAGCTCTATTGGCAGCTCCTCGAGGCTTATCGCAGCCTTATACGTCCTTCATCGGTTATTGATGCCTAGGCATCCACCATGTGCACTAATTAACTTGGCACTTGCAGAAATTATTTTTATTACTAGATGCTCGCGTCCACTATGCAGTTCTCAAATTACGGGCAGAAACCAAAATCGTCTGGAGCTTTTTATCCACCGAGTAAACAGCGGATAACAGTTCTGCCAGGATTTCGGTCCTACAACCGATTCAAACCAAAGGATCTTTAACCTTAATGATTTGAAATGTCGGTCCGAAGCGCACTTTCGTGCCTTCAGGACCCAACAACGTGCCTAGAATTCTTTCTTCCATCAAACTTTTCCACGCGAATAAATTCGCAGTACTAGGTTTTTAAGTTTCTTGAATTCACAAGTCAATATTCCATCCATGAGCTACTCGTGAATCACGTATGGATTCAATCGAGGCTTGGACAACTACGAATTAACGCAGCTGCCAAATGCTCCTTAGAAAGGAGGTGATCCAGCCGCACCTTCCGGTACGGCTACCTTGTTACGACTTCGTCCCAATCACCGATCCCACCTTCGACGGCTCCTTCCTTACGGTTAGGCCACCGGCTTCGGGTGTTACCGACTTTCGTGACGTGACGGGCGGTGTGTACAAGGCCCGGGAACGTATTCACCGCAGCGTTGCTGATCTGCGATTACTAGCAACTCCAACTTCATGGGGTCGAGTTGCAGACCCCAATCCGAACTGAGACCGACTTTATGGGATTCGCTCCACCTTGCGGTATCGCAGCCCTTTGTATCGGCCATTGTAGCATGCGTGCAGCCCTAGGCATAAGGGGCATGATGATTTGACGTCATCCCCACCTTCCTCCGAGTTGACCCCGGCAGTCTCCTATGAGTCCCCGCCATTACGCGCTGGCAACATAGAACGAGGGTTGCGCTCGTTGCGGGACTTAACCCAACATCTCACGACACGAGCTGACGACAACCATGCACCACCTGTATAGAGCCCTTACGGACTCCACATCTCTGTGGGATTTCTCTATATGTCAAGCCTAGGTAAGGTTCTTCGCGTTGCATCGAATTAAGCCGCATGCTCCGCTGCTTGTGCGGGCCCCCGTCAATTCCTTTGAGTTTTAGTCTTGCGACCGTACTCCCCAGGCGGGGCGCTTAATGCGTTAGCTGCGACGCAGAAACCATGGAATGGTCCCCACATCTAGCGCCCACCGTTTACGGCGTGGACTACCAGGGTATCTAATCCTGTTTGCTCCCCACGCTTTCGCTCCTCAGCGTCAGTGGTGGCCCAGTAACCTGCCTTCGCCATCGGTGTTCCTCCTGATATCTGCGCATTTCACCGCTACACCAGGAATTCCAGTTACCCCTACCACACTCTAGTCAGACCGTATCGAATGCAGGCTGGGGGTTGAGCCCCCAGTTTTCACATCCGACGTGTCTAACCGCCTACGAGCTCTTTACGCCCAATAAATCCGGACAACGCTTGCACCCTACGTATTACCGCGGCTGCTGGCACGTAGTTAGCCGGTGCTTCTTCTTCAGGTACCGTCACTTTCGCTTCGTCCCTGCTGAAAGAGGTTTACAATCCGAAGACCTTCATCCCTCACGCGGCGTCGCTGCGTCAGGCTTTCGCCCATTGCGCAATATTCCCCACTGCTGCCTCCCGTAGGAGTCTGGGCCGTGTCTCAGTCCCAGTGTGTCCGGTCGCCCTCTCAGGCCGGATACCCGTCGTCGCCTTGGTGAGCCTTTACCTCACCAACAAGCTGATAGGCCGCGAGCCCATCCCTAACCGAAAAACTTTCCAACCCAGAAGATGTCTTCCAGGCTCATATCCGGTATTAGCACTCCTTTCGAAGCGTTATCCCAGAGTTAGGGGCAGGTTGCTCACGTGTTACTCACCCGTTCGCCACTAATCCAGGGAGCAAGCTCCCCTTCATCGTTCGACTTGCATGTGTTAAGCACGCCGCCAGCGTTCGTCCTGAGCCAGGATCAAACTCTCCGTTAATGTCTTTGTTCCAGCTCGAAGGCTGGGACACATCGAAGAGATGTATCACTGGCAATAGACAAATAAGCTGATCTGCTTATGTTGTTAATTACCAAAGGAATTTCCGATTGGGATGGCAAAAGCCACCCAATACGGGGTTTTGGTATTGACTTGTGGCACGCTGTTGAGTTCTCAAGGTACGAACGCGCAAGAATATTTCCCAATTTTGTTGGGCCTTTTTCAGGGCGAGATTCCTAACTTAGTCATTTGTAGGTATCAGGTCAAATCCGATACCAATGAACAATTAGGTTTATTGAGGTCTTGCTTGATGAAACCTAGACCATTGCTGGGTTTTTTACAAATCCG
>Ga0315907_10005366_pt1 | contig 14007 bp, 8 predicted proteins | sample LakEriMetagenome_3_FD_203525 | JGI IMG/M metagenome (GOLD analysis project Ga0315907, IMG submission 203525) | Freshwater fungal communities from buoy surface, Lake Erie, Ohio, United States - Buoy 12 MA123 | ecosystem: Environmental > Aquatic > Freshwater > Lake > Lake biofilm | place: USA...
AACTTGAGTATTGAAAACGAATTAATGTCAATATAACAGTGTTAATATAGATTTTACACGAATAATTAAACTTACCATGAAAAAACTGATTTTTTTATTTGCAGTGCTTACTAGCACGATAATTTTTAGTTCATTCCATCTTTTGGACGAAGGTGGCGATCGCTTGTTGGGTGTTTGGGAACCTTCGAACGGTAGAGCTCGCGTTAAAATTGAGAAAATTGGCACTAAATATTATGGTAAAATTGTTTGGCTGAAAGAGCCTAACGACCCCGAAACGAATCAACCTAAAACGGACAAAAATAATTCCGATCCAGGCCTGCAAAATGTTCCATTAAAAGGATATCGCATGCTAAAAGATTTTGTTTATGGCGGTAATAATGAATGGACAGAGGGAACAATTTACGATCCTCTCAACGGGAGCACATACAGTTGTATAATCAAAATGGAGGACCCCAATACCTTAAATATTAGAGGTTATATTGGCGTTGCAGCTCTGGGCAGAACAGATGTTTGGAAACGTTTAGCAGCAAAAAAATAGTGTATGGTTAAAATTTCAATGCCAAATGCATTATCAACTTTACTGATTCTTTCATTAGTTTTTTCAACCCTTGTTGCATCAGCTCAGGTTCCTCAACCCACCGATACTTCATCATCGGAAGAAGATTACAGCCAATACGATAACCTGAATTTCGCTGACGAAGGAGCGAAACGCTTTTGCAGTCCCAAGATTGAAGGATTAAGTCCTGCTAAACTCATTAGTATTGGATATGATTATCAATTTGGTTATACAATGAAAACGGATTCATTGAAAAGAAGCTACCCTGTCAACAGTGAGTTTCTGCCCCAGGAATCGAAGGTGTTAAGTTCACAAGGTATCCGAATTGCAGCAAACATTCCAGTTATTTCTAATACAAAATTGGTATGGCAACTTGGTGCTAACTATTGGGAGCAGCGATACACGTTTGATAATCCCGATTCATTAAAAAATCCACTACTCGTAGCTCTCAACAACAATGGACTTCGAACTGTTGGTTTGAGTACAACCCTATTTAAGCCACTCAACGATAAGCAGTTTTTATTGTTTCAAGGTTCTGCCGATTATAGCGGCAACTATTCGATAAAGAACTTAATGCCATTAACGTATCTTAAATATTCGGCTGCTTTAATCTGGGGTAAACGAACTACGGAAAAAAAACAGTGGGGAATTGGAGTAGCACGAACATACAGAGTTGGAGAACTTAATTACATTCCAGTTATTTTGTTCAATTATACCGATGTAGCCAACAAATGGGGAAGCGAAATTTTATTTCCTGCTCGTGCTCATGTTCGCAGAACCATCAATAGCCGAAATATGCTTTTCGCAGGTTATGAGCTTGAGGGGCAAAGTTACCGTTTGTGGGACAATTCATTGCCAGGAACTGCAGCCGATTTGGGTAGAGAAAATCTCGAAATAAGACGAGGTGAAATTCGCCTTCGTTTAGTATACGAATTCTCATTAAAGGGATTTGTGTGGATGTCGATTCAAGCGGGTTACCGAATCAATTACCGCTTCGATGTTGACAGACTAATCTCAGGAAAAGAAATATACCGAGCCTTTGGTTTTGCAAGCAATGAGCCTTATGTAATGCTCAACGAACTTAGCAATCCGTTTTATTTGAATGTGAGCATTAACTTAGTAAGTCCTTAAGACGTTCTTCATAACTTTTATGATATTTCACAAGTGATAGAATGGGTTTGACAAGATATCTTATTGGTCAAATACAGGTTTGGAAAGACCCTTCAAAATCTGTGGCTCCACTGGGAATCGAACCTACATCTAAGATTTAGGAAATCCTCATTCTACAGAAGTGTTAGTAATGCATTGATAATGAATACTCTATAGGATAAAAAATCAAAAGTGTGAAGTAAAATGTAGATATTTACTGCACACAGCAAGGGTTTTAGACGTATTTTAGTGTGCAGTAAAATTATGGACATCTTCTTTTATCTCTACAAGACAGCGAACCCCAAAATTGGCACCTTGAAATATGGGGTCAGAGAAGGGAACACGATTATCTCTCGAAATCAGTTGGATTCAAAATTCAATACAGTGTATGGTCTAAATCCCAACAACGGTTTAAGCCAAATGATAAGGGTGATTACATCCTCATCAATAATAAACTGGATTATTTACAGAAAGGACTTAAAGCACCTCCATAAGTTTCACCCAAGGCATAGTAAAGGACTTTTTTGAACTTGAATTTGTAGCTTGTGGTATAATTGTCTAAATGGGAGGAGTTTAAAGGGTGTTAAGGGCATTATACGCATTGCCTTCAAGTGCATGGTGGCCATTGTTTCGAACCGCTGCAGTAAGCTTTGAGATTGGGGTGAATGTGTGTTGAGTTTTTGCCAATTAATGTCATTTATTTTTTTGTTGCCAAAACCCGATTACATTGCCTAATCAACTAAATGACGAAGGGAGGACGGCACTCTTTTCGATGCCATTTTTGCCCAGTTTGGTCTGCGCGAAGGCAATACGAAGGCAATCATGAAGCGTGAATTACATTCCAACAACTGGCGCGCGCGTGTGCATGGCCGAATTACCAAATACCGTGCGCTGGCCGCCAAAGATATGAACCGTTATAAGTGCAGCATGCAACACAGGAAAGGCAATCGCATTGCTAAACGGGGTGAAGTTCGGACAACTTATTCCATATAACGCCTTTTATTGCTTCTGTAATTTCTTAACATAGCGACTGCCGCGATCAAAACACATAATCATGTATAGACCTTTGGCTAAATCAGAAATATCGATATTAACTAACCCGCCGCTAACGCTAGATATTGATTGCACAGTTCTACCATAAGCATCCACAATCTGAATTTTCGCGTTTCTAAGTTCTTCTGCAAATTTTAGATGCACTATTTCAGAAGTTGGATTGGGATAGATCACCAAACTTTGAGCAGAAACCCGATTTAAGCCTGTAACAAGTGCAATCTCAGCATCAACTGAGCTATGCTCAATTTCCAGATTGTTGGCATAATCTCGCGCCTGAATTTTAAATTGGTAGTATGAACTCGGATTGCCCTCAAACACCATGCTGTCGGCATTGATGCTTAAAAACCGCAGTTGAAACGGACCATTATTTTCTGAAACCGAAAGGAAATAATCTTTGGTTAAAGCGTGTGCATCATAGGACGAAAACTGAAGGGTAACAAATCCATCACTGTCTTGCGAAACTGCACTGATTGAACTTTGCGGCGGAATGGTGTCAATGGTATTGAGCCAGGTATCGGTTAATATGGGTGCGTTGGAATCAAAAACGATACTTGCCCGATTTCGGATTTCGTCCAAGTGTGCCAAGCCTACTATCGGTTTAACCGTAAAATGTACCGCCATTTCGCCTTCGTTATCAAGAACATTAGGCGGTAAAAATCCAATGAGCGGATCTTCAGGCAAATCGTACGTGTTTGTATCGAGCGTTAAAAAGCGATGCGTCATAATTCCTGTAAGCGTGTCGAGCGTATAGGTATAGCGTACGATATGGGCACCAGATTCATTCTGAAAATCGAGATCGGCGGCGTAGTATGAACCGCGGGCTTCTACTCCGTAAACCGAGTCGGCAATATGAATTTCTTGAATTTCCACCGAATTCAAATCGAGCGTCGACAAATCGAGTGTATCGGTAATGCTAACTTCTGCCGCAGGCAAGGTGGCTGCTGCTAAATTCTCGGCAAATATGGCATAATTCAACACTTCGTTTCGGTTTACATAATTCTCAGGCGTGCGGCCCTGTTTGCCCTCTTTAGCATTCGGGTCGTTAGACGAATTGCTACAAATAATGCGTGTTTCGCGCACGAGCACATAACTGTCAATCATATCGCCACATTCATCCGCAATTCCCTTTACATCCATTACTTTATCAAGATTATCCAGCACTTTTGCAAATGCCGCTCCCTCAGCAATTGGGGTGAGGCAATCGGCCACCGCTCCGCCAAAATTCTCCATCAGATCAAACACTTTTGAACTATCATCTTGGATGGCATCCTGTATAGTACAAGTTAGCTTGAATGTGGAAATACCGCAAGAAACAACTGGAACAAGACCGAGAACAGCAAGTGCACATTGTGCATCAGGACTTAGAAAATCACAGGTGCCATCGGGCTCTTTAATATTTTGAACCCATTTCAAAACTCCAATATCATAGCAACCGTCTTCAGTGGCAAGCAAAGTAATTGGTACACTAACCGAACCTTCGGGCGGAATATTGGGAATGCCAATTAATGCAACATTTGAACTTACGCCCTGGGCATTGGTATATGGATAGAATACAGAGCTACTTACTGCTTGAATATTTGCCGGAATTAAGGGATCGTTAAACACCGAAGCATTTAACGAGGGCACAACACCTGCAGGGATAGCCAAGGATACCGGATACAAAAAAATGGCATTATTCGAAGGATTAGTTATGGTTAAAGTTTGCATCGCAGTACGATTGGTTCGAATTTGTGTTCGGCCCGAGATGGTCACAACCGGTGGAATATTGTTGGGCGCAGAAATACGAAATGCTCCAAAAAGCGTATCGGCGGCTGTTGTACTTTGCAAAATCACATCGTATAGCCCCGTTTCGGCATTGTTGAATTTAAAATAGTTAATCAGCCTATTGGTGTTGATGAAATTCGTGTCGTTTGCCGTGTAAATTGTGCCCGAAGTGCTATGTCGAAGAACCAAGGCGTCGCCGTTGGCAAAACCGAATCCAGTTGCCTTTATGTATGCGAAACCATTGCTTGCTGCCTGATTGGGCGTAATGCCCTGCAGCCCTGCAATGGTTACCTGCTTGCACAATTGGTCGGTTCCGCAGGTGTTCTGCACCATAAGGCAAACTGGATACTGACCAACGGCTGCGTATGTATGTGTGGGATTTACAAGGGTAGTAGAGGTAATTCCATCACCAAAACTCCAGCTGAACGAACTTACATTTTGTGAATTATTATTAATCAGCACATTATTGCCACTTACAAAGGTGTCGAACTGCGGCACAGGTCCATAAACCGAACAAACCGCATACAATTCTGTGAGAATATTCGACCAAATTCCATCTGCCGATTTTACGCGTACCGAAAGCGTGTGGGTGCCCGAATTAAAAGGGTTTGTAAAAAGGAAAACCTCATTTAGTGTCATCGATGCATTTACCGGAATAGCCGTGCCATTGCCCGGTCCGGGATCGGTATCTACAAAATATTCGGCCGCAACCAATTCTTCAGCAGGTGGATTGGGGTGCACATAAAAATGCTGGCAACGTGCATTGCTCCACAACCCAAACTGATCTTTGGTTCGCACATACAAACGATGAATTCCCTCTCCAACCGTAACCGGTATATTGAGATTCACCGAGAGTTGCACTCCTGGGCTTACCGTTACGGGAGTTGCATTACCCGGGCCAGGATCGGAATCGATGAAATATTCAGCCTCCGTAATAGTAGTAGAGACATTTTCGAGTTCCATCGAATGGAAAAAGTGTGTGCGTGTATTGGACCAGATACCGGCATCGCCTTTAACCCGAACATACAAGCGGTTAATTCCTGCAGGATACGCAGCAAGTATCTGGAATTGCTGATTTATAGCAGTATCTGGCATTACGGCTATGGTTGTTGCATTACCCGGTCCGGGATCGATATTGACGAAGTATTCGGCCGCAACAATGTTTTGCGCTTCCAAGCTTTGCCAGAAACAGATTATTGAAAAAAAACTTAAGAGAATATGTTTCATAATTTGATTTTATTCTGCCGGTTCGGCGGTGAAATTCACGTTGAGCATCCCATTAACGGGAACAGCAACATTGCTTATATTTAAAGAATTCATTGAAGGCATTCCAATTGGTTCACCACTAGCATGGAAAATATAATTTCCTCCGTAAATGCCAATTTGTGTTCCGTCCGTAGCCGCACCAAGCAATGGCGAATTGGCTTGAAGATGTAAATCAAACGCCCAGTTGAAGGCAGCCGGAGTGCCCGGATAATTAACGAAATCCGGATAGGTGCCATTTAAATTACCGCTTCCGGCATTATTGGCACCGGGTAAATTATCGTTGCACGCAAACGCTGCATTATTCATAACATTACAGTTATAAAATGAGTTGCTCATAGCGCCAGAAGTCGACAAATTCAGAAATTGGAAAATGTTGTTTGAAATTGTCGCCTGACGAACATTTTCGAAAGGATAACAACCACTATTTATCGACATAAAATTATTATGATCGAAAATTACCGCAGAATTAACATTTGAAATTTGCGGATAAGGCGATTGATTGACATTTAAAAACACATTGTTTCTGTAGATCATTTCGCAGCCTATAACGCTGTTCATTTCTACAGTTCCAAGAAAATTGCCTTCAACGATGCAGTTCGACGTAAGCATGTAAAAGGACAACGTGTTTAACCTGCAATTTCTAATTATAAAATTATCGAGCAATTGAGTTGGGTCCTGCAGCGCTTGCCTACACATAGCCAAATCAAGTCCAATAAGCCTTGCGCCAGAAGAGCTTTGATAGGTATAACAGGTTCCAAACACAGCCGAATAAGCGCCCAAGGCAGTGGGGTGGTGTCCTGGTCCAATAATCGAAACGGCCTTGTTCAATTCAAAATCGCCATACGAAATTGGACTTCCTTGAACCAGAATTGTGTCATTTGGCTGTGCCGCCTGTATGGCCGCTTGAATGGTTGTGTACTGCGCGGTTCCTCCAACATCATTTGATAATGTGAGTTGTGTTGCCCTGGATTGAATTATACCACAAAGCAATGCCGCAAAAAACAGGAAAGAAGTTTTCATGGTTCTATTACGTGTTTTATTTATTGTAGAAATCAATTTAATTGGTTTGTAGAGTGTTAAATGCAAATTCTAACATTCAACCGCTCTCTCTTTTTGACCGCTGATAAAAACATATTTTGTATTGCGAATCTCTGTAGCAGATGAATTTTTTCATCAATCGTAATTATTCTGCCTGCTCGGCACTAAAATTCACATTCAGGGTTCCGTTCAAGGGTACGGCAACATTGTCGATGGTTAATGTATTCATCGAAGGCATGCCAATGGGCTCACCGCTTAGGCGAAAAGGATACGTTCCGCCATACACCCCAATTTGAGTTCCATCAGAACCAGCTTCCAGTAAAGAAGAACTCGGCTGAAGGTGGATATCGTACAACCAGCTAAAATCTGTAGGAATAGCCGGGTAGTTTACAAATAGTGGATCCACACCATTAAGATTCCCGCTACCGGTATTGTTGGCTCCGGGCAGACTACCGGCACACAAATACGTTGCATTATTGATAACAACGCATCCATTATATGAAGTACTCAAACTCCCGGTATTGGTGAGTTCGCAGTTGTAAAAAATATTATTACTGATGATGGCCTGATATACAACATTAAAAGGCCTTCCACTCGAGGTGCCGAGAAAGGTATTGTGGTCGAAAATTATGGGCGAGTTGATGTTTGTAATTCTGGGGCCTACGGAAGTGTGGAAAAAAACATTGTTTCTGAAAATCATTTCCATTCCTTGGAAATCATACATCTGAATACTGGCATAAATAAAATTGCCTTCAAAGACACAGTTGGTGGTGCTGTTTTGAAAATTCATGTTGTTTCGGATGATACAGTTTCTCACTATGAAATTATCGACCGGGGTCACGCCACCGATACTAATCGCGAAAATATCTAAGCCTATAAGGCGCGTTCCGGAGGCTACAGGACTTATGCTGCAATTACCCGTTGTTGAGGAAAATGCGCCTATTGCCGTTGGGTGATGCCCCGGTCCGATGATCGTTAAGGCTTTCGTGATGTTGAAATCGCCATAGTTTATCGTTGAGCCCTGCACCAAAATGGTATCATTGGGCTGAGCAGAGTCTATAGCACTCTGGATGGTTGTGAATTGTGCTGCGCCACCAATGGCGTTCGACACGGTGTATTGTGAAGCCCATAACTGGTTAGTGCCGAATACTAGAACTGTTAGGAAGAGAAGCGTTTTTTTCATGTTTAATTTTTAAGATAATGCAAAGAAAATCCGCAATTCGAAGCCCGTCAATCGCATAAAAGTAGGTTTCAATAACCTGAAAACTGCCGAACGAACTAAGCACAAAAAACAAAGCCGGAATCAACTCGATCCGGCTCTGAAAGGGTTAGGTTAATTTTGAAATAATCGTCTTTAAGCGTTCTCCCATTAAATGCCTTCCACACGCAACCTAAAGGTGCCCGATATGGGAAGGTCTGTTTCGCTTTGGCAGTTCTCTATAGCATCGGGCGAATCGGCATTTAAAGTGCCCGAAAAGTACCCCTCAATAACTTTGGTGTCGGGGTCGAAAGAGGTTATGGTTAGCCCAAAATCGCTGCACTCGATAGACACATCGCAATTGGATGGCGTTCCGCTTCGAACTATTTTTTCGGTATCATAAGCTGAGAACGCATCATTGGTATTTAGAACATATCCCACTTCTTCTAAGCCATCATTACAGGAAGTATTGCCACTCGAAATAGTATAAAAACCCTGATTAAGTCCCTCAAATTCAAGCGATAACCACTGAGTAGTTACATTCGTATTTTCATCATAAATGTACGCCCATATCGTCATCAATCCCTCTGTATTCGTGCAACCCACGTATGGTTCGCCATTAATTGGCGCAGGATCGGCATACCAAGGATAGTACGTTTCATCTAGGCCACCGGCAATTACCGTAAGGTAATATTCGGAGTCGAGAATAGTAATGTTCGAAACAAGCATAAAATTGGATATTCCTCCCAGATAATTGTTCGCTTTGAGCGTAAGAGAAACAGCCACGGTATTGGGCGAGGGAACCTGCTGCGGTGCCTGATATACCGCTTGAAAATCGTCGGGTGTAAGGTTACCGTTTGCCCCCGATGTTGGTGCAGAAATTCCGTTGAGGGACCATCCTGTTATCTGAAAACCGCTAAGTTTTGTTTCATCGGGGCGTACTGGTACCAGAGGTACTAGATCACCATTGTTAAAATCTAAAGGGTATAGCGGTGTTAAATCGTCTTCATCTTCGTCAATTACTTTAAACCCCGATGCAAACAAACGCATGGATTGGCCTTTGGCTAACGTAGCCGACGCAGGCGAAAGTTCCAGATCGATGAAGCGCCCCAAGGCCCAATCGCTGAAGTGCGGCACTCCTACGGTTACAGTATTGTTGTCGGTATCTACTACACTTCGAATGGCGGCCTCCCATGAACCATTGGCAGACTGCGTAGTAATCCAAAGAAAATCCTCAGGTTTCCCCGCCAGATCTAAATTTCCGTAATTAAACTTCACTTCTACCGGCGCATTGAACACAAGTCCCTCGGGCTCCAAACGAAATGCGGCAGCTTCAATACCCTGAGGTGCATTGTTCGTAATGGGTGTGATGCTGATTTCGGTATCGGAGTTTAATGCACCCGCAGGAAACGTTAAGGTTATGGCGCCATCGGGTGTGCTAAGGCTTCCTCCGGCAGTGCCGATGTTGGCCGATGTGGCGCTTCCGGTTGGTGTGCCGGGCTGCGATACATACAAGGTGGGCTCGCTTGGTGGCGGCACTGTTGTATCGGGCGTTTCGGGTTCGGGCAATTCGGTTTTTTTGCATGAAAACGAGATAGCAATCAAAAAGAGTAACGCAAATGTTCGGATGTTGATGATACTTTTCACGGATTAGAAATTTGATGCTGCAAAAGTGTTTCGGAATGCGGATGCAATCAATCGCATAAAAGTAGGTTTCTCCAACCACCGCAAATTTTGCTTTCGGGTTCTTATTAATTTCGACCCATGTTTAAAATTGCCCGAAAGAGTTTTTCGATTGTTTGCGGCATGCTGTTGCTCATTATCGTTGCACCACGAATGCTGCTAGCACAATTTCCGGGAAACAATGCGCCTGTTTTTTCAAACCATAACAGCCAAAACGGATTTCCGGCGCAGTCTGTATATGCTATTGCCTCCGATGCTAATGGCATCATGTGGATTGGCAGCAATTTAGGGCTTTACCGTTACGATGGGCTGCATTTCAAGAATTGGAACGATGTAATGCCCAACCAGCGTTTTGCCGAATCGAACCGCATTTCGTCGATGCTCAACGCCCGCGATGGCAGTGTTTGGGTGGCCTACGAAAACGGCTTATCGCAACTTGCTCCGTCTGGCAAAGCATTGAAAAATTATGTTTACAATAAGTCCATTCCCGCAGGAGCGCCTCCCGGATTTGCATTTCGCTTGTTCGAAGATCCATCCGGAACCATCTGGTCCTGCAACTATACCAATATAATTACTAGCCTTGCACCCACTTCGGGGAAATTCAAGCATTACACGGTAAAGAGCACCGCCGAAACACTACCCAAATCGATTGAGATTGTCGATTTTCATTGGGTGAGCGATACCCTTATCTGGCTAAGCTCACGCTACGACCTGCTGCGCTTCAACCCCAAAACAGGCAAGCTGAAATTGTTTCCCATTCTTGAAGACCGCTCCAGCCGCAGCCCTCATTTGATTACACGCCTATGCGCAGATCCAATTAATAAACGTCGAATTTGGATTGGTACCTGGGGTAAAGGATTGATTTCTTTCGACACACAAACGCTCGAAAAACGAAGCTTTGAATACGAGAGCGGAATGGCCGATAACATTTCGAACATCATTTTCGATATCGCACCCAAATCAGATTCTACGCTCTGGTTGGGCGGTCGCGGGCTGTTTCAGTTTCATACACAAAGGCACACTTTCACTGCTTACCGAAACAATCCACAACAAAATACCAGCCTGGTTAACGACGAGGTGCGCAGCATTCATAACGACAGACAAGGGAAATGCTGGATTGGTACTGCCGATGGATTTTCGGTCTTCGATCCCATTCAGAAACAGGTTCTGCAATACCCTTTGCCGCAAGGTCTGCCGCAAGGTTCACTGTTGTATGATGCAAAATCGGAATGTTTCTACCTGGCTACTTATTATGCCAATCGCGCCTTGCATGTATTTAACCGAAAGCTTGAACTCCTTTCAGTGTATCCATTACCCGAAGCCGATGCACGATATTCTGAACCCTTCGGATTTTGCGCCGATAGCAAAGGCCGTATTTGGATTGCCACAACCCACTCCGGTTTGTGGTGTTTCAATCCCGAAGATAAAAAGCTGAGCCCCGTAACCCGTTCGGATGGAAGGTTCAATGTCCTCGATTTGCTTGCCACCTCAATGGTTTGCGACAAAAACGATAGCCTCTGGATTGGGACCATGAGACAGGGTTTATTGTCTTGCAATACGGCTAATCCGAAAATCAATACTGTGCCGGCTATTAGCATGCATGTGAATGCTCTTCATGCCGCTTTAGACGGAACACTTTGGCTGCTTTCGAGCGACAACCAATTGCAACAATTCATTCCAAGGGATGGAAAATTACTCCCGCCATTACGCTTAAATACTAAAAGTGCCCGTCGCATAACAAGTATTTTGGATGTGGCCGAAAACCGAAATGGGAAACTAATTGTTGCTACGCGCAATCAGGGAATATTTGAGTTGATCAAGGGGGCGCTACAGCCTATAAAAGGATTGGAAACACTGAAAAACGTGCACTCTTTGGCTTGCGATGCGCGAGGCAATATCTGGATGCTAACTCCAACACAATTGATGCGTTTTGATGTAACAAAGCTCCTGCTTCATACCTTCTCGAAACAATCAGGCATCGAAGGTAATTTGAGCCAAAGCGATTTGCTGGAATTTGGCAGTGAGAATCTGTTTTTCAGGGAAGAAAATAATCTTGTGTTGCTTAATACGGCCGAAAAAAACACCTCCAAGCCATCCTACCGCATTTTGCTAAACAGCGTAACATATAACGAAACCGAGTTGCTGCAGGCATTGGAGAGCCTGCCCCAAAGCTTGAAATTGAGCCACCATCAGAATTACCTTGGTTTCGATTTCCAGGCTGTTGAATATTTGCATCAGGACGAACTTCAGTATGCCTACATGCTCGAAGGCTTGGATCCCGATTGGACCTATTCGGGCAATCGGCATTTTGCACAGTACCAGGCAATACCACCCGGAAATTACGTGTTTCGCGTCAAAGTTTCGGACCGAAGCGGGAACTGGAGCAGCACAGAACTGGCATTTTCGCTCGAAATTGTACCGGCCTGGTGGCAAACGCTCTGGTTTAAGCTTGTTTTAATTTTTATTTCGGGCGTATTGATGACCCTTTTGGTTAAATATTACGCCACCCGAAAACTGCGCAACCGTTTACGAAAACTAGAACAAATTCAGGAAATTGAAGGCATTCGCAACCGAATTGCACGCGATATTCACGACGAAATTGGTAGCGGCCTTTCGAAAATTGCCTTGCTAAGCGGTGGCATGGAACGTAAATATTCGGCAAACGAAGAACTCCATAAATCGAGCAGCCGCATTCAACAGCTGAGCCACGAACTTATTAGAAGTATGGGTGAAATTATTTGGGCCGTAAACCCGGGCAACGACTCGGTTTCATCACTTTTTGCCTATTTGCGGGCCTACCTCAATCAATTTTCGGAGGAGACAAACATTGAAACACAAATCGAGTTAAAAGCCAATCACAAGGAGACGCTTCAATACCAACTCAATCCCGAATTGAAACGCAATATTTTGATGGTTACAAAAGAGAGCCTGAACAACATTCAAAAGCACTCGGGCGCAACAAAAGTTATTTTCGGCCTTGAGGTACAATCGGTCGCCATTCGCTTGTTGATCCAGGACAACGGAAAGGGAATTCAGGGCAAACCTGAGTTCAATCAAGGCAACGGACTTAAAAATATGCAGAAGCGTACTAGCGAATTAAAAGGTAAAATCAGCATCGACGAGCAGCAAGGACTGCGCATTTTGCTGGAAATTCCCCTGATTGTATAAACTTACTTTTATGCGATGAAAAAAGCCCAATCGAACGTGTAATTTTGAATCAAATTGAAAACAGAAAAAATGGAAATCCGCATTGCAATTGTTGAAGACGACGCCGAATTGAGGGGGCATTTTTCGGAGATGCTGCAAATGGTGCCTGATTTTGTGTTTATCGGAAGCTTTTCGTCGGCCGAAGCATTCGAACAATCATTTGACGCGATTAAACCCGACGTGGTGTTGATGGATATTAATCTGCCCGGAAAGTCGGGTATCGATTGCATTGCCGCTTGCAAGCCCTTGAGGCCAACGGTTCAGTATTTGGTTTGCACCGTTTTCGAAGACAGTAATAACCTGTTTAAGGCCTTGATGGCCGGCGCAACCGGATATATCTTAAAAATCTCTGATCTCGAAAGCACCGAAAAAGCCATTCGCGATATTTATGCAGGAGGCTCACCCATGTCGCCTCAAATTGCCCGCTATGTAATCAATGCTTTGCCAGGGAATAAAGGGAATAACTCTGTACTCGACACACTAAACAAACGTGAAATTGAAATCCTGGAACTGCTCGCAGCTGGTTATCGCTATAAAGAAATAGCCGACAAGCTTTTTTTAGGCGTCAATACCGTGCGCACGTATATTCGTAATATCTACTCAACATTGCAGGTTCATTCGCGCACCGATGCACTTAACAAGGCCTTCGGGAAATAGAATAAAATTGGGACTAGGTCAATTTTATATACTATTTACTTCGCTCCCAAATTCATTAATTAATGACTGCTTCCAAAGACTCGGGTGAAGGAGACAAGCTCATCGGGCTAGATTAGCAACGAACACTACTACTAAAAGAAATTTACAGCTACAATTGCTTAACATTCGATTTAAATACGCTCAAACACTCCCCTAGAGTTTCGACCTGCTCTATATAAACGATAAATTTCCATAGAGTGCTTGTTGATAAACATCAATTTACCCAGAATTAACTTATAGTTGCGATGCTTTCGTCAACTGGATTAAAGTGTCCGCCCTTGTAATTCAATTCAAGGGCTTGTGTGGCTCCGGTAGGAATCGAACCTACATCTAAGATTTAGGAAATCCTCATTCTATCCATTGAACTACGGTGCCAGTATTGAGGGCTAAATTAATG
>Ga0315907_10005369_pt1 | contig 14002 bp, 6 predicted proteins | sample LakEriMetagenome_3_FD_203525 | JGI IMG/M metagenome (GOLD analysis project Ga0315907, IMG submission 203525) | Freshwater fungal communities from buoy surface, Lake Erie, Ohio, United States - Buoy 12 MA123 | ecosystem: Environmental > Aquatic > Freshwater > Lake > Lake biofilm | place: USA...
GGACATTCCTGTCCACCAACCCCGAATCCAAACGCGGACTGGAAAGTCAACGCTCCGTTCCTCCCGCCTCAGCGCCAACGGCGCGCTCCATACCAGCCTGGGCCAACGGCCCAGGTCATCGATGCATCCATTCCGCGAGCCCTGTAGGGGCGCGCCATGCCGGACCGATGGAACGGGCCTTCAGCCCTTCTGAAATGACTCAATCCGGAAACCTGGGCCGTTGGCCCAGGCTGGTATAGCTCCGGGCCTTTGGCCCTCATGTCACAAACGCCCAGAACATTTCGCCCGTTGGCATGACACGACGTGGACTGGAAAGTCCACGCTCCGTTCCTCCCGCCTCAGCGCCAACGGCGCGCTCCATACCAGCCTGGGAACGACAAAAGGCCAGACCTCTTGGAACACGCCCCGGCGGACAACGGAGCGGGGACATTCCTGTCCCCGGCACCGAACCACAAAAGGCCAGACCTCTTGGAACACGCCCCGGCGGACAACGGAGCGGGGACATTCCTGTCCACCAAACCCGAATCCAAACGTGGACTGGAAAGTCCACGCTCCGTTCCTCCCGCCTTCAGCGCCAACGGCGCGCTCCATACCAGCCTGGGCCAACGGCCCAGGTTACCGACACACAAATCCCCGAAGCCCTGTAGGGGCGCGCCATTCCGGACCGATGGAACGGGCCTTCAGCCCTCCTGGAATCAATTAAACCGGCAACCTGGGCCGTTGGCCAAGGCTGGTATGGTTCCGGGCCGTTGGCCCTCGAAACCACAGAAGGCCAGACCCCTTCGCGCTTGAAGAACTTGTCGTGCGGTCGGTGGATCCTGCCATCGGGCATGGGGGATGCGTATAACGCCGCACATACGGCGGCAACAGGAATTATGGGAAACGTGCAGGCCCGCTGCCGCCGCGGTCGTCGATTCCCTCAAAAGGCCAGACCATTTCGCATCGACCCTCCGGCGGCCTTCAGCGCCAACGGCGTGCTCCATACCAGCCTGGGCCAACGGCCCAGGTCATCGAACACACCAATCCCCGAAGCACTGTAGGGGCGGTCCATTCGAGGCCCCGACCGCTTGAGGCCCCGGCTTGTAAATGGCACCAGAAGGACACGCCGCTTCCCAGCACCATTCCGGCAGATGCCGGCAACACAGATCAAGCCGTTGGAATCGCTTCTGAGACGCGATACCCTGATGCTGAGGGCTTTGGGCCACGAAACCGAATCGCGGTTTCCAGCAGATTCTGGCAATCTCTGTGCGGGTTCGTGGACCGTGAACCCTACCACTGATATCACATCGACTCGCCTGATGTGGAATTCTGTCAACAAATACCTCCGGTTGAACGGAAAAAACACTTGTGCTTTCTCTGGCGCTGTTAAACTTCTGAGGATCACCCACGGAATTTGTTGGTCTCGTTATCTTCATTCCATTAGCAACTGCCTTTCAACCCACTCCAGTTCTGCTTGATCTGCCGAGTTCTAAGCTCTTGAAATATGCAAAGCTTGCTTCAGCCTGATTGGTTGCGGTTTTACCATTCGTTTGGTTCCGAAATGCACGCACTCTCGCACCGAGAAAACGGACGCATTTGTGCTTACCTCTCGGTTCCGTTTCTCGACTATGTAGGTTTGTTGGTTGTATCAGGGATCCTAGCCGCCAAATATCGCTCAATTCCCATGCAACTCACCGACCCATATAAATGGCTGGAATATCAGGGAGAATCTGTTTCATTTCCATTTGAGCTTAGGAATCAATTAACGCGGAAAGTTGGTACCATCGAGGGCATTGAAGATAGGCCTAGTGGATCCGCCCTGTCTATAAAATACTTGGACACCATCAATTCCAAATCCAACGGTAAAAAATTTATCCACTACGTAAAACCAAGGTGGCTCCCTGCGGTCAAGAGACTGGATGCTAAACCAAATTTAAAAGTTTGGAACCAAGGAAGCAAGTTAGTTTCTAATATTCGATCACTTGACGAAATCCTTGGCGAGGGTGGTGCTTCATCCCTCGTTGGCACATCCAGTAAAGACTGTTTGATTCTTGATGTCAAAAGCCGTGTAGAGGACGAGATAGGGGACTCGATCGAACTAAATCGGCTTGGATACGAAGGAACCGAAGAGTCACTAGTCCTAGCGGATATAGTTCGCCCCGCGAATCTTGGTCCTGCTGCCGTAAGGGAGACATTTTCGTCACATATCTCAACGGAGCCGGAGCCTGGCTGGGACTATACGGCAATTTGCGGAAGTTTAAATACAATCAAATACTGGGATGACTGCGATTCCACTGTTCGTATTGCTATTTTATGTTCATCCGATAATGCCTACGAGGAAGCTTTGGAGTTTGTCAATGAAACTTATTATCAAAGAATAAAAGACTTAACTTTGCCGGAACAGGTGTTGGCAATTAAGCCGTCAATTGTGGACGTCCAAGTGATTTCCTGCACCAAATGAAAAGTCGGAGTCAAATCGACCACGCATACAGCCAGATGGAGCATGCCGCACGCTCGGGATGGGTCATATCCGAAGTGAGTTGGCGAGGCCTCGAGAACTTCAATGAGTCGCTCCGGTCGCTCGAAAACCACCTAAAACTACAGCAGATTGATGATTCGTGGGGACCTTTCGTGCGCTTCTGCAGAACCTTCCGCTATTTACTTATTGCTACGCCGCTGCCTGCATCCCAAATCAATCAGGTGATACGGGGTTGGTCCAGATTTGACGGCATCTCTCTAGAGCAATTAAAAATGAATTTAGACGAGACGGCGGGCCGCCTGTTTTCGCAGCTCATCAAAGCGTTCGCTGAACTACAAGGTGAGGCAGAAAACCCAATGTCTCGAAATGCTGTTGCGGACCTGAGACAGACTGTGTCGGAAAGTAGTCAAATCGCTGTTCTTTCGCCTGACGCCCGCCTGTCAATGCCAATAAAAAAACACTTTGCAAAATGCTTGGCTCATGAAAATTTAATATGCTTAAGGCCTTCCGAACTGAAATCGCTGACGATCTTTGATGCATTGCTTGTCTTTGGCCCGACTCGCCGTCGGTTCTCTGATGGGTCCGAGTTTGTCTACTCCGCTCCCCGAGCTACCGCGCTCAGACTGTATACACCCTCCTGCTTTCCAGCCTCCATTCCGATACCATATCGATTTGCAGGATCTCCTCATCTGATGCCCGGTGCCAGTAGTTTCGCCGACCTCCGCTCTTTCGCTGCTCCTTCAGTGACGACTGCCGCGAACATATTTGAAGCCGCGGAAATTCCTGATACTAAGGGCGAGCAAACATGGCTGGATGCGCTCCCTCAACTGGATGTTCCACCCGGAAACTATATCGATAATTCCGACAGCGAAGAGTGGGACAATGAACCTGTATCGGCGAAGCAGATTCTGCTGGGTGCCGATCATGCCGTCTTTCTAGCGCCTGAGAGCTCCATCTATCGGTTGAACCGAGAGAAAAGAGGGGAAGCAGGTGAATGGGTCTGCACAGGTGTGGAGCATACCGATGTTCGTGACATTGGTTCCGGGGATGTGCTGCTATTCCAATCGGCGGGTGGCGGAAGCATGGTTTCTGAAATAGCTGACCAGTTACTTGGTGAAAATAGACAGCACCACCGAGATTCCCAAAACCTCTGGAAGTCAAAGTTAAGAAACTATATAATTCATTTCTCTAATACCAGTAAGGTTCTGAAATTACTTCGTGACGATGGCTCTAATATACGGTCAGAAGCTACGGTGAGGAACTGGTGTGCATCATGGAATATCGGCCCCGGAAGTTGGCGTGATTTCGATAGGCTACTTAGGATCCTTTCTCTTCAAGAGGAAAGAGAACGCATATTCAATGCAACTAAGGCATTGCGAATCGCTCATAGACAAGCTGGGTCCGCGCTGGCGTCACGTCTACTGAAGATGATGAAGGGTCAGTCACTCGGTGAGTTGATGCGCAATGGTATTCAGGAGTTTCATGGTGCTGATGGCATGTCCAACCGAAAAGTTGGTTACGAGGTGATCGCGGTGCTTCCTGAAGAATGCGAGGTGCTGCCAAACCGCTTGACTCAACCATTTCCGCTACAGTAAGCCTCATTATTATTCATGGCTCGCTTGATTCCTTCGACATGTCCTAGCAGCGCTCCGCCTGGTGAAAAGGAGTTCTTCAGGCGCCTCCGTGATGACCCGGACGCCAGTAACTGGATCGTTCTCCATAGCCTAGATCTGGCGAGGCACCTTAACAATGTCGCGGGAGAAGCGGATTTCGTCGTGATAGTTCCCGGATACGGGGTGCTGGTGGTCGAAGTGAAGTCCCACCGCACGGTTGTTGTGGATGACGATGGCTGGCACCTCGGGCATAATCCGGTGGTGGATCTCAGGGGACCATTCAAGCAAGCCTCGGAGGCTATGCATTCGATCAGGAAGTATTTAATGGCAATTGATCCCTCTTTCGGCTCCCTGGTGATGTGGTCGGTGGTCTGCTTCTCACACTGCGACTTCCGACAAAAAAGCCCCGAGTGGCACGATTGGCAGGTCATCGATCGTTCAAGGCTCACAAGGGCACCGATTTCCCGCATCATCATCGGGATTCTCTCGAAAGGCAGGGCTCTTCTCGAATCCAAAAACCTGCCCTGCGCACGCGAAACGGAAAAGCACGCTTCAAAAGACCGCTGCGAGGCGGCCTGCTGCGCACTGCGGCCGAGGTTCGAGATTGCCATGTCGCCGAAGGCAAGGCGCAGAGAACTTGATGAGAACCTGCTCTCCCTCACAGAGGAGCAATTCACGGCACTGGATCAGTCATCGCTCAACCCGCGAATGATCTTCTCTGGTCCAGCGGGCTCAGGAAAGACCGTTCTTGCGATGGAAGCCCTTCGAAGGAAAGTGGTGTCACAGGAGGTTACCAATCCGGCTCTATTCTGTTACAACAAACTCTTGGGAGCCGATCTTTCAAGACGGGCCGCTGACGCCATACCGGGGGTCCGGGTTGGCCATATCGATAGCTGGCTTTCCGAAGTTGCTGGTTCTCAGATCATGCCCGGAGACCGTAATGACCCGGACTTTTTCAATGGGATTCTGGCGTCGCGTGCCATTGACGCACTCTTGTCGGATAGCGCAGGCTTCAAGCCTTTCGACTTTATTGTGCTGGATGAGGCTCAGGATCTGCTCAAGCCTCATTTGTTGGACGTGTTGGATCTGGCACTGGATGGAGGGCTGTCCGCCGGCCGATGGTGCATGTTTGGCGACTTCGTTGGCCAGGACATCTTCTGCCAGGGAACAATGGGTATGGAACGGTTCATCGAGGAACGATGTCCTTCTGCCTCCCGGTTCCTGCTTAATACCAACTGTCGCAACACCCGCGCAATTTCAGAGTATATCGTTACTCTTGGAAAGCTGACCCCACCCTATTCAAGGGTTTTGCGACCAGATGACCGGATGGACCCGGAACTCGAGTTCTGGAGCAGGAGCGAGGAGCAGAAAACCAAGGCCATCACCTTCATTGAGGCATGCCTCTCTGACGGTTTCAAAGCGGGAGACATCCTGCTATTAAGCCCTAAGGGAAAGGGCTCGTTGGGTAAAAAGCTCGAAGAAGACCCGCATTGGAGCCGGCGCATCGGCCCCTATCCGGCAGGGGTTGGCAAAATCAGCCACGCTACCATTCAGGGTTTCAAGGGGCTAGAGGCTCCAGTTGTCCTTATCACCGACTTCGATGCGATGGATAACTCTCACCAGCAATCGCTCTTCTACATTGGCCTTTCACGGGCCCTCCACCGCCTTGGGATCTTCCTGCATGAAGACCTCAAGCTATTTGTCCGCTCCATCATCTGACCCAAGCCATGTCCGACCAAGACGTCGTTTCAAGCCACCTCAGGAACAGGGACCTTCTTGCCGCTGCCGTTGCAGGGGAGGTTTTTGGACCAGGCAGTTCGCTGGAAGTTGAAGAAAGCCTCCTTGGCAAGCCAACGCCTTTCGATCTTTCAAAGACGGTGGTGTTTCCCGACCAAAAGGAACATCGCAACAACCGTCCGGTGGACAAAGCGACCGGGGAAGAGATCCTTCGTGAAGACCGCCCCTTGAACCGATACGGAATGGGCGTGCTTTTCCCTGAAGAGGATGAACAGGTAAGGGAAGAGGAAGATGAACTCAATGCAAGTGCCGAGGCTTCGGCAGGACCGCAGGAGAATGGTGGAGATCAGGAAGAGGAAATGGCCCGTGCGCAACGCACGAAGGAGGAGGAATTGCACCTGCGCAAGCTCGAGAAACAGGCTGCCAGAATAAAGGGGTCTGATCATCAGGACGACGACGAAGAATCCGCATCCGATGCGGTCGATTTGCGGGTGACGAATCTACGCAGACAGCGTGGCATTGGGATTTCCTTCGTTGTGGATAGCGCAGCACAGGGTGATCTTATGATCCAAGTTACCGGGGGCCGCTACCAACGATTCAAGAACATCCGAATAGAAGATCGTAAGGAAGACAGCAGGGAGGTGGTTTGGTGGCTCCGGCGAAAGGTGGAGAACGAAGTGAGGATACCATTTTCGGAGATTCAGAGATCCGATGGCTTTCTCAAACCTAGGAACATTGAAGTCCCGACCGTGGAAGGGCTCCCTCCCATCGACCTTCGGTTGGAGGTTCTAGTCCGCGACAGGAACCGTATTCCGGGTGCCGTCCATCCCACAACCGCACGTTTGCTCACCGTTACCCTGGTGAATCGCAGCCATTGCAAATCAAGGGAAGCGCTTGATCTCCTGTGCTTGTTTCAGGCCCGCTTTGTCGTTTCAGCCCCCGAATCAAACGATTCGGCGATTCTGCCCTATCCTGAGAGTGCGCGCCCGAACTCTGGACCCGAACAGCAATCATTGGACCTCCTTTACAGGAATGAGCACGTTTTCGCTACCGGTCATGGTTGCGCAGGAGCCTGGGATGCCGATGAGTATGCAAGGCAGGCACGCAACGTGCGCGCCGAGGTTGTTCCATGGTGCGAGACGCCGGCGATTACTCCGATACTCCGCTACATCGACCAGACGGACGGCATCGAGAAGGAATTGAGCATCCCGCTCGATCTTCTTGCAGACGAAGGGAAGGTGAAGGAAGCACTTGGTCAGTTGCATCTCTTGCTGGGTCTCTACTCAAAATGGATTGATGAGCAGGCCAAGGAGGTTTCCGGGCTCGAACCACGCTACCAGAGTGCGGCAGCACGCCATTTAGCCTCATGCAAAGCCTCGTTGGAAAGAATGGAGGCTGGCCTGAGGCTGCTTAAGCAGGACACCTCCTCCAACATTTCCCTGGCATTCCGTTTGGCGAACCGGGCAATGCTCATGCAGGCGCTTGCTTCAGGCTTCAAAACCCGGAGTAGGAACTTCGATGCCAAGGTGAAGAGGGTCACTTACGAGCCACTTTACTCCGAGCCCGACCTCACCTCCAACAAGGCCGCCACCAGGGCATGGCGTCCATTCCAGCTGGCTTTTCTGTTGATGAATCTCCCGGCGCTTTCGGATCCCGCTGACCCTTCCAGGGAAATTGTCGATTTGATCTGGTTTCCAACGGGTGGTGGCAAGACGGAGGCCTATCTTGGCTGTGCGGCCTTCTCTCTCTTCATGCGGCGCCTGAAGGACCCGTCGGACACGGGAACCGAGGTGCTGATGCGGTATACATTGAGGCTGCTCACAGCACAGCAGTTCCAGCGGGCTTCATCGCTGGTCTGCGCCATGAATCGGATTCGCGAAGGCATGAGCGAGCGGCTCGGTAAAGACCCTTACCGGATAGGTATCTGGGTGGGTGGCGACACAACACCGAATAAAAGGAACGATGCCCTTTCTGCCTACAGGGAAACCAAGAAGTTCGGAGAAGAATCTTATAAGATGGTTCTCCTGAAATGTCCCTGGTGCGGTGCGGCAATGGGTCCCCGCAAGTCAGGAGGCCAGGCAGGAGGATATGAGATTGATGGAGCGCGGCAGAAGACAGGTTCGGATGTCATCCTTCACTGTCCGGACACGGCCTGCAGCTTTCACAAGCAGCTTCCGGTCGAAGTCACCGATGAGAACCTGTATGGGAATCCTCCTGACTACGTCATTGCCACGGTAGATAAATTCGCATCCCTGGCGTGGAGAGAGGAATGCCGGAGTCTTTTTGGACTGGCTGAAGACGGTTCAAGGAAAGCATCTCCACCAGGATTGATCATTCAGGATGAGCTGCATCTCATCACCGGCCCGCTTGGCAGCATGGTCGGGCTTTATGAGACCTTGATTGACGACCTTGCCACCGACCGCCGTATTCACGGAAGGGAATGCAAGCCCAAGCTGATTGCAGCCACGGCGACCACCCGTGCATCGGACCAGCAGATCCGTGACCTCTATGCCAGGGAAAAGACCGCCATTTTTCCAGCTCCGGGACTCGATGCGGCGGACTCCTTCTTTGCCCGCTATGACAGGGATGCGTCAGGCAGGCGCAAACCCGGCCGCCGCTATGTGGGGTTCCTCCCGGTGAACTACTCATCGGCGCTCACAGCGAGTGTGCGCCTCTATGCTGCCGCTCTTGCCGCAGCGCTTGGTTTCCAGACTGAGGCGGAGAGAGATCCCTGGTGGACACTGCTGGTATTTTACAACAGTTTGCGAGAGCTGGGAGCCAACCTTACGCTCTTTGGCGCGGATATTCCCCAGCGGCTGTACGACATCCAGCGTCGGTGGTATCCTGGAGCGCCACGCAGGGTCGTGTATGAACTTCTCGAACTTACCGGGCGGCTTGCGAACAGTGATGTGCCAAGGGCTCTTGAAGCCCTTGAACGCTCCTATCAGGCCAAGCCGCGGAAAGGCATGTATCCCATTGATGCATGCCTTGCATCGAACATCATCGAAGTGGGGGTTGACGTCGACCGCCTGGCGTTGATGGGAGTGGCGGGCCAGCCAAAGACCACGGCCCAGTATATTCAGGCGACAGGCCGTGTGGGACGTCGTCCCGGTCAACCGGGTCTGATTCTGATGAATTACGGTGCGATGAAAGCCCGAGACCGTTCCCACTACGAGCAATTCCAATCCTACCACACGAGATTGTATGCCCAGGTGGAACCCGCAAGTGTGACGCCTTTCACCATTCCTGTGCTCGACCGCGCACTTCATGCGGTTTTGGTAGCCTACGTGAGGCAGACGCTTCCGAAGGGCAACCTGATAAGCCCAACTCCTTTTGCTGGCACAGATCTTGAGACCGCAGTTCATAGAGCGTACGGGCTCCTGAGGCAGCGCGTCTCAGCCATTATCCAGGACAAGACTGTTCGCGACCGCGCCCTCGACGATCTCAAGGAGTGTTTCGAGCGCCGCCTGGGAGAGTGGAAGCGATTTCATCCTGCGAAATGGTCCGAGTATTTCCCAAGCAAGGAAAGTGCCGGCGACATCCCTCTGGTCCGGCCTTATGGCAGCCCTTGTCCCACGGAATGGGAGGGACAGACATGGGAAACCCCCAATTCACTACGGGGCGTTGATGCCGAGTGCCGCCTCCGCATTCCCCGGACTGCCGAACCCGAAACGATTGCCGGATCATGAGACTGAACCCACTGCGCCGTTCGCAGCTTGTTACACCCTTCGGACCTGGTGCCATCCACGTGCTGGAAGGAGGCGTCGCCGTCGTCACGGGGTCACTCGATGAATGGTTCCGCGACCGGAGAGGTAATCCTGCCGACGAAGAGGATTTGAAAAAGCTCCCACTTTGGTTGAGGGAGCCAAGGCTCGAGGCCAATCTTGGTGTTTCTCATTTCCGAATGGCTCCCGGTCCTGAGGATAGGGAAGATGCAAACGAACTTGAACTTACAACCCCGGTTTACCGCTTCCCCACCTGGTATGTGTGTCCACGCTGCTCGGCGATGAAAAAAGCCGACCTCAACCGTGATGGCTACCTGACCTGCGACGGAACAGACTGTAAGAACCTCCGCCTGCGTCAGATCAGTTTCGCCGCGGTATGCGATCACGGCCACCTCCAGGATTTCCCATGGCTTGAGTGGGTACACCATACCGATCGGCTTGACCCGGCATGTGCAGGCTGCTTAAAATTCATGGCACAAGGCACTGGTTCATTGGAGTCTATCCAGGTCCGGTGCGAGAGATGTAAGAAGTCCAGATCGCTTGCCGGGGTCATGAGTGGAGAACTTCCCTCCGGTAGCGACGCTCGGGGCTGGAGCGGTCTCAGCCGCCAGCTTCTACTCAAAAAAGGCGATTCCCCCGCTAGGGATGGAAGCACCGATTTCAACTGCCAGGGAGGCTGTTCATGGATGGGTCCGGTGGTGAATCAGACCTGCACGCGCCCACTGAGGGCCATCCTCATCAATTCCACCAACGCTCATTACGCGGATGTGCGGAGCGCGATTTTTATTCCCCAACGCTACCAGCCCTCTCCATCGGCTCTCCAGACGATACTGGATGAGGTCGATTTCAGAAACCAGATACGGATGTGGCGCCGTGCAGAAGACGAGATTGAGGATATTGTGCGCAAGCTGCGCAAACGGGATGAAAAAAGTGAAAGCCAGAGACTCAGGAACTACACAGATGCTGAGATTCTCTCAGCCCTGAAAGGGCACCAAGAGGCTCCACCTTCTACTGATGCGCCACCGCGTCCCACTGGAGGAGCAAGGGCCGAGCAGGACGCAGTGATCCGTCGCGCTGAATACCACGCATTCCAAGGAGAAACGGACAGGGCGGGCGAGCTTGTCCTCAGGGCGACCGACGCGTCAGTGCTGCCTGCCCCGCTCGCGGGTCTTATCGACCGTGTGGTGGCGGTTGAAAAGCTCAAGGAAACCAGGGTCTTTGCCGGATTTTCCCGCCTAATCGGCCGCCCACCGCAAGGCGCTCCGTCCTCCTCGTCTTTGCTCTGGCAGAAGTATCCGCACGATCATTCAAAGCGCTGGCTTCCTGCGACGGTTGTCCATGGCGAAGGTGTCTTCCTGCGCTTTTCCGAGAGCAAACTCGCTGCTTGGGAATCTCGGCCTGATGTGATTAAACATATCCACGTTCTACAGGAGAATCACGATGCCTGCGTTCGCCGCTATCGGTGGGAAGAGCAAACTATTGAACCTCGTTTCGTGCTCCTGCACACCATTGCCCATCTTCTGATTAATCGGATGGTTTTCGAGTGCGGGTACGGATCCGCATCACTCCGGGAGCGCCTCTACGTCTCCAGGGGAAGCGAGACCATGGCCGGAATCTTGATCTACACCGCAGCCGGAGATTCGGAAGGCACCATGGGCGGGTTGGTCCGGCTTGCAGAACCAGAGGCGTTGGGACGCATTTTTCTGAATGCGATTGATGAAGCTGGCTGGTGCTCGGCAGATCCGGTCTGCCGCGAGGCTGCTTCTTCCGGCGGCCAAGGGCCCGAGTCCCTGAATCTGGCTGCTTGCCATAGCTGTGCGCTTTTACCTGAAACGAGTTGCGAGGCGTTCAATAAATACCTTGATCGAATGTTGCTTGTTGATAATAAAATATCAATTTTTTAATGCTTCTGAATTTCCGGTAGATAAAACGTTGCGAATATTCGACCAAACCGGGATAGTGGCGCGGTATAATGTTGCCTTAGAAATATAGTTTATTTTCAAACTAGGCAGTGACTGATCTTTGACCGAACTCGGGGGGGGATGCATCGTTGATCTTGACGCGGCACGTTGCCTCGTGTGTAGACTGGAGCAACGTTTTTCCGACATGACCAAGACAACCTCATCACGCGGTGCTCCCGGGCACTCGGTTTTTTCCTTTTTCTCCGGAGCTGGATTCCTCGATCTCGGCTTCGAGGTTGCTGGGTTCGAGATCGCGTTCGCGAACGAGATTCACCCGGAGTTCGTCGAAGCGTACCGCCATGCCCGTTCTGCGATGGGCTTGCCGCTGCCGCGCCACGGGATTGCGTGTGACTCCATTGACGACCACCTTCTGCCGCCAGCAGCTGCGGTTCTGGCTACCCGGGTCGCAGGCGCTCGTGAACTGGGTCAATCGGTTGGCTTCATTGGCGGTCCCCCTTGTCCTGACTTTTCAGTGGGAGGGAAGAACCGCGGCCACGCTGGGGATAATGGTAGACTCTCGCGTTCGTATATCGACCTTATCGTGGCCCAAAAACCAGATTGGTTTGTCTTTGAGAATGTGAAGGGGTTGTGGCGCACGAAGCGCCATCGGGAATTCTTTGATCAACTTGTGTTGGATCTTCATGAGGCGGGTTATGAGACGAAGGCAAAGCTTGTCAATGCCATCGCCTTCGGGGCTCCTCAGGATCGGGATCGTATTATTTTGGTTGGCGTCCGGAACGAGTTCGCTCAAGAGCGTAAGTTAGTGCTGGAACACTTTGATTGGAACGTTGGGGTCAAATTCCCAGAACGCAGTGCGTTTCAGTTCGAGTGGCCGTCGACTTCGGAGTTTGGGGCGACACCGGAACCAACCTCGGCGCCGAAGGAACTAACCGTGGAGCATTGGTTTACTCGCAATAACGTGACGAGACATCCCAATGCGATTCATTGTTTCACACCCCGTGCTGCGCTGCCTCGTTTCCAGACCATTCCGGAGGGAGATGACAGCAAAAAGTGTTTCAAGCGGCTTCATCGTTTCCGTTACTCACCGACTGCCTGCTATGGAAATAACGAAGTGCACCTCCATCCGTACGAGGCGCGGCGACTATCGGTGGCAGAAGCGCTTGCCATCCAATCTCTGCCGAGGGAATTTGAATTGCCGCCTACCATTTCACTCTCGGCTATGTTCAAAACAATCGGCAACGGAGTCCCATTTTTGATGGCTAAGGGGATTGCGGAAGCCGTGATGAGCTTCATCAGAAAATAACTGATTTTATTCAAAAATGAACGAAGCTGATATCAAAGATGCAATCGTTGAGGCTGCTGCTAATTTAAAAGGAAGCTTCTTATACTATTTGGCAGGAAAAAAGTCCAAGGGTGAAGACCGTGCAAAAATCATGGTTATTGATGTTGGCGAAACTAGCATTAAGTGCGACAGGTCGGGTGAGGAGATTTCGATTTCGATGACCAGTGTCCAACGACTCGCTTCAGCGCTGTCTGCCGGGCAGCCTATTCACGTCGATACTGTTTTCGGAGGTAGCGGAAATGTCAGAACTCCTCTTGAGACAATCGCTGCCCACGCTCCTTTTTGTGGATACCTGCCGGCTGATTCGGAATATAACGACGGTCCAAAGAAACTGATATGGTTTCCGGATGCGATCCATGCGGTGGGTGAGGTTATGGACGCAACTGCGATTCTCAGGGAGCGTCAGAATCATGCGGCAAGTAGCGGGGCAGGACGCCCCTCCACCCCCCTGATTCGGTCATTGTTGGCGAAGCCGTTTCTGATATTGACTGGGCCGTCGGGGACGGGGAAGACGCGTGGGGCGGTGCGATTGGCGGAGGAATTGTGTGGGGATGGGGGCCGGTGGGTGGTGGTGGCTGTTGGTGCGGATTGGACGGATAATCGGCATGTGGTGGGGTATTTGAATCCGCTGGAGCGGGATGGAGAGGTAGCGGTGTATGAATCGACGGCGGTATTGGAATTGGTGATGCGTGCGAACGAGCATCCTGACGAGGTGCATGCGTTGATTCTGGACGAGATGAATTTGTCGCATGTGGAGCGGTATTTTGCGGATTTTCTGTCAGCGATGGAGTTGGCGGATGGACTTGGGGCATTGCGGTTGCATGGGGCTGGGCGTGCGCGGACGCGGGTGGGGCGGGAGGTGGCTGGGTCGGTGGATTTTCCGGGGAATCTGCTGGTGATTGGGACCGTGAACATTGATGAGACGACGTACATGTTCAGTCCGAAGGTATTGGATCGGGCCAACGTGGTGGAGATGGAGGCGGATGGGGAGGGTTTGCGTAGGGTGCTGCTGGGGGATGGTGAGGGGGATGACGGAGTTGGTGGTGGTGAGGATCGCGGTGTGGCGTTTCTGGAGGTAGCGCGGGTGATCCGTGGGGGGAGGGAAGACGTGGTGGTGCCGTCATTGCCGGAGGGAGTGAGGGCTGGGGTGGTGGCGCGACTGCTTGAGCTGCATCGGATCCTTGCGCGGGGTCGCGGGGAGTTTG
>Ga0315907_10005370_pt1 | contig 14001 bp, 14 predicted proteins | sample LakEriMetagenome_3_FD_203525 | JGI IMG/M metagenome (GOLD analysis project Ga0315907, IMG submission 203525) | Freshwater fungal communities from buoy surface, Lake Erie, Ohio, United States - Buoy 12 MA123 | ecosystem: Environmental > Aquatic > Freshwater > Lake > Lake biofilm | place: USA...
AAGTATGGTTGACCGAGCGCGGAACTACATTCGGCTATCAAGATTTGGTGGTTGACTTCAGAAGTATTCCAACCATGAAACAATATGCGCCAACCATAATGGACTGCACCCATAGTTTGCAACAACCCAATCAAAGCAGTGGAGTTACCGGTGGAAGACCTGATTTGATTACAACTATTGCCAGCGCTGCCATTGCCACTGGTGCTGATGGATTGTTCATTGAAACACATCCTAATCCCGCTGTCGCAAAAAGCGATGGAGCCAACATGCTTCGTTTGGAATACATGGAGGCTTTACTTGAAAAATTAGTTCGCATTCGCCAAGCTGTAATCTGATGAGAAAGCTCCTTCTATCCATTGCGTTATTTCTGATCGTTTGGTGCTCTTTGGGGCAGCAAACCGTTTTGCCTTTCAAGACATTCGGTGGTGAGCAACCCGATTTGTTTACGCACATGGTAGAAATGGACAATGCGGAAATATGGGCCATAGGAGCCTCAGGAAGCAATTTACAAGGCAACTCAGATGTTTGGCTTCAGCGCACGAACGAGGCTTTGGACTGTATTGAGTCGAAAACCTTCGGTAGTAGCGGTGTTGATAGAGCAGAGTGTATCGTAAAAGATGATCTCGGAAACGCCTACATTATTGGTTATACTAATGGATATGGAGCGCAAGAATATGATGCTTTAGTCATTAAAGTGAACAGCGAAGGAGATGAAGTTTGGGTGAAAACCATAGGTGCGAATGATTGGGACTTTGCTACGTGTGGGGCTTGGATAAACGGAAAGCTGGTTGTGGGTGGATATTCTTATTTAAATGCGGCTTCAAGTTCCGTATGGACCTTTGAGTTAGATGAAGACGGAACGGTGTTATCCGAATCTCTTATGGGCGCCATTGGCGATGCTTGGATGAATGATATCATGACCACAGAAGATGGAAATCTACTTTACATGTACACCCAAAGAACAGCTGCTGATTTCAGCGAGGTATTGATTAAAAAGGTGGATAATGTCGGCAATGAACTGTGGACCTACCTTCAAAACGATGACACGCACAGCATGCAGGGTCTTGGTATTTCAGAGATTGATGGAGTGTATTATTTCACGGGTAAACGCGATTTGAACGACCTCACGTCAACCTTTGTTTTACGCTTATCGGGTGAAGGAGATTTTGTAGAAGAACTCATCTATGAACAAACGAATGACTTCTATGTGATGAAGGTTTTGCCCATCAATGACAGCCGTATTTTTGTTATGAATACCTTCACATTCGGAGCGGGTGGATGTGATGGTGGCTATTTAGTTTTTAGCCAATATTTCGGCTTTTTGAATAGTGTCACTTTTGGTGGAACAAGCAATGATTTTTTACATGATGCCATGGTTACTTCCAGCGGAAAAGTGATCAGTTGCGGTGAGTACAACAGTTATTCAGATCAACTTCCACAAGGTATGCTAGTCATTTTACCTGAAGTGAATGCTGAAGGATATTCTTATCAGACCGTAAACGATCAATCGTGCTTTATCGTGGGTGTGCAAGAAATGGTGTCTACAGCACTGATTGATTTCCTGGGCAATTGGCATATATATGATCTTTCAGGAAGAAAATTGGCCCAATACTATGGTAGCGAAAAACAAGTGAAAGAAGAACTCAATCAGTGGCCACCCGGACTCTATCTGATGCAAGCGGAAAATGGCGGCGCCATAAAATATTTGATCGGACATTAAGCCCAGCCGTTTCAAAAAGAACATTCGGGACAAAAAGGTTGATCAAACCATTGACACTCGAATCAACAATCCTGCGGTCACAACAAAACTAGTCCGTTCAATAGACGGTCCTCAATATTCACCACCTTTGCAAAAAGAAACAGCATTAAGGATGAATAATAATGACGTACTGAAAAAGCTGCGTGTAGCGCTTCAATTGCGCGATGAGGATATGGTGAAGATCATGGCGTTGGTCGATTTTCGCATTTCACTTTCAGAGATGAATGCTTTTTTCCGCAAGGAAGATCATCCCAACTATCGGGAGGCGGGCGACCAAGTGTTGCGCAATTTTTTGAATGGACTCATTATTCATCTACGTGGCCCAAAGGCGGAAGGCAAAGTGGCCACTGAGAATTTCAAGAAAGAACTTTCAGATAAAAGTCAAAAATCAGAAAGAGCACCTCAAAAACGATCCGAACCCGCGCTGAAGTCCGACTTTAAACCTCAAGAGCGAACGGACAGAGCACCGAAGAAAACTTTCGGAGCAGACAAAGAAAGAAGCTTTAAGCCCACCAAAGGCAATCGTGAATTTCCCGGTACACAAAAGAAAGTGGTGATGCGGGGCAGAAAGCCCAAAGGCGAATAAAAAACAAAAGCCCCTTCATCTTCGTTAAGATGTTCCGGGGCTTTTTTATCCTTAACCAAAACCAGATGTTCTAAGAACTAGAACCTATGGGATGAACGGTCTAAATCAGTATTTATGATGAATGTGAATGCAAAAATTTGTTATCACAAAAATGCGTTTATATTTGCGGCCTCTAAAACGGGGGTATAGCTCAGCTGGCTAGAGCGCTTGCATGGCATGCAAGAGGTCATCGGTTCGACTCCGATTATCTCCACATTAAAAGCTCCAACAGGAGCTTTTTTGTTTTGATGAGTTTCACTCTTTACATATTATACTCAGCGGAAAAGGATAGATACTATGTTGGTCAGACCTCAAATCTAACTGAGCGATTAGAGTCTCATCGCTCAGGCATATCCACCTATACGTCTATGGCAAGTGACTGGGAGTTGGTGTATACAGAAGAATATGCAGAACGGTTAGACGTAGTTAAGCGAGAGATAGAGATAAAGAAGAAGAAGAGCAGAAAATACATAGAGTATCTCATTGCGAGTAAATCTGGAGTATAGCTCAGCTGGTCCCGAAGGCTTTCGGGACGCTTGCATGGTCCCGATGTGTTTGGGAAGGTCATCGGTTCGACTCCGATTATCTCCACAAAAAAAAACTCGATCGTTAGATCGAGTTTTTTTTTAAGGATGATTATTCCTTGATCAAAACATAACCTTGTCCTTTCACACGCAGCCAATAAACCCCAGCAGTCAATTTTTGGGTATTGATTTCTGTGAGACTTTGAGTGAATCTAGATTGTTCGATTACTTGCCCCATGGCGTTCATCAAGCACCAATGCTCGCCCATCAATGTTGCATCTGCCTGAACAAAACAGATGGCGTTAGATGGATTGGGATAAATGGTCAATGGAGACTCTTCTACTGTGTTTACCGATGCAGGGCTAACGACATTAATCGTAAAATCATTGAAGTTGCCGTATTGATATTCGCCACAAGTGCCATAACCATTGGTGCTTGTTACATCAAAACAATCAGTTCCCCAACCGGCAATAACACGCATCCTATAACTTCCGTCAGATACGGTGCTCGGAACGGTGATTTGAAAATTGTAGGTCTGCGGATCTCCAGCGTCGTAAATGTGATAAAGATTTTCATCATCGCTAAAGGTGTAATCGTTATTAAAGTCTAGCCAAACACCTACACCGCACCATGCGCCGTTGGTAACGATCATGTCAGTAGCCACGCCTTTGGTCATCGTGCCTACGGTTGAGGTATAGTCGCTGATCGAACAATCAACATTGTCCCAAACAATGCCACCTACTTCTATATGTTGGTTGGTCCAGTTGAAACATCCATTTAAAAAAGAAGGAGAGCAGTATTGGGCTTGCACTGCTGAAATACCGAAACTAAAAGCAAGAAGAAGCGAGTATAGTTTTTTCATAGTTATGTGGTTTGTGATGGGAAGTTAACAAGTTGGAATCAATTTGCCAAAAGGCAGTGGGTGAATTAACAGATTCTCCACATTTTTTCAGCCCATACGAGAGAAAAGAATGGATCTTTTAAATTGCACCACCAAACAAATTCTACTATGTCGCAACATTTTCGTTTAGCCGATGCCATCAATCATGTGAAAGATTTTCACGATGCATTTGGCTTGCCGGTTCGTCAAGAGCTTACTGGCCAACTTTCAGAAAAAGAACTGACCCTTCGTTTTAATCTGATGAAAGAAGAAAACGAGGAATACCTCGAAGCCGCTCAGCGAGGAGATATCGTGGAAATTGCAGATGCTTTGGGTGACATGTTATACATTCTTTGCGGCACCATTAATGCGCATGGATTGCAGGAAAAAATGGCCCCAGTTTTTGAAGAGATTCAGCGATCAAACATGAGCAAATTGGATGAAAATGGAAAGCCCATTTATCGAGAAGATGGTAAAGTGATGAAAAGCGACCGTTATTTCAAGCCCGATATTGCCGCTATATTGAATAAATAAGCCTTTTTCGAAGCGGATTTCCGCTTATTTTTGCAACCTCAAAAAATTAAGTATGATCAAAATTACCCTGCCCGATGGATCGGTGCGCGAAGTAGAAAGCGGAACTACCGCTCTGCAAATCGCTCAGTCGATCAGCGAAGGTCTGGCGCGCAACGTGCTAGCAGCCGAAGTGAATGGAGAAATCATTGACTCCTTCCGTCCTATTACGACGGATAGCACTTTGAAGCTGCTTACGTGGAACGACGATGGGGGTAAAAGCACCATGTGGCACTCCTCTGCCCACTTGATGGCAGAAGCCTTGGAGGCTTTATACCCAGGGGTAAAATTGGCGATTGGTCCTCCAATCGAAAATGGGTTCTATTACGACGTCGATTTTGGTACGCATAGTTTTGCCCAAGAAGATTTCGATAAGGTGGAGAAAAAGATGCTCGAATTGGCGCGCACTAAATCAGAGTTCGTGCGAAAAGAAGTATCTAAAGCGGACGCTCTTTCCTACTTCACCGAAAAGGGTGATCCTTATAAAATTGAATTGATCAACGACCTGGAAGACGGGAAAATTACTTTTTATACCCAAGGTAATTTCACCGATTTGTGCCGTGGTCCGCATATTCCCAATACTGGTTTTGTAAAGGCCGCTAAGTTGTTAAACGTAGCTGGAGCTTATTGGCGCGGCGATGAGAAAAACAAAATGTTGACTCGCGTTTACGCCATTACTTTTCCGAAACAAGCGGAATTGGATGAGTATTTGAAGCAAGTAGAAGAAGCGAAAAAGCGCGATCACCGCAAGTTGGGTAAAGAATTGGGCTTGTTCCATTTTTCTCAAAAAGTAGGTTCTGGTTTACCGCTTTGGTTGCCAAAAGGTACCGATCTTCGTATGCGTCTTCAGAACTTCCTTCAGGTGGCTCAGAAGAAAGCGGGTTACTTGCAGGTGATCACTCCACACATTGGTTCGAAGGAATTGTATGAAACGAGCGGTCACTGGGCCAAGTATGGTGCGGATAGTTTCCGCCCAATTTCCACACCCCAAGAAGGTGAGTTATACATGTTGAAGCCGATGAACTGTCCTCACCACTGTGAGATCTTCAAGGCTGCCCCTCGTTCATATCGCGATCTCCCTTATCGATTAGCCGAATTTGGAACGGTGTATCGTTTTGAGCAAACCGGTGAGTTGCACGGATTAACCCGTGTGCGCGGTTTTACCCAAGATGATGCGCACATATTCTGCACCGTAGATCAGGTAAAAGAAGAAGTAGGTAAAGTGATCGATTTGGTGTTGTATATCTTCAAAACCCTTGATTTCACTGATTTCTTGGCTCAAGTTTCTCTTCGCGACCCAGCGAATCCATCGAAATACATCGGATCGGATGAAAACTGGGACAAAGCGGAGATCGCCATCAAGGAAGTAGCAGCAGAGAAGGGATTGAAAACCGTAGTAGAATTGGGCGAAGCAGCCTTTTATGGTCCGAAGCTCGACTTCATGGTTCGCGATGCTATAGGTCGTAAGTGGCAGCTCGGTACCGTTCAGATCGACTACAACTTGCCAGAGCGCTTTGAGTTAGAATATACCGGTGCGGACAACCAAAAGCACCGTCCAGTGATGATTCACCGCGCCCCATTTGGCTCTATGGAGCGATTTGTGGCCATTTTGATTGAGCACTGTGCCGGTCAATTCCCCTTGTGGCTTACTCCAGAGCAGGTTAGAATCCTTCCGGTGAGTGAAAAATATAACGATTATGCAAAAAAGGTATCATCGGAACTAGAAAATTACGATATTCGCGCCCTCGTTGACGAGCGTAACGAAAAAGTGGGCAAGAAAATTCGGGAAGCCGAATTGGAGAAAGTGCCGTATATGCTGATCGTTGGTGAAGATGAGCAAGCTGCTGGAACTGTTTCAGCACGCAAGCGTGGGGGAGAAGGCGATTTAGGCAAATTCAGCATGGCCGATTTTGCAGAGTACGTGAACAACGAGATAAAACAAATGTTGGCATAAGCCCGCATTTATAAACTAAAAAGAAAGATTTGGCTATTAGCAATCAGCGTGAAATGAGAGGCCGCAGGAGTTTAGAACCTGAGCATCGCATCAACCAAAAAATTACCGCTCCGGAAGTTCGTTTGGTAGGTGAGAACATTGAACAGGGCGTTTACTCTCGCGAAGAAGCACTTCGAATGGCTGCCGAACAAGAGGTAGACCTCGTAGAGATTTCTGGTAATGCCGTACCTCCGGTTTGCCGTGTGATCGATTACAAGAAGTTTCTTTATGATCAAAAGAAGAAACAGAAAGAGATCAAGGCAAAACAGGTAAACGTTACCGTAAAAGAAATTCGTTTCGGCCCCAACACCGATGAGCACGATTTTGAGTTCAAACTCAAGCATGCAAAAACCTTTTTGGGTGAAGGCAGCAAAGTGAGAGCTTACGTGTTTTTCAAAGGACGCTCGATTGTGTTCAAAGAACGTGGCGAAATCCTTCTGTTGAAGTTTATACAAGAATTAGCGGAACTCGGCATCCCTGAACAGTTGCCTAAACTAGAAGGGAAGAAGATGTTCGTTCTAATTGCACCTAAGAAAAAATAGTTAACTCAATAATTCAAATCAAAATGCCAAAAGCAAAAACCAAATCCGGAGCTAAGAAGCGTTTCTTAGTGACCGGTAGCGGTAAGATTAAGCGTAAGAAGGCGTTCAAAAGACACATTTTGACTAAAAAGGCGACTAAGCGCAAGCGCGCCCTTACAGCAAGTGGTCTTGTACACCCTTCAGACGTTAAATCGATCAAGGCTCAGTTGCTCACCTACGCAAAGTAATCCGTTACTTAACGAGCACGGTAATGTTTAACCCGACTAACGGTAAAAAGTCCTCGTAAAAAAGGCACCGAAGTCTAAAAACAAAAAAGAAATGCCAAGAAGTAAAAATGCAGTAGCATCAAGGGCTAGAAGAAAAAAGGTCCTTAAGCTCGCCAAAGGCTACTTCGGTTCACGCAAAAACGTGTGGACAGTAGCGAAAAACTCGGTTGAAAAAGCGTTAACCTACGCGTACATCGGCCGTAAACAACGTAAGCGTAATTTCCGCGCTTTGTGGATCACCCGTATCAACGCTGGTGCTCGCCAACACGGAATGTCGTACTCTGAATTCATGGGCAAAATTCACAAGAATGGTATCGAATTGAACCGTAAAGTTCTTGCTGACCTCGCTATGAATCATCCAGACGCATTCAAAGCAGTTGCGGAAAGAATCAAATAAGCATTCCGGAAGTTTATTCTTCTGATGTTACAAAAGCCCACGATTTATCTCGTGGGCTTTTTGTTTGGTGAAAACTTCTCCTTTACCTTTACAATCCGCGGTCAAGCTCTGCGTTAACGGTATGATGAAGCGTTTTCTACTCTCGATCCTCTTGTGTTGGATCTCCCTTTCTTCTTTCGGACAACCAGGTATTATCTACGCGCAAGGCGACAAATTGCCCAGTAATGCACTTTGGTTTAATGCCGATTTTCAAGTGTCCTTCGATGCCTGTCGCGATAAAGTGGTAGTGCTTGCGGTTTGGTCACCCGAAACCTATAATGCCCTCGAAACCCTCGTAGCATTAGAAGAACGATTGGCTCGTGTTCCTCAAGTGCAGTTGATTAGCGTGATGCTCCTAGATTCTATGCATCACTGGAGCCGAAATGAGGTGAATTGCTTTGTGCAAATGAATAAACTTCATCACCCCATCGGTGTGACCAATAGCTTAACCGATCTCAAAAATTTGAACATTCGCGCACTTCCGCATCTCGCACTTTACAAGAAAAGTAATATTCCCGCTTCTCAAACACGAAATGGCAGCGACGCAGATTTTTACCAAGAACTCGATAAAGTGCTAAGCGATGCTGAGCTGCTAAAGGGCATTTCTGCGTGGACAATTAAGGATTCCATCGAACTGGGATCGTGGGCCGATCCGCTGCCCGAAGAAGTAGCGCGATTAACATGTAGCAGCGATCATTTATACCTGAGCGAAAATGCGCATGGAAGAGTAATCGTTTTGAATGGCGATGGATCGGTGCATCATACCATTGGAAGCGGACAGTATGGCTATGCCGATGGGCAATTTTATGCCGCGCGCTTTCGAAATATTGTCGATCTAGAGTATGATTCTTATACGAATCAGCTCTTCATAGCCGACATGAACAATCATCGCATACGTGTGGCCGACCCTAATTCTGATCTTGTTTATACTCTAGTGGGCAATGGAAAAGCGGAGGCAGCATTATCCGATTCTCTGCATGGAATGAATAGCTCATTTCCATATCCCAGTGCAGTGACCTTTTTTAAAAACAAAGTTTTTGCTGCAAGCGCACTGCGAAATGAAATTTTTGAAATTGATCCTAAAAATGGTGAAGGAAAAAAGGTAATCACACTTCCTTCCATGCCGCTTCAATCCTATGCTCCTGTCTATATTCGTTCCATGTCCGCTGGAAAAGATGGGGTGTACTGTGTGTTGAGTAATGGCAAGGTGGGCATCATCAAAGAGGGCAAATGGTCATGGGTGTTCGAACCAAAAAATAGTTTCGAGGCCGTCTCAGAAGTAGTAGAGAAGGGAAAAAAACTTTATGCCACCATGAGCGAGCGCAATCAATTGGTGATGATCTCTCAAGGAAAGTACAAGGTGTTGACTGGTCAGGAGAACATGGGTTTTTTAAATGGAACAAAAAAGACAGCTTTGTTTTCTCATCCCATCGGGTTGTGTTATTTCCAAAGCCGATTGATGGTGGCTGATTGGAGTAATCACCTTATAAGATCAGTATCTCCCAAAAAAGGAACGGTGCGCACCTTAACGATAGCACCAGATGAACGATTGCAGCAAACCGGTGATGCTTTGAACGCTGGTGAAATCGTTTACTTCGAATCCATCATTTGTGGTAAAGGTCAAAATGGTATTACCGTGAAAATTGAAGTTCCAGGATATACGCTCCTCAGCGGAGGTAAAAACGAAGTGTATATCGATGAATCTTCTACAACACGGTTAGAATCAAACACCCTTACGGACGATTCATTTACCGCTAATTTTAGAGTAAAAGAAGAAGAACCCTATGTGCAATTTGAGTTGTATCTCACTTTGCGGAGTGATGCGTTTCCTGAGCGAACAATCTTCAAAAGAAGTATGCTCAACATACCGGTTGAGACCATTGATGGAGAAAGCAATTCGCATGAATTGATTTATCTACCACATCTTTTGCCGTATTAATTGACTATTCACCCAATATGCGACTCACGCCTTTGGCGGCGTCGGTATAATCAGGTTTGATGGAAAGGGCTTTGCGGAAATCCCTCTCAGCCTCATCCTTTTTACCCATGCGCTCATACACCAAGCCTCTGTTGTAGTAGGCCATGAAGTAACTTGGATTGGTCAGCACAGCTTCGGTAAATTCTTTTTCAGAAGACTTTAGGTCTTTCAAGTATTCCAAGTAAACAAAACCTTTGTTGAAGTGCGCGGTAGCGAATGTGCTGTCTATGCTGATTATTTTATCGTAGCAAGTCAACGCTTCTTGATAGCGTTTTTGATCTTTGTTGCCGGTTTCTTGAAAAAACATAGCTTTATTGTACCAGGCTTCAATACTATTGGGACGAATTTCAATGGCTGAGTTGTAATAGTCTTTAGCGAGATCATTTTTTTGTGCAGCAAACAGCAGTCCTACTTCAATGAACGCATCATAATAAGTAGCATCCACTTCTACGGCAGTTTGGTAGGCAGAGATTGCGCTAGCAGTGTCTCCTTGCTGTTTGTACAAGCGGCCTTTCAGGTAATAAGCATAAGCTTGATCACCTTGTCGCAAAGCATCGTTGATGTGTTGAAGCGCAATCGTATAATTATTCAGGACAATATCGATGGCCGCTTTTTTTAGCAAACAATCAGTATTGGTAGCTTCCAAAGCAAGGCATTGTTTGTAATCGTCGTAAGCTTTGTTTACGTTTTCTTGAGCCCAATGAATTTCACCGCGGTAGAGATAAATGGTGCTTTGCAAGCTGTCGGTTTCAATAGCGCGAGCAATGTCTTTCATGGCTAGATCATACCGTTCGGTTTTGCCATAGTATTGAGCCCTTGCCAGATAGTTCGCGAAATTATCGGGTTCATCAGCTATCTTTTTATTGAGGGCAGCGAGAACAGAGTCGGTACCGGTAGAGTCTGCAGCAGCGATTGTATTGTCGCCACTTCCATTGCCACAGGCAGAGAAAAAGCTAGTGGCGCAGGCAATACATACAAGAAGGATGAATCGATACATTTTCATAATAGGGTGCATAATAGCAAAAAGCCCGCTATCTGCAGTAGATAGCGGGCGCAAAAATGAGTCATTTTTTTACTTGTTCGATGCACAAAATGCATAAACAAGAGAAAAGCCTATAGTGAGGTTAACTAACGAGCGGTAAGAGGAAACAAATCAACCGTTATTAATTAAGCCTTTGGGTTGGCTTTAGCTTCGACACATTCAAGCACTTTTGCTTCAATTTCGCTCATGAGTTCTGGGTTGTCTTCAAGCAAAACCTTAACGGCATCGCGACCTTGTCCCAGTTTGGTTTCACCGTAGCTAAACCAGCTGCCACTTTTCTTGATTACATTCATATCTACACCCAAGTCGATCAACTCACCTGTGCGGCTGATACCTTGACCGAAGATGATGTCGAATTCAGCATGACGGAAAGGAGGTGCTACTTTATTTTTTACCACTTTCACTTTGGCGTGATTACCGATGGCGTTTTCGCCATCTTTAATTTGCTGTGAACGGCGGATATCTAAGCGAACAGATGCATAAAACTTAAGAGCGTTACCACCAGTGGTTGTTTCAGGGTTACCGAACATCACTCCAATTTTCTCGCGCAATTGGTTGATGAAAATGCAGCAGCAGTTTGTTTTGCTGATAGAACCAGTGAGTTTACGGAGGGCTTTAGACATCAATCGAGCTTGCACACCTACGTTAGAGTCGCCCATTTCACCTTCAATCTCAGAACGAGGTGTAAGAGCCGCAACCGAGTCGATTACGATCAAGTCGATTGCGCCGGAGCGGATAAGATTATCGGCAATTTCTAAGGCTTGTTCACCATTGTCTGGCTGAGCAATGAGAAGGTTTTCTGTATCTACACCAAGATTTTCAGCGTAAAATTTATCAAATGCATGTTCAGCGTCAATGATTGCGCAGATACCACCTTGCTTTTGACTTTGGGCAATTGCGTGGATGGCCAAAGTGGTTTTACCTGACGATTCAGGACCGTAGATTTCGACGATACGGCCTTTCGGATATCCGCCTATACCTAAGGCAAGATCGAGTCCGATAGAACCGCTTGGGATGACTTCCATTTTCTCAATGGCGTCATCACCCAATTTCATTACAGCGCCTTTACCATAAGTTTTTTCCAACTTATCCATTGTAAGCTGTAATGCTTTCATCTTTTCTTTGTTTACTTCTGCCATGACGTTTGTTTTTTATATTGTTTATGGGCCAAAGATTTTGACGGCGGATTGTAACCTATTTACAACCTCCTCAAAAAGGCGAAAATTTTTTATTTTTCTTTTGATTGCGGTTTATACAGATCTCGAATGACCAAGTAAGCCGCCAAATAAACACCGGTAAACATGGAGGCATAGATCAATGAACGATCATCTCCTTTGTACTCAAAGGTGCCACTTCCAAATGCCATGAAGCGCAAATACAAACGATGAGAAATGTACCAGCTAAGGCCAAATAGCACAGGTGCGAGTGCGAGATAAATGGTGGTGAAACGTTTTGTCATTTCGGGAAATGCTAAAATTTATAGCGCAAATAAAAGCAAACATTTCGTTCGACACCAAAACTTCTTATGCGAGAGTTATGAATAAAGCGAGGGTGAAAACTCTCAAGGTAGGGTTAAGTCACCGATTTACAGGGTTTTGACCGAGTAATTGGCCTGTTTATTCTTTATGCAGGAGGCCTATAAATAGTTTTTGGGGTACTACCAGGAGTAGTGAATGGAAATGCTAATTTGAGGTCGCAACCCAACAAATTCTTCTGTATCCACAAATTGTTTCTGAATTTTTGGAGCGTCTATCTTCGCTTTATTCAGACCTGTATTCATCTGATAACCCATATAGGCATCATAGCCAAAGCGCGATTGGGGTGAAAAAAAATCTCTATAGCCGAGAGATACGGCATAGCCGTATGATTCGAAATTTTGACGGATGGGAACATACAGGGGATCATTGTTTTCATCGTAGCCCCAATAATAAGATTCATAGATGATATGCTGATAGCGTAATTGCAGAGAAGCGAAAAGCCCCGAATAGGTTTTTTTAGAACTTAAATAAACACGAGCTTCAGGGAAAACAGCCTTTCTACTTAAAAGTCGGTCTTGGTCATACCAATAAAGGCTTTCTGTGTAAGATCCGGTTATGCCGACAGAATAGTTTGGGCTGAGAAAGTGTTCATAGCCGAGGCGTATGGTTTTTCTCGCCAAACTGGGGACATCCATACGAAGAGCATTTTTGAATTGAGCAAAGCTGGATAAGCTAAAGCAAAGAAAAACGCAGAGCGAAAGACAATAGCGATTCATAATGGGGAGAGGGTTAGCATCAAAAGAAGTTTTGCTTACAGACCAAAGCTGTAAGCAAAACTGGCTTGAGGAAATACACCTACTAGTCCAGTGAACTCGTAAGCTATTCCATCATTTTGTAATTTGGTTTTGCGAATAGAGCTAGAGCCCGTATTCCATACAAAACCAAAATTCATATCAATAGCGGTTTTTTTGTCTTTTCCCGTCAACTCTTGAAATCCGAAAACCAATCCATAACCTGCTGTATTGATGGTCTGATTAAGAGGAACGATGCTGTATTCAGGTGCGTTATTGATGTAAATTGATCGATTGCCCTGGTATTTCAAGTGCTGATAACGCAATTGAACACCAATGTATAGACCTGAATAATTGATTTTTTTCCCAACGTAATAGCGATACTCAGCGCTGAGACCAAGGCGAACCAACTTCTGATCAGCATCGTCCCACAGCATGTTATCGCTTAGCTGAGTGGAGAGTGTAATGCTATTGGTAGGTGTGGTAAAATGCTCCCAACTTATTTTAGTTGTCTTGCGAAAGAACCCTAACGCATCAATTTTGAGGTTATCCTGATGTTGACTGCGCATCACCAATGGAGCCATCAACACAATAGCAAGAAGTAGAGTGAAAGATTTTTTCATGTTCATTGTTTTTCTTGATAAGAAAAGGATTAGAGACCTAATGTGATCGCAAATCCACCATGAATGAAGTAACCCACGTACGGTTTGAAGTTTTGATTTTCGTCTCTCAAAACGCCAGTACTGTCACGCGCATATTTTGAACCGGTGTTCCAAATGAATCCGAAATACATATCAAGTCCTATGTTCTTTTTTGAACTGAGCATTTCTTGATAACCAACCGTAATTCCAGCACCTGCGGTTTCTAAACTTTTACTGGTTGTTGTCACCGTTGTCTCATTAGTAAGGTAATTGTAAACGGAGTTAGACGTTTCTAAATTCATGTTTTGATAACGCATACACATACCAATGTATCCATGCTCTGGGCCGTTTGCCTTTGCGCTATAGTATATGCGAAATTCTGGTTGCACTGAAAAACGGGTGAGGTATTCGTTATTATCTCCCGTGTACAAATTGTCGCTGTAAGATCCTACAAGGCTGATACTCTTATTTCCAGG
>Ga0315907_10005371_pt1 | contig 14001 bp, 13 predicted proteins | sample LakEriMetagenome_3_FD_203525 | JGI IMG/M metagenome (GOLD analysis project Ga0315907, IMG submission 203525) | Freshwater fungal communities from buoy surface, Lake Erie, Ohio, United States - Buoy 12 MA123 | ecosystem: Environmental > Aquatic > Freshwater > Lake > Lake biofilm | place: USA...
TCTTTCGCCCACTTCCAATGCATGCGACCATGATCAGCATTCGCTGCCAACACACCGCCAATGGTGCCATCAGCCCACGGTGCGCCGGGCAGTTTTTCTTCGAGTTGCTCATCGGAAAGCTCGCTGAGTAATTGCAATGTGATGGCGCGTGCGCTGGCACCCAATGCCACCACTTCTTCGAGTGACTTGCCGTGATGTTCGAGCTGCCACTCCTCTGTCATCGCATGCACGGAAGCCATGATCTGATCGCGCGTGCGGGGTGTTCCCGAGTTGTCGTGCGTGAGCCCCACAGGGTTCTTCTCACCAGCAATGTGCTTGCGAATCATGCTGGCGAAGTTCCGCTCAATGAGAGCAAGGTGAGCAAGGTGGTCGAGGGCTGACCAGAAGTTCGATGGGTCATGTTCGCTCGGTGTGAGATCTCCGAACAACTGCGTCTCCGACAGTTGTGTGTAGGTGTTCAACAACCAGCTGCGGTCGTCGTTCAGTTTGGTCTCAATTTCAATGCGATTCATGTGTTCCCCTTTGGATGAGAACCTAGTGGGCGTAGGCACTACTCTCACCACATGAGCGCAACACCCGCCCACCCCGAACTTGGCTTCTACACATTGGCTGGGGCACCGAAGTCGCCACGCGACATGCTGGGCGAACTCGCACATGCCGAAGAACTAGGGCTCGGCACGGCCTTCATCTCAGAGCGTTTCAATATCAAGGAAGCGGGAGCCCTCACCGGTGCTGCGGTCGCTGCCACCAGCACCATCAACGTCATCACTGCCGCCACCAACCACACCACGCGTCACCCACTTGTCACGGCATCCTGGGCCAGCACGTTGCATTTGTTGTCAGAAGGCCGCTTCAGCCTTGGCTTGGGTCGCGGCATCGAAGCCATGTTCAAGGCGTACGGCATGCCGATGGCCACCACTGAGTCCATGGAGCAATTCGCTCTCCTCATGCGTCGCTTATGGAATGGCGAGACCGTGTTGGGCCACACCGACATCACCGGCACCTACCCCGTGTTACGCCTTGACCCTGACTTCCGTCTCGACATCCCCCTCAGCATCACGGTGTTCGGTGATCAAACACTCAAGATGGCAGGACGCGCATACGACAACGTGATTCTGCACACATTCTTTACTGATGAAACAACTCAGCGCGCAGTGCAAACAGTGAAGCGGTCGGCCGAAGAAGCCGGCCGTGATCCTGATTCAGTGAAGGTTTGGTCATGCTTCGCAACAATTGGCGACCACATCGACCCTGCATTGCGGTTGAAGAAAACTGTGGGCCGACTTGCGACGTACTTGCAGGCCTACGGCGACCTCATGGTGCGTACCAATAAGTGGGACCCTGCTGTATTGAAGCGATTCCGCGAAGATGAGTTTGTTCGCACATTCCCCGGTGCGCTGGATGCCAAGGGAACGACGGAAGATTTAGAGCGAGTCGCTCCCCTGATTCCATCTGAATGGCTTGCACCGTCAGCGACTGGATCACCCGAGCAATGCGTGGCCGCTATTCGTCATCAGTTTGCGCTGGGTTGTGACGGCGTCATCATGCACGGCGCCACACCCACCGAACTCGCACCAATTGTTACTGCGTACAAGCAGTAACCAAAAGCACAGTTACTGTGTACAAGCAGTCATTAGACGGGCGTATCACCCTTCACCGTGACACGGTGTCCGTAGCGGCGGTGTGGCCAGTAGTCCCAAATCGCACGGTGCTGCGCAGAACGGTTGTCCCAAAAGGCCACAGAGTTTTCTTCCCACACAAAACGTGTTTGGAAGTTGGGGTGTTCCACGTGATCGAACAAGTACCCAAGAATGGCATCGCTCTCGTCTTTCGGAATGCCCACAATGTGTGTTGTGAAGGAACGATTCACGAACAAGCTCAAACGACCGGTTTCCGGATGTGTGCGAACAATCGGATGCTTTGCCATTGGGTAACTGGGCTTGTCGGCCACACCTTGATACAAGCCCTTGTATACGTGATTGCCATCGTGCACTGCAACAAGACCGTGCAGGTACTCCTTCATGCGGTCACTCAACGCATCGTATGCGGCATACATGCTGGCGAACAATGTGTCTCCACCGACGGGAGGAATTTCCTTCATGTACAAAATGCTGCCAAGTGGCGGCTGCGGTTCACACGACACATCGCTGTGCCAGGCCTCACCATTTGCACGACTTGAGTTCTCATCCGCTGCGATCACCAGAATCTCTTCGTGCCCCGTGCTGTTGGCAGCGGCCGGGTGAATATCAAGGTTGCCAAAGCGACGACCAAAAGCAATGTGTTCTTCTGGCGTCATGTGCTGATCACGAAAGAAGATCGCACAGTTCTCGTTTAGTGCGCGGCGAATCTCTGCATATGTCTCGTCATCAACATCGGCCAACTGCACACCACTGACAACAGCACCAATGGCAGGCGACACCTTTGCAACAGAAATGCGCTTGTAGGGCTGGGACTCTGACCAGTCAACCGTCGAACGAGGACCACCTCGCTTGGGCTTCACAACATCACTCATCGTGCAAGCCTGTCACTTGATCCAGCGCCCCGCAAGCCCATGCAACACATTGAGTAACAACCCGCGACTGCGACCACTGGCAACGGTCTGGTACCTTTTGGGCAGCGATCATGCAATGTCGCAACCATTCCCATGTTGACTCGCCGCCTCTCCCTCTTCGCCGTCACAGTCTTTTTGGCGTTCTTCTCCTTCTCTTTTTTCACAAGCAGCATCGCGCTCGCCCACAACAATCAGACTGATAGTTCCCCCAAGAGCGGCGACACCCTCACAACAGCACCAACGACTTGGACTGTGAGTTTCGCCAAATCAGTTCCGCTGAACTCTGCATCAGGAGAGGTTGTTAATAGTGACGGAACACGCACGCCACTGACGCAATTCGTTCACGGAAGTTCTGACTCCGTCATTGTTTTCTCTCTTCCCAGCGGATTGACGGGATCTGTCACCGCACGATGGAGATTGGTCGGCGTCGATGGACACATTGTCTCTGGTCGTGTGGGCTTTGTGGTTCAGGCTGCAGTCTCCAACCCCACCGTTCCTGATTCACTTGCCAGCCAGCCACCTACGACGCTCATGCCGGCTGAGTCAACAACACCGCCGTTCCAAGAAGTCAGTTCAAGTGAAGCAACTGCGGTCTCTGAACCTATTCGTGTCTCGCTTCGTTCTCTTCAGTACCTTGGCATCATTCTTCTCGGCGGCATGTTGGTCGCTGAACTAGCTATCGCAGGTGGAGCAATGACTGTGCCTCTTGGTCGCCGCTTCATGACCGCGGGCGTGGCCTTACTTGCAGCTTCATCATTCATTCAGACCCTTATTTTCAATAACGACCTTAGGGAGCCTTCAGAATCATCATTGAGTTCTCTCTTCAGCATTTTTAGCTCTACGCCAGGGGCCATGTTGGCGACAAAGACCGTTCTGAGCGTTCTTCTTATTGCCGTTCTTTTTCGATCAATACAAGAAGGCGTCCTCAACAGATCCACTCAGTTGCATCTCTTACTCATTGTCCCAATGTTTCTCATCACACTCGCTTATGGCGGACACTCGCGTTCACAATCGTTGCCGTGGCTCGGCATTCCTGTTGATGCACTTCACGTCACATCTATGGCCATTTGGGTTGGTGGGCTGATTGCAATGCTGCTGATCGTGATTCCAAACATTCCTCACGACAGAGCGCTTGAGGCATTTCAACGTTTCTCATTTATTGCAGAAAAAGCAGTAATTGTGTTGGTCATCACGGGGGCCATTCAGATGCTTCGACTTCACTCGGGAGTGACCACCGTTTTCACCTCTTCACACGGATTGCTTCTTCTCGTAAAAGTCTTGATCGTTGTTTTGATGCTTCGTCTGGCCGCGAAAAACAGAAGTCTCTTGATGAGGAAAACTCGTACTTCACAGACAAGTCCTTCACGACTGAGGGCCCAGTTGATGCGCAGCACACTTCTTGAATCCGCCATGGGGACAGTGGTCATTGTGCTCACTGCCACACTTGTTGCTATTTCCCCGACCTGAACCTCATCGTTCCGCCCACTAGTCTTACTCGCATCCAGGCAACCACGAAAAGGGGCTTTCTATGAAAACACTGCGTATGGCATTGGCAACCGTGTCCTTCATCGCACTTGCAGCATGTGGCTCTTCAAACGCAAGTTCTGACACCACAACAGGTCAAGCATTCAATGACGCTGATGTCATGTTTGCTCAAATGATGATTCCTCATCATGAACAGGCAATCGAAATGTCCGACATTGCGCTGGACCCCACCAGTGGAGCTGTCCAAGGCATCCGTGATCTTGCGACTCAGATCAAAGCAGCTCAAGATCCGGAAATCATGCAGATGACGCAATTACTGTCCGATTGGAGACAACCACTCACCGCCGATGACGGCATGGATCACTCCTCCATGATGAGCGGAATGTTGACCGCCGAGGAACTCGCAGAACTCGGAACATTACGAGGCACCGCATTTAATAGTCGATGGGCCCAAGCAATGATTGCTCATCATGAAGGCGCAATTCAGATGGCTCGAGATGTGCTGAAGGATGGCAAGAATCCTGCTGCACTCGCTTTGGCAAACGAAATTACATCGTCACAAAATAGCGAGATTGAAGTTCTCCGCGGTTTCCTCACACCCGCACAGCCGTAAGTCCGTTTACTTAATCCAGTGACCCGCAAGCATGCGGGCAGCCTCTTCGGGTTTTTCCAGCATCCACCAGTGACCACACCCTTCAAGGTGTCGCACTTTGGCGTTCACGGCTCGCGCTATTTCTTCATGAGTCTCATGTGAACCTGCATAGTGGTCGTTCTCGGCGATGATGACAAGACCACGCTTCGGCGCTTGTTCAATGAAGCGACTCCCTAGAGCGCGCATCGCTGGCTGAACAGCATCTCGATACAACGTGAGAATGCATCGAGCCATTTCAGCGTCAATGCCTTGCTTCATCTCACGTGCGATGTCTTCGGGGAATCCGAGCCCACCGAACGCAGCCACAAACGTGTCGGCGTCCATATCGACCATGCCCTGCACCATCTGCTCGCCCACTTCTGGAGTTGCCCAACCTTGTGCAGCGTCGTGCCACACGTAGTCGCGATGCATCAGCCCCACGCAGTCGGTCGCCCAACTACGAACAATCCCGGGGTATTCGGCCAACACACGGAACACGTGCCCCGCACCCCAGTCGTGACCCACCAAGTCAATGTCGCCACCAATGGCTTTCAATTCATCAGCAAGCCACTGCGTGTACTCGCGCACCGTGCCACCCCAGTCCTTGGGGGTCGGCGCACCGAACCCTGGCGGCGACAACAAAACGATGTCGTTGATGCGACGATCATTCAGCAGTTCGACAACTGGCTTCCAGATCACAGACGTTTCTGGATTGCCATGTACAAAAACCTTTGTCATCACTTACCCCTTGTTCTTTGACTTCAAGTATCTCGCACTGGCGGCACGGCTCTCTGGGTCGTGCACAGCAAACGCGAAGATGTCAGCATCGGATGCATAGTCGCGGCTATGCACCATCTCTTCTAACGCTGCATTCACTTGCTGCTTCGTCGTACGCAATGCATACGCAGGCTTTGACGCAAGTTGTTCGGCTAGTTCCTGCGCAGCGGTCATCACAGTGCCCTTCGGAACAATGGTGTTAATGAATCCGAATGACTTTGCTTCATCGGCGCCGAACGGACGACATGTGAGAACGAGTTCTTTTGTTGCTGCCGGCCCGATCTCACGTACCAATCGTGGAATACCACTCCATGTGAGAGGAATTCCCAGATCAACTTCAGGAATCACGAAACGCGCATCCTCTTCTGCAATGCGTAAGTCGCAACTGTTCGCCAGAACGAGCCCTCCCCCGATGCAGTTCCCTTGAATCGCGGCAATGGTCAATGCGTTCATCCCAAAAATTGCCTCAGCCATTAGGCGACCGATGTCGGCAATGTCGCGCGTCGAATAGTTCGGGTCGGGAGTGGCGAACGTGTTGAGATCGAATCCAGCAGAGAACGAACGACCCTGCCCCGAGACCACCACCACCTTCACCTGTAGCTGCTCATCGAACCAGCGTGCAGCCGACGCCAAGTCCTGCAGAGTCTGACGCGACAATGCGTTCAGCTGTGCTGGTCGATTGAGTTCAATGGCCCCGATTTCTCCCGAAATAGATACCTCAAGGGTCTCAAACTGGCTCATGTGCATCCCCAATGATTTCGGCCCAAATGCCGTGCCATAAGGTTTAGTCCACGTGAAGGTTGGCTGCCGTAGCCACACACAATCGGAGGACACATGGAACGCGAAGCTTGGATTATTGACGCAGTGCGCTCACCACGAGGCAGGGGCAAAGAATCAGGCGCCCTACACAACTTGCACCCACAGCGCATCCTCGCCCAGGTTCTCAATGGCCTTCGCGACCGTGTGGGTTTTGATCCCGCAGAAGTCGATGACGTCGTCATGGGTTGTGGCGCCGGCAGTGGCGATCACTCCATGGACATCGCTCGTATGTCCGCACTCGATGCTGGCTGGTCCATTGAAGCCCCTGGCGTGACCCTAAACCGCTTCTGTGGCTCTGGTCAGCAGGCGGTCAACTTCGCAGCGATGGGCGTGCTCTCGGGCATGCAAGACATCGTGGTAGCCGGTGGCGTGGAGTCCATGTCGCGCCCATCTCCCATGCATGTCGATGGCTTCACCGCCAACAACGCTCACCTTCGCGATCAGTACAACATGGTTCCTCAGGGCATCTCTGCCGACCTCATCGCAACTGTTGAAGGTTTCAGCCGCGAAGAGTGCGACGCACTTGCAGTCGAGAGTCAACGCCGTGCTGCCATCGCCATCAGCGAAGGACGCTTCGAGCGATCATTGATTCCTATCTTGAACAATGACGGCACATTGGCTCTCGCTGTTGATGAGCACCCACGTGCGGGCACCAAACTTGCCGACCTCGCCAAGCTCTCCCCCAGTTTCGAAGGAATGGGTGGATACAAGAAGGATCCTGAAGGTCTTTCCATCGATGAGACCGCACGTCTCGCATACCCACAGATCGCACAGATCAATCACGTGCACCACGGCGGCAACTCATCAGGCGTTGTTGACGGTGCAGCAGCAGTTCTCGTTACTTCTCCTGACTATGCAAAGGCACATGGTCTCAAGCCCCGCGCACGCATCATCATGAGCGCTGTTGCCGGCACCGAGCCTGTGATCATGCTCACTGCTCCTGGACCAGCAGCAAAGCTTGTTCTCAAGAAGGCCGGCATGACATTTGATGACATCGACCTTCTTGAAGTCAACGAAGCATTCGCTGCAGTTGTTCTGAAGTTCTTCAAAGACACAGGCGTTGATCCATCAAAGGTGAACGTCAACGGTGGCGCAATGGCATTGGGTCACCCCATCGGCGCGACTGGCGCCATGCTCATTGGAACACTTGTTGATGAACTTGAGCGTCAAGACAAGCAGACCGGCCTCATCACCATGTGCACCGGCGGCGGGATGGGCACTGCCACCATCATCGAGCGCATCTAGATCGTTCGGCATTCATTGCCGAAATGATGCAGTTATCGCAAGCGGCGAATCAGGCTGCTGGTGTCAAGACGAGAACCGCCATCTGCGGCGAGCTCTTTGTAGTACTCCAACACAAGGTCGGCCACAGGAATTTGTGAACCATTGCGTTGCGCCTCTTCAATACAAAAGCCCAAGTCTTTGATCATCCATTCCACAGCGAAACCGAAGTCGAACTTGTCATCAACCATTGTGTGGCCACGGTTTTCCATTTGCCAGCTTTGCGCTGCACCTTTGGAAATCACATCAACTACTGCGTGAGCATCAAGACCAGCATGCTGCGCAAACGCAAGTGCTTCCGACAAACCCTGCACCACACCAGCGATTGCAATCTGATTCACCATCTTCGAAAGCTGGCCAGCACCCACGCCACCAAGACGCACACACGCCCGCGAATAAGCAGCGATGATGCCAGAGACTGCATCAAACTCTGCAACATCGAGTGACCCACACATCACGGTGAGTGCACCGTTTTCTGCGCCCGCTTGACCACCCGACACCGGAGCATCGATGTACACAACACCATGTGCTGCACATGATTCGTGCATGTCGCGAGCAAGCAAAGCAGAAGTCGTGGTGTGATCAACAACAATCAAACCTTCATGTGCGCCGTCGAGCACGCCACCCTCAGACAACATGACTTGACGAACATCATCGTCGTTGCCGACACAGAGAAAAACAATGTCGCTTTCGGCCGCTACTTCACTTGGCGATGGGAATGCCTGTCCACCATGTGCTGCCACCCACTCCAATGCGCGTGCACCTGTTCGGTTATAGACAGAAACTTCGTGATTGTTCTTGGCGAGATGGCCGGCCATGGGAAACCCCATGACACCGAGACCGCAAAACCCAACGCGGGCCATGTGACTAGAGGTCGTCTTCGTTCTCGTCGTCAGCTGGCTTTGGCTCAGCTTCGACTTTCTTCTTGGCAGCCTTCACAGGCTTCAAGACACCCTTTTCAAGAGCCTTGTTCAAGAACTCTTCAGCCTCTTCCTTGGTGACCTTCAGCGCTGGCTGAATTTCAGAAATGAGGTTGGTGCGAGCGCGCTCGTACATGGTGCGCTCTGCAGCAGACAGAGAAGCGTCACGGTTACGGGCAGCGAGGTTACGAACAACTTCGGCAACCTGATACACGTCGCCGCTCTTCAGCTTCTCCTGGTGGTTCTTGAAACGGCGTGACCAGTTGCTTGGGACGCGAGGATCGGCCTTTGAAAGAACTGCTACGAGGTCTTCGAGCTCATCGGGTGACACGGGTGGGCGCACTCCGACTTCGTCGAGCTTTGCGACAGGAACGCGCAATGTCATCTCGTTGATGATGGTTTCAAGAATGAGGTACTCCTCTTTCTTGCCCGTGCCGAATGGGTCCTGCTTCTTCTTCGGGTCTATGACCTTGCAAGCACCGTGCTGGGGGTAGATGACGATGTCACCCTTCTTAAAATCCACCCTGCAAGTGTAAGGGATTGACCCCTTAAAGCCTCATTTTGAGCCCGAATGGCTCGCTATTAGAGTCATTTCATCGAGACAAAGCTGCACCCCACTGCACAGAAGCTGGTGAGCACTGTGGCGTCCATGCTGGATGGTTCTAACCCCCATGACATCTTGGTGGACGAAGTTCTTCGGGTCTCGGGCATCTCACGAGGCTCGCTGTATCACCACTTCGGCGACTTTGACGGACTGATCCATACGACCCTGATGACACGCTTTGCAGCCAACGTCGAGGCCGATGGCGCGGCAATGAGACACGTAGCCGAGTCGGCAACATCAAAAGAGGATTATTGGAATCGCATTCGACAACTGAGTGCTCAAACCCAGGTTCCCAGTCGTGCACCTGTTCGCGCCGAACGCGCGCGACTCATCGGCATGGCATCTTTGGGTGGAGAGTTTGCCGAAGCTCTGGCAACAGTTCAAGATCGCCTCACAGAAGTCATGGCTGAAGCAATCGCTCAAGCCCAGACAAAGGGGTGGGTGAACCCGGCTCTCAGCCCGCGCGCATTGTCGCTCTTCCTCCAGGCATATTCACTCGGACGAGCAATTGATGACATCGCAGGAACACATGTTCCGAATCAAGAATGGGTCGAACTCATTGACACTGTTCTCGCTTCATTCGAAGGCTGAACACAATCAATCACTCTGTGCTGGGCATCAAGCCCATTTGAGTTAGGCAGCCTGATTTACATAGGAACAAGGTTGTGGGGAACCCAGTTACCGTGTGCGCCGTACGGAACTCGCTGCGGCAGGTGAATCGTTGCCACAGGAGGACCATTGAAGTTCTGCGCATCAATAATGACGAGTCGGGATTTCTCCGCGGCGGTGTCATGCACAATCGTCATTACATATCCCTCGTCTTCGGCACCATTATGCGACGACGGCGCAAACACGGGCTCACCTCCGCGTGTCGTTGCACCCAAATGATGTTCCCAGCACTGCCCTGTCGTCAGGTCGTACTTCCACAAAGAGTTTCCGTACACGGGCTCTTCGGAATTGCCTTCGCCGCCCAACGACATGAGATACGCAAACCGTGCTTTTGACCCCACGTACTTGTCGTTCACGCGCCCGAAATCTCCTGGTCGATCATCCACCATCTCTTCGGACACTTTTCCCGTCACCGTGTCGATCGTCCACTTGTAGAGCCGACCGACTTCTGCGTAGTCATCTGAACTTGAACCGAACGCTTCGTTCTGGCGAGATACATGAATCACGATGTTCGTGCCATCGTCATAAGCGTTCACCGGATGAAAGACGTAACACGGATCAATCTCGAACCACCGAGTATCGCTACCCCGCCCGTCGCGCGGCATCACACCAAGACGAGCGCCGGCATCACGGCTGAACTTGAAGGGGAACCCGTTTGCAAGTTCGCCTAAGTCGAACACAACTGGCAAGTCCATGAAGATCACGTTGTTCTGCGTGATGTTGAAGTCATGCATCATCACCATATTCGGAACATCAATGGGATCAAGTTGCTTTAACTTTCCATCAGCACCGACGCGAATGTAGTGAACATACGGCGGTTGAAATGAGAAATAGCTAAACGCCAGCAGGTCCCCGGTGATGGGACAAATCTTTGGATGCGCAGTCATTGAGCATGTCAATTCGCCGCCGTAGTTCTCATATCCCAGTGTCTGCAGATTGCTGTCAATCTTCCAGGGCCAATGACCTTCTTCTAACGCGAGCAGCGTTCCGTTGTGAGGAAGCACGTGAGTGTTTCCTGTTCCTCGCCCAAGTTCTGGCGTGGATTCAAATGGAAGATTTCGAGCGCGTGCGACATTGGGTGTATCGATGTACTGGTTGCGATACCACTCTGCTTTGCCATCACGAATGCGTACGCCGTGCAACATGCCGTCACCAAAGAACCAGTGTGGCGAAGTGCCAGATGCAGGGTTCGGACCAGTGCGGACATACAAGCCATTCAGCTCGGGCGGAATGACACCATCGACTCGTAGATCAGTGCTGGTGATTTCAACCTGCATCGGTTCCCAGTTGTCACGTAAATGCCATGGGGTGTGATTCTCGCCAGATTCAAGAAGACTCATAATGGGATGTTAATTCAGTAAAAACTGCTGAAATTCATGATGGCCTTGGGGTGAAGGCGATGTGGCGCCCCCGGCAGGAATCGAACCTGCGACCTGCGGATTAGAAGTCCGATGCTCTATCCAACTGAGCTACAGGGGCAATGCTGAGAATTCTACCGATGTGTATTCAGCAGAATGCCCCGAAGGAACGACAAGGCCGAAATCACGCTGTATTGGCGCATCTGATCTCGCAGCCCCGGCAGGGTATTCGTGGTGCTGAATGTGGCGCCATCGGGCAATGCCACACCTATGCATAAGGTGCCTGCAGGGCGACCATCTTGTTCGTCTGGCCCCGCTACACCCGTGAGAGCTATCGCGACATCAGACCCGATGACTCGCTTGGCACCTACCGCCATCTGCACGGCTGCTTCCTCAGACACAACAGGTCCGCGGTCAACACCCAACACTTCAAACTTCACGTCGCTTGCATAACTGATCACGCCGCCACGGAACACAGCCGATGATCCCGGAATGCTCGTGAGTCGTCCGCCCACGAGACCACCCGTGACCGATTCAGCAACACCAAGTGTCCAGCCGCGTTCTTGTAACAGACCAAGCACAACAGATTCCATGTTCTCGGCGTCAACACCGAACACAACGTCACCCACGAGTGCGCGCACTTTGGTTTCCCACTGCGACAACAGTTCATCAGCTTCTAACTGCGAATCAGCCTTTGCAGTGAGGCGCACTTTGATGCCTTCCCAGCCACTAGCCAAGAACGCCAGTGTGGGGTTACCCACTTCTTCGAGTTCTTCAATGATGGGGTCAAGGCGTTCATTTAACCCCGACTCTGATTCACCCCAGGTGCGCAACACACGGCTAGAGATCACAGCCTTCTCGCCACTGCGCGCCAACAAGTCGGGCAACACAGCGCGAGAGAGCATGTCTTGCATCTCGTGCGGCACACCAGGCACTGCGTAAATCATTTTGTTGCCCACCGGACACATCAGCCCAGGTGCGGTGCCGCGCGTCTGCTCAATAATGCGTGCGCCCACTGGCACCATTGCTTGACGCAAGTTGTTCGCAGACATGCGACGACCGCGACGAGAGAACATCTCTTCAATCACCGCAGCAACTGCTTCATCGTGCAGTAGTTCCACACCCATCATGCGCGCGATGGCATCGCGAGTGAGGTCATCATGTGTGGGCCCTAAGCCACCGCACACGATGATGGCATCAGCATCTTTTAACGCGATGGTGAATGCTTCAACAACGCGGTCGAGGTTGTCCCCCACTTTGAGCTGCAAGTGCGATGCGATACCAACAGCGGCAAGTTGCTCACCGATATACGACGAATTGGTGTCCACAATCTGCCCAAGAAGCAGTTCGGTTCCGACAGCAACAACATTGCACCTCATGCCAACATTGCATCTTTCTGACGTGTGTTCATAAACCCTGCATACACCAGTAATGCACCGACTAACACCAAGCCCCCTACCGACAACATGTGATACCCCACCGCGCGACGGATGAAGCCTGATGACAATCCAGCCATTCCCCCACAGAAACTCATCATTAAGTCGGCAGAGCCTTGCACGGTGACTCGTTCCTCACTCGTGACAGATTCCAACAACATGGAGGAGCCACCGATGAGCCCGAAGTTCCAGCCGATGCCCAACAGCCACAATGCAGGGAACAAGATGATTGACGATTCACCACTCACGGCAGACAAAACAGTGGCAGCCACCAAGGTGATGGCACCGACATAGACCGCAGCAATGGTTCCCTTCTTATCGGCATAACGACCAACAAAGGGGCTAAAGGCATACATGCCTGCAATGTGGAGCGATACGACGAACTGGCTGATGCTTTCATGCCCGTGCAACTTCATGTGCACCGGCGTCATTGTCATGATGGCCACCATCGCAACTTGCGACACCACCATGCTGCTGAGTGCGAGACGGCCTTTGGGCGAGCGCATGATGATCTGCAATGCCTCTGAGATGCTCGGCAACTTTGCATCTGACTTCTCACGAATACCGCCTGAAATAACGAGCGGATCAGGACGTAGTTGAAGAGAGATATTGACAAACGCGAGGAACAACACAATTGCGGACAAGATCCATGGCCCTGTGTACTTATGGAGACCGAACCACTCTTGCCCCGCCGCTTCAGCAGGCCCAATGAGCATTGGTGCGAACACAGCACCAAACGTAGATGCGAACACGATGCGCGACATCGCACGAGCGCGCTCATCAGGTAACGCGAGATCTGTTGCGGTGTAGCGAGCCAAAAGGTTCGCCGCCTGACCGTTACCAAAGAGAAAAAGTCCAATGAGGAACAACAGCAGGTTCTGGGTCTCTGCTCCAACTGCAGCAGTCAGAGCGCCCACTGTTGCAAGTCCGTATCCCGTCTGCAGCCCTGGGCGGCGCCCCTTACGCATCATGTACCTCGTGAGCACCTGCGCCATCACAGCCGTACCAACAGTGGTGGTTGCAGTTGCGATGCCACCCCAAGGAGTCTGGTCGCCAAGAATCTCTTGAACAACAAAAGCACCAACGGTGACCGACGACGACAACGCCGCAGCACCGACAACTTGCCCCAGCGTGAGAGTTCGAAGCGTACGACGCTGAATCTCCGCCATCTGCTCGGCGGAGAACTGCTCGCTCATCGTGTTGAAACGAGTGCGCGTTGCGCGTACTGCGCTGCACTCACCAATGTGAGAGCAACAGCGACCCACAAACAAACGATGTAGGTCCACGTGGCATCGTTGATAGTCAATGGCAAGAGCGCGAAACCGACTGCACACTGCTGCATCACCGTTTTGACTTTGGCCAACTTGCTGGCCGGCATCGATACGCCCTTTGACCCAGCAAACACGCGGTACAAACTGACAGCAATCTCACGAGCAGCAATGATCACAACCGGAAGGACCCAGAACACAT
>Ga0315907_10005374_pt1 | contig 13994 bp, 16 predicted proteins | sample LakEriMetagenome_3_FD_203525 | JGI IMG/M metagenome (GOLD analysis project Ga0315907, IMG submission 203525) | Freshwater fungal communities from buoy surface, Lake Erie, Ohio, United States - Buoy 12 MA123 | ecosystem: Environmental > Aquatic > Freshwater > Lake > Lake biofilm | place: USA...
TGCGCAAGCACGGCTTCATCGCCACGCCCGCAGCCGCCTGAATCACCCCAACATCGTTGCCCCACGGCCACGACCGGCGTCAGGTCAGACATCCGCTCGCCTGCTCGGAGGTGTCTTCCACATTAACTTCGCTATAACCTGCGCGCGATGGCCGAGCTTGGGCCCGGACCACACCGCTCGGGCGACATTGCGGCCTGCTACCCCGCCAAGGTCACATCGCTCGCGCCGACGCGCAGCTCACTGATCTCCAAGGGAATGATCTGGAGCCCGAACCACGGTGATACCGCCTACACCGTACCGATGTTCGACGAGTTCATGAAGCGCATCATGCCCAGCGGCGAGTGGCGTCACGGCTGAACCGACAGCGCACCCCTCAGTTCAGGTACATCCCCAGGTACCGCCGTCCGCGGCTGACGGTGGCCGGGTCCGGGCAGGCGTCGAACCACTCCACCAGTTGCAGCCGGGCCTTCTCGCGCCACTCGGCCTTGTCGCGCAGCACCACTTCCAGCAGTTCGTCGAAGGCGGCGTTGAAGTCCCCTTCATAGACGCGGATTCCCGCCAGCGCGAAGCGGGCCTCGAAGTCCTTGCCGTTGGCGGCGATGCGCGCGGCCAGGGCCGCTGGGTCGCCCTGCGGGCGGTTGCGGGCGAGTTCGATGCGCTTGAGCAGGCCGGCGTGGCGGTCCTTGCGCTCGGCTGCGGGCACGGCCTGCAGCACCTGCTCGGCCTCGTCCAGGTCGCCGCGCGCCACCACGCGCTCGGCCAGGTCCAGCAGCACGGCGGCGTTGTCCGGCTCGTAGCTCAGCGCCTCGCGCAGCAAAGCCTCGGCGGTCTCGGCGTCCGGCGCTTCGGCCGCTTCCAGGCGGATCTGCTCGGCCTCTGACACCTGGGGCCCCAGGTGCTTGTCCAGGAATTGGCGGACCTGGCCTTCGGGCTGCGCGCCCATGAACTGGTCCACGGGTCGCCCGCCGACGAACAGCACCACCAGCGGGATGCTGCGGATCTGCAGCGCGGCCGAGATCTGCGGCGCCTCGTCGGTGTTCAGCTTGGCCAGCACGAAGCGCCCGCCGTAGGCTTGCACCAGTTTTTCCAGCAAGGGCTTGAGATTGCGGCAGGGGCCACACCAGGGCGCCCAGCAGTCCAGCAGCACCGGCACCTCGAGCGAGCGCTCGAGCACGGTCTGGCGGAAGTCGGCCTCGGTGACGTCGAAGGACAGGTCCTGCGGGGCAGGGGCGGCGGGCAGGTTCTGATCGGTGGAAAACATGGGCGGCAGTGTCGTTCAGAAGCAGGCCGCGCGAACGTGCGGCGTCAAGCTGGGCGGCGGCTGGCAGTTAGAGGGCACACTTATCTCGGTGGCGCGGCGCTGGTCAGCCCAGCTTGACCCCGAGGCGGGTGATCACCGGCCCCCAGCGCCTGACATCGCCCTCGATGAAGCGACGGAAGGCCTCGGGCGTGCCGCCCACGGGGGTGAGGCCCGCGTTGTCCAGCACCTGGCGCACGGCGGCGTCCTTAAGCAACTCGGTCACGTCCGTGGCCACGCGCTGGGCTACGGCGTCAGGCAGGCTGGTGGGCCCCACCAGGCCGTTCCAGGCCAGGGCCTCGACGTTGGGGTAGCCGGCCTCGGCCATCGTCGGCAGGTCCTTCAGGCTGTCCGGACGCTGCGCGCTCGTGACGGCCAGCAGCCGCGCCTTGTTGTTGCGCACGTGCGGCAGCAGGGCTGGGGCCACCATGAAGGTGAGCTGCGCCTCGCCCTGCGCCACGGCCATGGCGGCCGGCGGCGAGCCGTTGAAGGGCACGTGCGTGGCGGCAAAGCCGGCCTCGGACAGCAGCAGCTCCATCGTGAGATGGGCCGAACTGCCGTTGCCCAGCGACGAGTAGTTGACCTTGCCACCTTGCGCCTTGGCCCAGGCCACCAGTTCGGCCACGTTGCGTGCCGGCACGTCGGCGTTGACCGCCAGCACGTTGGGCTGGCTGGTGGTCATGACGATGGGCTTGAGGTCCTTGGTCGGGTCGTAGGGCGTCTTGGCGTACAGGAAGGGTGCGTAGGCCAGCGGGCCGTTGAAGCCGATGCCCAGGGTGTGGCCGTCGGTGGCCTTGGCCACCGCGTCCATGCCCAGCATGCCGCCGGCGCCGGGCTTGTTCTCGATGACCACGGGCTGGCCCCAGCGCGCCGCCAGCTTCTCGCTCATGGCGCGCACGATCAGGTCCAGCGAGCTGCCCGGGCCCGTGGGCACCACGATCTTCACCGGGCGGCTGGGCCAGGCGGCCTGGGCCAGCGCCGGCAGGGCGGCCCCCAGGGCGGCGGTGGCGGCGCAGACGGTGGTCAGGGTCAGAAGGTGGCGGCGATGCAGGCGCATGGTGAGGGCTCCGTCCGGTAGAGGGGATGGGGGGCGGTGGGGGAATGGGGTCAGGGAGTGCGAACAGGGAATGCGAACAGGTTGGGGCCGTACTGTAGAGGCTGCGTGCTGCTGCGCTCAGCTGCGGCCCGTGGGCGGGCGGCGGACCTCAGGGCCGGGCGGCAGGACCAGGCGCAGGGGGGAGCGCTGCACCGTCGTCCTCGATCCGTGAGACGATTCTGCGTTGATCACCTACTGCCCTCAGGGGTTCAAGGTCATGTCCCGCGTCCTGAAAGTTCTCGCCATCCTGCTGGCCGGCCTCATCCTGCTGGTGTCCGTCTGGTTCTGGGCCGCCCTGTCCTGGAGCTATTCCAGCGGCGAGCGCGCCGGCTGGGTGCAGAAGCTCTCCCACAAGGGCTGGATCTGCAAGACCTGGGAGGGCGAACTGGCGCTGGTGTCACTGCCTGGAAGTGCCGTGGAGAAGTTCTACTTCACGGTGCGGGACGATGCCGTGGCGCAGCAGATCATGAAGGCCATGGGTAAGCGCGTGAGCCTGCATTACGAGGAGAAGGTGGGCCTGCCCACCACCTGCTTTGGTGAGACGCGCCACTTCGTGACCAAGATCGAGATCACACCGGATATTCCCCTGGGCCCTGGCGTGTCGCTGTCTTCGGGGGCGCCGTCAGCCGACGGGCCCGGCGCGCGCGCCCCGGCCCCTGCCGCCCCGGCCCTGCCCGCTTCCCGCTGAGGCGAAGGTCACGGATACAGCCCGCGCATCTCGCGCGCGCTGAGGATGCGTTCGCAAGCCACGGCAAAGGTGGCCGTGCGCAGCGACATCTGCCGCCACCCGCCGTGCTGCTCGGCCGTCTCCCAGATGTGCTGAAGGGCCTGCACCAGGATGCGGTCCAGCCGCTGGTTGACCTCGTCCTCGCTCCAGAAGAAGGAGCTGAAGTCCTGCACCCACTCGAAGTAGCTCACGGTCACGCCGCCCGCGTTGCAGATGACGTCAGGCACGACCAGCACCCCGCGCCCGGTGAGCACGTCATCGGCCGCGGGCAGGGTGGGCCCGTTGGCCCCCTCCAGCACCAGGCGGGCGTGCAGCCGCTGCGCCCGTTCGGCGGTGATCTGGCCTTCCAGCGCGGCGGGAATCAGGACGTCGCAGGGCACGTCCCAGAAGGCTTCGGCCTCCATGCCTTGTGCCGCCCGGAAGCCGCCCACCCCGCCCGTGCGCTGGACGTGCAGCATCAGCTCGGCCACCTCCAGGCCTGCCTCGCGCCAGACCGTGCCGGTGTGGTCCTGGACCGCCACGATGCGCCCGCCCGCCTGCTGGAACAACTCCGCCGCGGCCGAGCCCACGTTGCCAAAGCCTTGCACGGCCACCCTCGCGCCTTCCAGCGGCAGGGCGATGCGGCGCGCTGCCTCGCGTCCGCAGACGAACACGCCGCGCCCCGTGGCCTTCACCCGCCCGAGCGAGCCGCCCAGCTGCAGTGGTTTGCCCGTCACCACGCCCGTGGTGGTGGCGCCCACGTTCATGGAGTAGGTGTCCATCATCCAGGCCATCACCTGGGCGTTGGTGTTGACGTCGGGCGCCGGGATGTCCTGCTGTGGGCCGATCAGCAGCCCGATCTCGCTCGTGTAGCGCCGCGTCAGCTTCTCCAGTTCCTTGAGCGATAGTTCGCGCGGCGCGACGCGGATCCCGCCCTTGGCGCCGCCAAAGGGCAGGTTGACGGCCGCGTTCTTGATGCTCATCCACGCGGCCAGCGCCATCACCTCCTCCAGCCTCACGTCCGGGTGGTAGCGCACGCCGCCCTTGCCCGGGCCGCGCGTGAGCGAGTGCTGCACACGGTAACCCTCGAAGTGGGCGATGCGGCCGTCGTCCATCTCGATGGGCACGTCCACGATGAGGCAGCGCTTGGGCCGGCGCAGGGTCTCAGCCCAGCGCGACAGCCGGCCCAGATGGGGCATCACGCGGTCGATCTGCCGCAGGTAGGTGTTCCACGGGCTGTCGGGGCCGGGGTGGACGTAGGACAGGCCGTTGGCAGGTGGCTCGGTTATCTCGGGTGTGCACATGAGCGTTCGTCTCCCTGGGTGAAGAAACTGGCGCGGTGGCCGATGGCGCCTTATGGGCGGTGTCCTTGCCGCGCAGAGCGCAGGGTAGGGTGTAAGCGCCCGCGGCGCCAGCGTGGCCGCAAGGTCATGCACCGTTTGCATGGGTGCTGGCGCCTGCCGCATGAGCGGCCTGTAGACCCTCCACAATGTGGGCCGGATCGACTCCAAGCAGCGCCTGACCATGACCTCAACCCTCCCCTCTATCCCCGTGGCTTTCGTGACGGGCGGCGCCCGCGGCATCGGGCTGGCCTGCGGACAATGGTTCTTGGACCATGGCTATCACGTGGCGCTGATCGACATCGACGCGGCCACCCTGGCCCGCACCGACGGCGAACTGGCCGACCCGCAGCGCGTGCTGACGGTGCATGCCGATGTCTCCAAGCCTGAGCAGGTGGAGGCCGCCGTCGCCCGTGTGGTAGAGCGCTTCGGCCGCATCGACGCCCTGGTGAACAACGCCGGCGTGGCCGTGTTCAAGAAGATCGGCGAGACCACCTGGGCCGACTGGCGCTACGTGATGGACACCAACCTGGACGGCGCCTTCCTGTGCACCCAGGCCTGCGCCCCCGTGATGCTGCGCAACGGCGGCAGCGCGGTGGTCAACATCGCCTCCATCTCCGGCCTGCGCGCCAGCACCATGCGCGTGGCCTATGGCACCAGCAAGGGCGCGATCATCCACCTCACCAAGCAGCAGGCCATCGAGTTGGGCGCCGCCGGCATCCGGGTGAACTGCGTGGCCCCGGGGCCCGTGGACACCGAGATGGCCAAGCTGGTGCACACGGTGGCCATCCGCAGCGATTACCACGACACCATCCCGCTGAACCGCTACGGCACGATGCAGGAGATCGCCAACGCCGTGGGCTTCCTGTGCAGCCCCGCGGCGAGCTACGTCAATGGCCAGACGCTGGCCGTGGACGGCGGCTTTGACGCCAGCGGGGTGGGCCTGCCCACCTTGCGCGCCGGGGGCCTGCAGCAGCGGGGCTGAAGGGGTAGCAGCGCGCTCGACTACAGCGCCCCGGCCCAGCGGGGCAGGAACAGCGCCACCTCGGGCACGAAGGTCACCAGCAGCAGCGACGCCCCCATTGCCGCCACCATCCACAGCACCCAGCGCGTGGTGGACTCGATGGTGCAGCCGGCAATGCGGCAGGTCACCATCAGGTTCACCGCCATGGGCGGCGTGAACGAGCCGATGGCCAGGTTCATGGTCACGATGATGCCGAACCAGGTCGGGTCCCAGCCGAAGGCCTTGACCACGGGCATGAGCATGGGCACGAAGATCATGAACACCGAGATCGCGTCCAGCAGCATGCCCGCCACCAGCAGGATGAAGGTGATGATGAGCAGCATCACGGTCTCATTGGTCGTCAACGCCATCAGCGACTTGGCGAAGGCGTCGAACGCCCCTACCGTGGAGCCCGCATGCGCGAACACCGTGGCCAGCCCGACGATGGTCAGCACCACGGCCGAGATCTCGGCCGAATCGCGAAAGGCCTCGTAGATGCGGCGCAGATTCAGCGTGCGGTAGATGAACACGCCGACGAACAGCCCATAGAACACGGCCACGACGGCGGCTTCGGTGGGCGTGAAGGCGCCCGAGCGCAGGCCACCCAGGATGACGATGGGGGCGGCCAGGCCCCAGGAGGCGTCCTTCAGCGAAGTCCACAGCGGCGGGCGTTCTTCGTCGTCGCGCGCGCCCCATCCGTGCTTGCGCGCGAACCAGAGCGCCGGCACCATCAGCGACAGCCCGGCCAGGATCCCCGGGACGATGCCGCCGATGAACAGCGCCGGAATGGACACGCCTGGCACGATGACGGCGTAGACGATGAAGGCGATGGAAGGCGGGATCAGGATCGCGGTGGAGCCCGAGGCGGCGACCAGGCTGGCGATGAAGGGGCGCGGATAGCCCTGCCTGACCATCGAGGGCAGCAGCACCGCGATCACCGCGGCCGCGTCGGCCGCCCCTGAGCCCGAGATGCCGCCCAGGATCATGGACACCAGGATGGCCACCAGCGCCAGCCCGCCGGCGCGCCGGCCCACCAGGGCCGACATGAAGCGCACAAGCCGCTCGGCCACGCCGGAGCGCTCGAAGACCATGCCCGCGGCGATGAACACCGGCAGCGCCAGCAGCGGGTACTTGGCGATGCCGGTCCACAGGTTGGTGGGCAGCGAGGCGATGCCCAGGTTCTGGGTGATGACCACGACCACCCCGGACAGGCCCAGCGCCACCGCGATGGGAACGCCCATCACCAGCAGCACGGCAAAGGCCGCCAACAGCAGGACAGCGCCGGTGCTCAGCATCAGCGGCCTCCGTCTTGCCGGCCAGACACGTCAGCCGCAGCGCGCAGCACGCGGGCGATGCGCCCGCCAATGCGCGCGCACACGGCCACGCACAGCACCGGCATCCACACGGTATAGAGCCATTGCGGCACCCCCAGACCCGAGGAGCTGACCTCGAAGCTGTACTCGTCCCAGGTCAGCTTGGCGCCGTACCAGGCGATCAGCGCGAACAGCGCCATGCCCAGCAGCAGCACCAGGGCTTCGAGCCACAGGCGCGGCACCGGCGACAGCTTGTCCGCAGCGAATCCCATGCGTAGGTGCTGCCCCTTGGCGAAGGCCGCGGCAGCGCCCACCAGCGCCAGGATCACCATCAAGGTCACCGAGAACTCCTCGGTGAAGGCGAGCGACACGTTGGTGAGGTAGCGCGTGACCACGTTGGCGAAGGTGATCACGCACAGCACCGCCATCAGCCCCGCCCCGAGGGCGCCTTCCAGCGACACCGGCACGCGCGGCGGCAGATCGTCCGCAGGGTTGGCGTCGCGGGCGAGAACGGCGGGTTCGTCGGAAGGGCTGTTCATCATGAGACTCCGGGCCCCGCCGGGCGCCGCGCTGGCGGCGCTCCGGAAGGGCCCTCAAGACCGAGGGACTGAAGCTCAGCCGCGGCGCGCGATCGCGCTCTCGGCCATCTTGACAAGATCGGCGCCCACGGTGGGCACCCACTTGTCGTACACGGCGCGCGTGGCCTTGGCGAACTCGGCCTTCTCGGCTGCACTCAGCATCTGCACCTCCACGCCGCGCTTCTTCAGCTCATCAAAGGCGGAGTTGTCGCCACCGGCTCCCAGGCCCTTGCGCGAGGCGGCGATGCCCTGGCGCGCCACCTCCTTGGCGGTGTCGGCAATCATGTCCTGGTCGGCCTTGGCGAAACTGTCCCACACGGGCTTGGCCACGTGGTACAGGGCGGCGTCAGCCACGTAGTTCCACACCGTCAGGTGCTTCTGCGCCAGCGTGTCCATCTTGAACATCAGGTACAGATTGATCGGGTTCTCCTGTCCGTCCACCGCACCCGTGGTGAGCGCCGGCTGCAGATCGGCAAAGCTCATTTGCAGCGGGTTGGCCCCCAGCGCGTTGAAGATGTCGGCAAAGATGTTGCCGGCGGCAAAACGGATCTTCATGCCCTTCAGGTCGGCTGGCGTGCGGATGGGCCGCTTGCTGTTGGAGATCTCGCGGAAGCCGTTCTCGCCCCAGGCCAGGGGCATCACGCCCTGCGCGGCCATGGCCTTCTCCAGCTCAGCAGCCACCGGCCCGGTGATCAGCGCGTCGAAAGCCCTGCTGTCGGGCATCAGGAAAGGCAGGTTGAACAGCGACATGGGCCGAACCTGCGGGCTCAGGTTGATGGTCGACGACACCGTGAAGTCGATCGTGCCCTGGCGCATGGCCAGCAGCTCGCGCGTCTGGTCGCCGCCCACCAGCTGAGAGCCCGGGTACACCTTGACATTGATGCGGCCGCCGCTGCGCTCGCGGATCAGGTCGGCCCAGCGGAAAGCGGTGTCGGAGATCGGGATCGGGCGGTTGCCCACCACCGACAGCCGGTACTCGGGCTTGAGCGCGCCCTGGGCGCGAGCCAGCCAGGGTGCGCCCAGGGCTGCGCTGCCGGCGGCGGCGGTGACGAGGACGCGGCGGCGATTGATGTTGCTGTTCATGAGGTGTCTCCTTGTTTCGAGGGGTGGCGGTGGGAAAGGGAAAGGGAAAGGGGAAAGGAAGTGGAAGTGGGACCTGGTCAGCCGCGATCCAGCAGGCTGCGGGCGGCCCGCGCGATCTTTTCGGGGCTCAGGCGCGCCTCGTTCTCCAGCACCTGGGCGTAGCCCACGGGGATGCGCGGTGAGCCCAGGCGCGCCACGCGGCAGCCCGTGGCCTCGGCCGTGTGCGCGGCAATCTCGGCGCCGAAGCCGGCCACCTGCACCGCCTCGTGCACCACCAGCAGGCGCCCGGTCTTGACGGCCGAGGCATGCACGGTGGCCTGGTCCCAGGGCCAGAGCGTGCGCAGGTCGATGACCTCTACGCTCACGCCCTTCAAGGCCTCATGCTCCAGGGCCTGCAGCGCCGGCGCCACGCCGCGCGACCAGGTGACGATGGTCAGGTCCGCGCCGTCGCACATCACGTTCGCGTGGCCCAACGGGATGTCCAGCGCCGTGTCCACCGGCCCGGTCTGGCCCCAGAGCTCCTTGTGCTCCATGTAGATCACCGGGTCGCCGCTGGCCAGGCTGGCCTTTAGCAGGCTGAAGTTGTCCTGCGGTGTGGCCGGCACCGCCACCACCAGCCCGGGCAGGTGGGCGAACCAGGCCTCCAGCGACTGCGAATGCTGCGCCGCCGAGGCCGACCAGATGCCGATGGGCATGCGCGCCACGAGCGGCACGCGCCCCTGGCCGCCAAACATGTAGCGGTTCTTCGCCGCCTGGTTGACGATCTCGTCCATGGCGCACAGGGCGAAGTCGATGACGCGCATCTCCACCACCGGCCGCAGCCCGGCCAGGGCCATGCCCACGGCCGCACCCATGATGTTGGCCTCGGAGATGGGCGTGTCGATGATGCGCCCGGGACCGAACTGCTGGGGCAGCCCGCGGTACTGGCCGAAGACGCCGCCGCGGCCCAGGTCCTCGCCCAGCGCCACGATATTCGGGTCCGCCTCCATGGCTTGCTGCAGCGCCAGCGCGGCGGCCTGGGCGTAGGTCAGTTCCTGCACCGTGGTCATTTCCACACCCCCGCGCCGCTGTTCATGATCTCTTCATAGGCATCGGCCACCTCGGGCCAGGGGGCGGCCTCGGCCACCTGCAGCGCATGGGCGATCTCGGCCTGCGCGGCCGCGTCGATGGCGGCTATGTCGGCCTGTGCGGCGCCCAGGGCCCGCAACTGCGCTTGAGTGACCAGCAACGGGTCGTTGCGCTTGGCGGCTTCCACCTCGGCGGGGTCGCGGTAGGTGCCCGGGTCCACCGACACATGGCCCTTGAAGCGGTAGGTCACGGCGTGCAGCAGGCGCGGCCCGCCACCGGCGCGGATCTCGGCCACCAACTGGGTCGCGGCAGCGTCCACCGCCGCCACGTCGTTGCCGTCCACCTTCAGCCCGGGCATGCCCAGGGCTTCAGCCCGTGCCGACACGCCAGCGCCGGCCGTCATGGGCGCGGTGGGCGTGGTGGCGGAGATGCGGTTGTCCTCACAGACGAACAGCACCGGCAGCCGGTAGACCTGCGCCCAGTTCAGCCCCTCCAGGAAGGGCCCGCGGTTGGCCGCGCCGTCTCCGAAGAAGCAGGCGACGATATGCGGCAGGCCGCGAATCTTCAGCGCATGCGCCGCGCCCGTGGCAATCGGAATGCCGGCGGCCACCACGCCGTTTGCGCCCAGCATGCCCACCGAGAAGTCGGCGATGTGCATCGAGCCGCCCTTGCCCTGGTTGTAGCCCGTGGCGCGGCCGAACAGCTCGCACATCATGCGCGCGGCGTCCGCCCCCTTGGCCAGGGTGTGGCCGTGGCCGCGGTGGGTGGAGGTCAGCAGGTCCTCGCGCTGCAGGTTGAAGCACACGCCCGCGGCCACGGCCTCCTGGCCGGTGGACAGGTGCAGCGGGCCGCGCACCAGCGCGGGCTTGGCGGAGGCCGCCAGGCCCCAGGCGGCCACGCCGCCCTGGCTGGCGACTTCGGCCGCATCCTCGAAGGCGCGGATGCGGCGCATCGACCGGTACAGGTCGAGCAATCGGTTCAATGACAAATGGGGCTCCTGCAGGGCGGGTGTCGGACTGACGGGCGGCCTGAAGCCGGCAGCGTCAGCGGGGGGCGCACCGCGCCTGCTGATGAATGCGAATCAACGTGATTCTTGCACTGGATGGCGCAGCGCGGTCTACGGGCAAGCCCGGTGGTCGAGCGCCCTGCGATGGCCGATCATCAACGACCATGGCCCGTTCTGTAATTCTTGGCACTGTCGACAGCCTGGCCTGAGTGCTACCATTGTGCTTACATGAGGCGGCGCCGTCCTGCTTGAACCGTTCGCCCTGAGCCTGTCGAAGGGCTTCGACAGGCTCAGGGCGAACGGAATCTCTAGCGCATTGACACCGCATCAACAAGGCGCATTTGACGGCGAGGGCAAGACCATGGAAGTAGCCATCCGAAAAATGGGCAACTCGCAGGGCGTGTTGATCCCCAAGCCCATCTTGGCTCAAGTGGGGCTGGAGGGCAGCGCAGACCTGCAGGTGCGCGATGGGGTGATCGAGATTCGTCCCGTGCGCCGCAACCCGCGCGAGGGCTGGGCTGAAGACGCGCGCCGCTTGGCCGAGCAGAGCGACGACACCCTGGTCTGGCCCGAGTTCGCCAATGAGGGCGATGACAAGCTGGTCTGGTGAAGGTGATGAAGACGGGTGAGATCTGGCAGGCACAACTGGACCCCACGGTGGGCAGCGAGATCCAGAAGACCCGGCCCTGCGTGGTGATCTCTCCCCATGAGATGAACGATCACCTGCGCACCGTGATCGTGGCCCCGATGACCACGGGCTCCCGGCCTGCGCACTTTCGCATTCCGCTGACGTTCCAGGGCCAGCAGGGCTTGATCGTCCTTGATCAGGTCCGCGCGCTGGACAAGACGCGCCTGGTCAAGCGCCTGGGGGCGCTGCGCCCGTCCACCTTGGCGCTGACGCTGAATACGCTTCAGGCTATGTTTGCGCCTTGAGCCGTCACGGATCTGGCCGGTCTGGCGGTGCAGGTCTGGGCCTGCGAGGTAGCTCAACGGTTGAAGGTTCTTGCACTCGCGGTTGGTGAGTGGCTCCAGGGCGAGCCCTGCATCGCTCAGGCCCTGCAATCCACCACGCGCAGCCCCAGATGCTCCTCAAAGCCGTCAAAGTCGCGATCACTGTGGAGCAGTTGCAGGCCGTCCTCCAGACACCGCGTGGCGATGATCACATTCACCGTTCCGCGCACGGTCACGCCCTGGGCGCGCAGCTTGCGGAAGTTGCGTGCCGCCTGCACCGCAAGGTCTTCTCCGCACAGTGAGATCTGACGCAAGCGTCCGAGCATTCGCCGTGTCTCGTTGAATCCGCGGTCGTCCTTGAAGCCTCGCAGGACCTCCGCCAGGATCAGGTCTCCCACCACCAGTTCTTCAACGCCCAAGCGGTGGTCCAGCCACTGGGCCTGCGACGTGGGCTGATTGCGAAAGAAATCGATCCAGACGCTGGAGTCGACCAGGATCATCGGTCGCGTCTCATGGCGTCCAGGTCGCCTTCCCACTCATACTTGCCGCGCAGCTTGCGCAGCTCGGTCTGCTGCTTGAGCCGCAACAGCGTCTTCAATCCGAGTTCAACGGCCTCGCGCTTGGTTTTCAAGCCGGTGGCCCGCAGCGTGTCGGCCATGAGTTTGTCGTCGATCACGATGTTGGTTCGCATGGGCCAAGCCTTGTCTTCGAGATACACATTTTGGGGAGATCCCTACACACCGCAGGTGCTCGCTGCCGAGATACGATCTCCTGGCCATGACCGCATCCACAACCCCCCATACGCTTCCCCCCATCGCCTTCATCGGCGGCGGCAACATGGCCCTGGCCATCCTCGGTGGACTGCGCCGCGGGGGCGTGCCAGCCGAGGGCTTCATCGTGGTGGAGCCGCATGCGCCGCAGCGTGAGAGGTTGCAGGCCGAGCTGGGCATCCAGGCCCTGGCGGCAGCGGATGCCTCCCTGGCGCGGGCCGGGTTGGTGGTCTGGGCCGTGAAGCCGCAGATGTTTGCCGAGGCCGCGGCGCCCTGCGCGCCTTTGGTCGGCGCGGCGCTGCAACTCAGCATCATGGCCGGCATCCGCAGCGAGGCGATCGTCACCGCCGCAGGCAGCCCGCGCGTGGTGCGCGCCATGCCCAACACCCCGGCGCTGATCGGCCGCGGCGTCGCCGGCCTTTACGCCCGCGAGGCCGTCACCGAAGCTGACCGGGCGCAGGTGCAGGCCGTGCTCGCGCCCACCGGCAGCACGCTGTGGGTGGCGCAGGAGCGCGACCTCGACGCCGTGACCGCGCTGTCAGGCTCGGGCCCGGCCTATGTCTTTTATTTCATCGAGGCCATGATGCAGGCCGGCGTCGAGATGGGGCTGGAGCCGGCACAGGCCCGTCGCCTGGCGCAGGAGACTTTCGCCGGCGCGGCGGCCCTGGCCGCGCAATCGGACGAAGCGCCCGAAGTGCTGCGTGAGCGTGTCACCTCCAAGGGCGGCACCACCTACGCCGCGCTCACCTCGCTGGAAGCCAGCGGCGTGAAGGCCGCGTTCGTGCGCGCGCTGCACGCGGCCAGAGACCGGGCCGAAGAGCTGGGCCGCTGAGCGTGTGGTGGGCGGCGTGTGGCCTGTTGCGTTTGGCGTTGCGCAGGCGCTCAGGCCACCGGAAGACCAGGGACATCGGCTGACGCACCGGCGCCCGTGGCGCGTGGCGCAGTCCGTTGCACCGCCTGCTGCAGCACGTCCATGCGTCCTTCCGGCGCCACCAGCGTGAACCTCACCCGCGCCCGGGTGATCGCCGTGTAGAGCAGTTCCCGCGTGACCACCGCGCCCATGTGGCCGGGCAGCACCAAGGCGACGTGGTCGAATTCGGAGCCTTGAGACTTGTGGACCGTCATGGCGAAGACGGTTTCCACGTCCCTCAGTCGGGACGGGGGCACCCAGCGGATGCCGCCGCGGCCGTCGGGGAAGGCCACGCGCAGCGACAGCTCGGAGGAAGCAGTTGCCGGGCCGTGCAGCGTCACGCCCACATCGCCGTTCATCAGCCCCAAGGTGTAGTCGTTGCGCGTGACCATCACCGGCCGCCCGAGGAACCAGCCTTCGGCGCCAGGGATCAAGCCCTCGGCGGCCAGGGCCAGGGCGATGCGGCGGTTCACGGCCTCCACGCCCTGCGGGCCGCCGCGCACGGCGCACAGCACCTGGAAGCGCCCGGCCGCCCTGAGTACCTGCTGGGCCCAGGCGTCATAGGCGCCTTGGTCTGCGCCCGCGGAGGGCCGCTGCTGGCGCAACACCGCGAACGTGTCGCGCCAGCCGGAGGGGGACTCCACCGCCAGCGCAGACAGGGCCCGGCCGCGCGCATCCAGCGCGACGAGGGCCAGGTCGGGCAGGGCTTGCGCCAGCACCTGCCGGGCCAGCGCGGCCTGGCCGGTGTTGACGGCCTGTGCCAGGCGGCCGATGCCGCTGTTTGCCCCAAAGCGGTGGCTCCTGCGCAGCTTGACGATGGCCTGATCGGCCGGCTGGCCTTCGGGGTCGGTCATGGTGTCGCCCATGTCCTGG
>Ga0315907_10005382_pt1 | contig 13980 bp, 12 predicted proteins | sample LakEriMetagenome_3_FD_203525 | JGI IMG/M metagenome (GOLD analysis project Ga0315907, IMG submission 203525) | Freshwater fungal communities from buoy surface, Lake Erie, Ohio, United States - Buoy 12 MA123 | ecosystem: Environmental > Aquatic > Freshwater > Lake > Lake biofilm | place: USA...
AGTTGGCTTCAACCCGATCGCCTTCACGCCTGGCCTGTCGTTCTTTGCGGACGGCGGCCTGGTGACAGGCCCCACGCTGGGCGTTGTGGGAGAGGCAGGCCCCGAGGCGGTGATTCCGCTGGAGAAGCTGCCCAGCGTGATGGACCGCTACAACCCTGGCAGGGCCACCAGCTTGCGGGAACAAATGGCAGCCGAGGGTGGCGGCCCTGGCGGAGGCGCAGTCAACCCCGTCATCAACATCCAGACGGGCAACACCCTGACCTTCGAGGGCCGCAACTATGTGAGCCGCGAAGATTTCCAGATGGGCCTGGCTCAGGCCGCCAAGCAGGGCGCCGAGATGGGGATGACGAAGACCATTGGCAAGCTGCAGCAATCGCCAGGCACCCGCCGCAAACTTGGCCTCTAGACGATGGAACCGCAGACCTGCCACCAGTGGCTCCAGCAGCTCGACGAGCTGGATCCACCGCCAGAAGCCTGGCGGGACCCTGACTTCTGCGCAGCCACCAGCTGGGTGATGCTGCTGTTCCTGCCGCGAAGGATGGGGCAGCTGCTGATCAACGCTGGCTCGCCTGCGGTGCCAGGCACTGATTTCAGGGAGCTGGGGTCAGACTGAGCTGCTCGCTCAGTGCTCTATGGCTTCGCCGCTCCAGGAGATCGCCCTCGCCCACGCCCGCACCCTGCAGACCGTGGATGAGTGCTGGCAGGAGCAGCACCACTGGATCAATCACCCCGAGCTCCTGGACGCCGCCGCTCAGCACGAAATCAACCACCTGACCGCCGCCAACTACGCCCGCCTGGCCCTGGTGATCAGGAGCTGGCACACCACCCTCGAAGTGCTCACCAGAGCCGACACCGCAGCTCGGCAAGTCGGCATCAACGCCCAGCGCAGAAGCCTTGCAGAAACACAGTTTTCCAGCTAAGTTGCTATCAAATAGGCCAAACAGATAAAGCCCTCTTGATAGTACAAATGTACTGTAGACGGTTTGCAAAGTGTCTACTTTTCCTTGACAAGATTGGCGGCGTAAGTTATAATTGGAATGCCCAAATCTATGCCCTAGAGTAGGTTGCTGAAACTAGTACACTTGTACTAGTCAAAAGTTCACTGTAGGGTCCGTTTTTATTAGTACAAGTGTACTACCACGAAAACGGACTTTTAGGCATCGTTCTCGGCCAGACGGGAGCAGGTAACGCAGGGTGCGTTACAGCCTGTGAAGTGTCCACCCGTTTGCGGTAACGCGGGCTGCGTTGCCTTAGGCTTCTCGCAAGCACCCAGGAACAGCTGAGAACGCGCAGACCGAGCGCGGGAGCCCTGGCCCTCTAGCCCCACCTGTAGACGGATTGCAGGCGGGTATCAGGGAAAGCAAGAACTTTCAGAACATCGACAACCTGCCTGTGCGGGGCGACTTCACCTGGAGTCACCCAAATGCCCATCGCACCTACGCACCTGCCCAAGCTGGGCTCAGGTCGCGTATCTCTGCAACGCCGTCTCGGCTACGAGTCCGAGATGGCCACCTTCCGCGCCTGGATGGAGAACATCAAGAAGCAGCTCGGGTTCGCACCCGTCAGCCGCTCCTGGCTCTATCTGTTTGAAGACGCGGGCATCATCACCAAAGGCGACTTCGACAAGGCGAAGGACTGGCTCTCCAATGCCAGGAAGTCGTTGGACTCTGAAGGTCGCCCGCTGGTGCCCCTCCACTTGGTTGCTCGGGATGACACCCGAGCTCTGAGCGGATGCGACATCTTCGACAAGGAAGAGACGCCCCGCGAATACATCAACGGTCTGATCCGCAACCTCTCCGAGCAAGCCAAGCAGTATTGGCCGGCCAGCTTCTGGAAGTTCCAGAGGTTCTACCCGATCGTCTGGACGGAAAAGCGCGATCTGATCAAGCTGTTCGAGCCAGCCCTGCCCCGAGCCGTCAAACGCTTTGCAGGCAAAGGCTGGGCGGACATCAACAGCCGCGCCGACTGCCTTAAAGAGATCAAAAAAGCTCGGCAGATGGGCTTGGAGCCCGTGATCCTCTACTGCGGTGACCTGGACCCTGTTGGCGTTGCCATCAGTGACCAGATCCGCAACAACCTGCGACCCATCGCAGAAGTGTTGCAGGCTGAGTATCTAGAGGAGCTCTCAGCTCAAACTGCTCACCCCGCTCTTTTTCAGGGTGTTGCAAAAACCCTGTTCGAGGTGGAGACGCTGGAGATCGTTCGCTTCGGCCTCAATGAGGAGTTCATCGAGGAGAACGATCTGCTCTGGATCGACGGTCTCGAAACCAGCAGCGGCAAGGATCTCGCAGATCCAAGCCATCCCCAGCACGATCAACCGCATGTCCAGAGCTATCTGGAGCAGTACGGAGCTCAGAAGGTGGAAGCCAACGCGCTGATCACCCGCCCCGAGGCCGCCCTGGAGCTGATGGAGGAGGCCCTCGCCCCCTACATCGACGACGAGGGCGTCGAACGCTGGGAAGCCGAGAACCAGCTGGCCAGCGAAGAGGCGACCCAGCACACCGAGCACTTCATCAAGATGCTCACCTTCCTGGACAGCCAAGGATGGCTCTACAGCGGCGCCAAGCTCGCTGCAGCAGCCGAGCAACACCGTGAACGCCATCAGCCCCAGCTGAGCGGCGCCATCGACATCGAACCCACCACCTAACCCCCCTCGTCCCGCACAGGCAAGTTGTCTCCTACCCTGTAACGCAGCCTTCGTTACCAGTGTTCTTCCGTATCGACAGCCAGGACGCCAGCGATCTGCGGGCCATCCTCAAGACATCCAAGCGGGCAGCAGCAGCTCGGTTGCTTGATCGGCTTGACCATCTGCTCACCGCCACCAGCTTTGCCCAGTGCCAGCAATGCGGCAGAGAGTTTGAGGTGGTGAAGGACGATCAGCGCTTCTGCACCCCCCACTGCCGCATCACGGCCCACCGCAGTTGCAAACGCCACCAGCGGGAGCTTGGCAATGCCTGACACACCCGTGTCAGGAGCTCGGTGACACGGATGACTCCTGACACGCTCCTGACACCAGAGCCGGATCAGGGCAAAAAAGAAGGGGCTCCGATTCCTCGAAACCCCTTGCGCTGCAGTCAATCGGGGCGACAGGATTCGAACCTGCGACCTAGTGCTCCCAAAGCAAGAGCCAACCCGCTCCACGACTGGAAAAAGCCAGTCGTAGCCTGAAAAAGTCAGTTCACCACAGAACGCCATAGGTTGCCTTAGTTCGCCCTGTCGTGACACACTGGTGACACGACCGTCCTAGTGCTTTCCAAATGGCCCTCTCAAGCGACTGGATCAAGCCTTTCCGAGCTCAGGTGCGCAGCGTCACGGGCTCGGGCTGGTTTGTGCAGGAAGACCGCCACGGAATGGTGCGCCTGAAGATCCAGGGCGATCAGTGGGGAGCGCAGGCCCAGACCTGCCAGCTCGATCACCCCTGGAACAAGAAAGAGACGGGGCGCATCATCCACACCGTCACCGAGCTGTACCAGCTGATGAGCCAGCAGGGCCTGACCCTGCGGGCAGCGATGCAGCGTCAGAGCGGCAGCCGCACCGAGCTCGGTACCAACTGGGACGCCGCCATTGACGCCTTCCGCGATCACCTGACCACCCGCTCCAGCACGATCAAGGAAGTCACCTGGAAGCGCTACGCCGAAGTGCTGGCCGCCGTCAGCGACTTGATGGCCAGCAAGGCTCCAGCCAGCTCGGGCTTTGAGGTGATCGCCAAGGTGACAGCTCGGTGGAAGCCAGGCACCCGCCGCCGTCAGGAAGCCGTACGCCAGGCAGCCAGGTTCCTCAAATACTGCGTGGAGCACCGCCATTTCCCTGCGGGCTGGGCGCCGCCTTCAGACCTGCAGGAGTTGATCGGCGTGGCGCCCGCCAAGGCCAAGGGAGAGCTCGGCAACAAGACCACACCCCTCTCCGATCTGGAGATCCTCCAGCTGATCGAGTCGATCCCCGACACCGATACGGGCAGGAAGTGGGCTGATGCCATCCGCCTCTGCGCCGAGCTCGGTCTGCGCCCCGTGGAGCTCAAGCACCTGAGCGTGGCGGTGGATGCCAAGGGGCAGGCTTACTTCCTCTGCTCCTATGAGAAGCGGGCAGGGCGCAGCGCCAAGACGGCGCAGCGGCGTCTTCACTCGCTGCGGCTGGTGGATGGCGACGGCAAGACCGTGGAATGGAACCTGCTGATGCGCTGGCAGGCGGGCCTGTTGAAGCTGCCACCGCTCGATGGCGGCAACGGCCCTGCTGATCAGCTGCGCCACTACCTGCTGCGCCGCCCGCTCTGGAAGCACCTGGAAGCCACCTACGCCGAGCAGGGCGCCAACATCGGCACTTACAGCCTGCGGGGCGCCTACTCCCTGCGTGGCCACCGCCGTGGCATTGATGCGGGCTCAATGGCGTTGGCAATGGGCCACAGCCTGCAGGTTCACATCAGCAGCTACCCGTGGGCAGAAGATTCCGCCGCCATCAACGCCTTCGAGCGTGCGGGTGATCTGGAACCCTTAAGGGTCAAGTAGTGCCACCAGTAGCGGGAACAGTTCGCTGTAACCCTTGTCAGTTCGCTGTAGTTCGCCCTAGCTTCTGTTCATCGCCACCAACGGCGCGACCGCACGGCACCCGAGCTGCCACGGTCTACCCCTACCCCTCCCCTTGATCAGACAACCCGACGGCATTGGACCGCTCGGATCAAGAGGTAACTCAATGACCACCACCGAGCTGCAGTGGGTCACCACGCAGCAGCTTTGCCAGCGGCTGTGCATCGGCCGCAGCCACCTCTTCAAACTGAAGAGTGAAGGCATCTTCCAGCCTGGCGTCCACTTCAGGCAGAACGGTTCTGGAACGGCTCCGTTGGCCTGGGATCTGACCGCTGTTGATCAGCTGCTGCGCCAGCAGGCAGAGAGGCAGGGCTGATGGCACCCGTAACCAAACCCGCAAGCCCTGCCATCGAGCAGCTGCAGCGGTTGAGCATCGCCTTCGACATCTTCAACACCGAGCTATTCGACGCTGCTCTGCCACCCGTCTACCTGCAGCTGCGCAACAAACCTGGCAGCTACGGGCACTTTCAGCCCAACAAGTGGACGAACAGCGCAGGCATCACCATTGATGTGGTGAATCTGGACAGCCAGACAGCTACCACCCGCCCCCTGCGTGAACTGTTGAGCACGCTGGTTCACGAAATGGCTCACGCGTACGTCTTCACCTGTGTCAACGGGCGCAAGGCGACAGGCGGCCACGGCAAAGCCTGGCGAAGCAAGATGGCGGAGCTTGGACTGCCGCCCATTCAGATCGGCAGCACCTGGCGCCTGGCAACGCACCGCATCGAAGACGGTGGGGCTTTCGATCAGGCGTTTGAGAAGCACCGCCATCAGCTGCAGGAGCTTCCCTGGCAGGAGTGCATCGCTCAGGCCAACCGTGGTCGAGGCAGCGACCGTGTGAAGTTCCAGTGCCCCCGTTGTTCAAGCAACGCGTGGGCTCGGGCATCAGCACTGTTGCTGTGCGGCCAGTGCAGCGATCAATCCGTATTGGTTGAGATGCTGCCCGAATACAGGCACGAAGGTGGTGGCGGCAAGGGGAGCAGCACCCGCGCATCCACCAAGCCGACAGGGCACTATCCCGAGCCCACTGGAATCCCTGGCCTGCCCGTCTGGACTGACGAGCTCGGGAGGGAACTGCGCCTGCACACGGGCCTCGATCACCCGCCCACCACATTGGTGGACGCGCTTCTGGTGTTCACCTTTGGCGTGAAGGAGCGCCAGCAGACCGAGCTGCTCGACACCCTCGCCGCAGCGCTCGAGTCTCAGGACGATGATGCAGTTGCAGCAGCGTTGAAGGCGCTCTACAAGCACAGGGCCAAGGTTCTTCACCCCGATCAGGGCGGCAGTGAGGTGGCCTTCAAGGCGCTGCAGGCTGCCTACCTGATGCTCAAGCGCGAGAACGCCTGACCGAGCTCGGTACTACTTGCCCCGTCACCTGGCGGGGCTTTTCTGTAACACCCAACTCACCCTTACTTATCTAATTTAGTAGAGAACTACTCGTTGCACTACGGAAATAAATAACAGATAATTTTGAGGCAAACATTGCGCCGAAACTTCGTGGCGGCAGAACAAGCAGCCGTCGAGCGTGATCCCGACATCTTCGGCCACGGTTTGGCCACTCAGCTGACTTTTCGGTTGAGCGTCCCGATGAACGCCCAAATCCAAATGAGGGCGCTCATCGAAAAAACCGATCCCTCGAAGATCGTCCGCCGTTGGCTCCGAGCTGGGGCCAAGGCAGAAGGGTTCGACCTCGACGCCATCGTCTGACCACGCACAAAAAACGGGGGCATCCGCCAAGACACCCCCCGTTTGAGTGCATCCCCCAAAACCAAGAGGACCTATGTATTTAAGGGTAACACCCTCCGAAAAGGATGTCGAGCCTGCCACTGTGCCCGCCAAGCGGGATCCGTGGGCGCTCAACGATTCTGCTCGACCCACCGACCACCAGCGGTCCGTCCTGGACAGGGTGTGGCGTGAGCTTTCCATTGGTGATCACTGCGTCCACCTGCTGACGGGCTACGCGGGCACTGGCAAGACCTTTTCCCTGGCACTGCTACTGAAGCGGCTGGAGCAGTCCAGAGGGCTGGACAGCGTTGTGGTGGCAGCACCCACTCACAAGGCAGCTCGGCAGCTGGAGCGGGCGATGCGTCTCGCTGGCGTCTCCGATCTGCAGGTGGTCACGGTGGCACGCCTGCTCGGCCTGAAGGAAGTTCGGAACTACCAGACGGGCGAGACCACCTTTGAGCAGGACAGCTACGCCACCACCCTGATCACCACGGATGTGGAGCTGGTGATCATCGACGAAATCTCGATGGTTTCCGAGCGCTGCGTCAGCTATCTGCGTGAGGCCCTGGAGGATCCCCAGCCGCCCAAGAAAGCCGATCAGTGGGAGCAGCTGCGCCCGAGCTCGGGTGTGATTCGCGTGCTGGCAGTGGGCGATCCTCACCAGCTGCCGCCCGTTGAAGACGGCAAGCTCAGCAGCCTGATCACCTGCCCTGATGTCGCCTTCCGCCTTGAGGAAGTCGTACGCCATGACGGAGCAATCCTGGATCTGGCAACAGCAACGAGAGAGCTCGGTGCTGGGCGTCCCAAGGTGCAACCCGCTGATGGTGACGGCAGCTCAATCCGCGTGATTCGCAGCCGTCAGGAGTGGCTGGCTGCGTGGCTGGATGATCTGGAAGTCGCACAGCAGACAGCCGACCCCGATCTGGTGCGGGCACTGTGCTGGACCAACGCCCGCAAGGATGATCTCAACCACCAGGCCCGAGCTCGGTTGTTCGGGGAGGATGCGCCGCCGTTTGTGGTGGGAGAGCAGCTGCTGACAGCGGACGCCATTGCCGACCCGACACCAGGCTCCAAATCGGTCCTGTTGCACAGCACCACTGATCTGGTGGTGCTGTCCGCTGAGCCAGCCGATATTGAGCTGTCAGGTGATTCCGAGCTCGGCATCGAGAGCCTCTGGAGCTGCTGGCACCTTCGTGTCGCCACCAGAGAAGGACAGGAGCAGGAGTTCTATACCCTGGCGGAAGGCAACCAGCTCACCCGCTTTCAAGGTTGCCAGAACCGTATTGCCAGAGCCGCCAAGGATTTCGGCAAGGCGGGCAAGGAAGAGGACCGCAAGGCGATGTGGAGGTTGTTCTTCAAGCGCCGTGATCATTTCGGCAAGGTTCAGAACGCCGCTGCCATCACGATTCACAAGTCCCAGGGCAGCACCTTCCAGAGCGCCTATGTCGATCTCAGCGACATTGATCGCTGCCACAGCAAACCCAGCGACCACAACCGTCTCAGCTACACAGCCTTCACCAGGGCCGCCAAAAACCTGATCACGCTGGGGGCTTGAGGCAATGGCAGATCCCAAGCACCCGCATACGGCTGAGCACCCGACCTATCGGTTCTTGGCTCGGCGTGATCAGATCGAGCCAGGCAGGCCCACCTTCCTGATCGTTGGCGGCGTACCGCTGCTGGCTCACATCGAAGACACCGAGCTCAGGCTGGTGGAGCTGGAAGTCACCGACAAGCACGGTGCCTCCCCCAACTGGGAGAACGCCACGATCGAGCAGCTCCACACGGGGCTGCTCTACCAAGGCAAGGCAGTTCGGGGCAACACCACTGCCGACAGCCTCCACTGGCTGGAGACCAAAGCCGACACCCGCCAGGGCGGCGCCTTCTACATCACCAGCTCCCTGGATGTGGACTGGCACGACGGCAGCACAACGATGGGCGGCATCACCGCTCGCGGTGCTGTTGAGCTGTGCTTTGAGTGGGACGGCATCAGCGCCGAAGAACAGCAGCGCCGCGTAGAGCAGCTGCACAGCTGGGGCCTGGAGACCACCACCAACACCAGCGGCAATCAGTCCACCCATTGCCACATCCACCTGACCGAGCTCGCCAGCTGGGAGTCCGTGATGCCTGTGTGGCGGATGGGCACCGCACTGATGAGCTCGGATGTCTGCGTGGTGTCCAAGGCCAGGCGGATGCGACTGCCAGGACTGACACGCCGCAACGGATCGACCTGCAACGAGCAGAAGCTGCTCCACCTGAGCGGTAAGGCGTACGCCATCAGCGAGGTGCTCTCGATCTTCACCGAGCAGTTCGCAGCTCGGGGCTGGACCTACGGAGACGAGCGCTGGAAGCCCTACAAGCAGGTGCAGCGGCGACTCAGTGCCAGGCGGCCCACCCGCTGGAACTTCGACAGCGCCAACGAGGTGTGGACCATTGCGGAGCACATCGCCCGTGGCTGGCGCTTGGTGACGGATGTCAGCGCCAGGGAGAGCGACTTCGAGCTCCCACCCGATTGGTGCTGCGACGAAAACCAGCTCGGCAGACAGATCCGTCTTGTCTGTGAGCAGCTCTTCGACAAGTTCGGAGTTGTCGGCGCGTATGAACTGGCGCTGCAGGGTGAGATCGACCCGAGCTTCGGCAGTTTCGCCTTTCCGCAGTTCGACCTGAACTCCCCGCCTTCCGTGGTGTCAGGGCGTAACCCGTTCTCCCCGACCAACCACAGCGGTACCAGCTTTGCGATCTTCCCCGACAACCGTGGATGGTTTGACCGCAAGTTTGAGGAAGGCGGCACCCTGCCTGAGTTCCTGATCCACTTCAGTCCTGGAGTGATTGAGCCAGAGGAGCCGTCCCCGTCTGAGTTGCGCTGTTTCCTGGCGTGGCTCTGCGAGCTCGGAGGCATCGACCCTGAGGTGATCGCCAAGCGTGCCAGCGATGGCAAACACGGTGATGTGATGTCGAAGATTGAGGAGCTTGTACAGGATTCGATCAACGCAGAAGGCAACCCACTGGAGACTGCCGCCGTCACTCTCCGAGCTCAGGAACTCAGACTGAACGAGGGAAAGCTGCTATCTCTCAAGATGAAGGCGTTGACGGGGGAGCTGCGCAAGTCGGGAGCAATGAGCGCCGATGAGCTGATCAACCATCCTGACAACATCGAGAGTGATGTGATCTTCGATTTCCTGCGGCGGGGTCTCACGGGCTTTGTCGGCAGCTCTCACGCTGGCAAGACGACCCTGTTCTCCTTCCTGGCGTCTCTCGTCATCAACGGCAGGAGCTTGGTTATAGGGAACAAGGAGCACCCCACCGCCAAGGGAAAGGTTCTCGTGATCAGCAGCGACTCAGGCACCGCGCAGATCAAAAAAGACCTGTTGAAACAGGGCGTTGATGTGGACCTGCCCGCCTACAGGCCCTGGATCCGATTTATGACGAAGACATTTGATGAGATGTCTCTGATCGTTAAAACCATGCAGGACTTCCAGCCTGATCTGACCCTGATGGATTCCCTCACATCAATGAAGCCGTCAGGCGTCAAGTTTGCTGAGGAGGCAATCAGTGAGCCGCTCTACGCCTTGGCGAAGATGAACGGCACCGCTTTTCCCAAACACGCGATCTGGGTTGCCATCCACACCAAGAAAGGGCAACCAAAGGTCTGGCTCGGAAGCGAGACCATCAAGTCGGCGCTCGATTCAATGGCGATCTACGCCACAGGCAATGGAGAACAGGGCGGTGATCCCCGAGCTCGATACCTCGATTTCGAGGAAAAGTGCCGTCTTGGCAACCACGGCAGGCGCTGGGCCGTGAACTATGAGGAGCTGATGGGGCGCTGGACCTTCTGTGAGCTCACAGGCCAGGACGGCGCACCTAGCTCGGTCTCCACGGAGTTGCGCGATCTGGTGGAGCGCACACCTGTGGAGGGCTGGCACCGCTCCACGGAGTTCCTGAGGGCGATCAAGGCTCCTGATGAGTATTTGCGTGGCTCAGCCAACCGCACCATTAGGCGCCACCTGAAGGCCATCCCCGAGCTGGTGGAGTGGCGTGAGGTGGAAGACCGCAGAACCCGCAAGAAAGTTGCGGAGTTTCAGATCCGCCCTGCCGTACTCGATCTGCTGATTAGGCGTACGGGTTCTGTAAGCGGCTTCAACACCATCGGCTTGGATCCACACCGTTTCTCTGAGATGTTCAGTCGCAAGGAGACGGATCAGGAGGCTGAGGAGGCCCCTGTGGCCTCTACCACCCCTGAGAGTGCTCAGAAGCCCGTACAGGGGCAGGCAGGCGTGTCTCAGAGGGCTTCTGGGAAGAGGAGGGGGAGGAAGGTTGTTGAGGGGCAGTTGCCGTTGATCACCGAGCTCGGTCCTGAGGGTTCTGCTTCTGCTCCTGCTCCTGCTTCTGTTGCGGTGGTCAAGGGGCCTGTGGAGTCAAAGGTGGTGGAGCCTGAGCGGCTACTGCCTTGGAGCTTGGGGCAGTTGCCTGGCAACAGGGAGTCGATGGCTGTGCTGGTGGAGGGGGTGTGGAGAAACGGGTATGTGTTCTGGGGGATGAAGGGGGATCGGATTGAGCTCGGTTACCAGGGGAGTGGTGGGCATTGGTACCCGAAGCAGTTTCCAGCTGATCCAGAGGTGGTGAGAAGGGTGGGGAGTTGAACCGAGCTGGGTGTGCCTCGCGCGCGCACGCGCGAATACGCGTGAAATCTGTCCATTAAATGGAGAGAACCCTGTCTGAGACAGGGTTTTTTAATGGACTGGGCTAATGGACAGTGAATGGACAGTGTCCATTGGGGTGTCCATTGGGATTGAGGGGTGTCTTGGGTGAGTCCCGAGCTGGGACTGATGGGTTTTTAATGGACTTTTAATGGACAGTGTCCATTAGGTGTCCATTAAGCGTGTCCATTAAAAAAGCTAGTGGTGGTAAGGGGTTTAGGGAAGTAGTGGACATAAATAACGCACTTATATATAGGGAGAGGGCTCTGAGAGGGCTCTGAGGGGGCAAATGGATTACTTATCTAGCTGTGGAAAACTAATGGACAGGGCGGTGGTGAGACTGGTGGGCGGAAGGACAGGGAGGAGCTCGGGGCAGAGAGCGAGTACAGATTTGAGGTGAAGCCGTACGGATGCGTTAAGGGAGTTAGGGCTAGACGGGACTAGTACAGTCAAACTAAATGCTTTAAGTAAGTGCCCTCAACGCCAGCAACGGGGGCGAGGGATAGGGAGGAGCTCGGGGGAGTGGAGCCCTACGGAGCCTTGGGAGCCAGGAGAGCCCAGCTAGGAGGTGTTTCTACACTTGGGGGGCAAGGAGTCACTACTGCGCAGGAGAAGCCCTCCAGGAGTCACTGGGGGCTTTTCTGTTGGGAGGCAGCACTACCAGCTCGGGGAGTTGCTGGTACGAGGCCGAAACCCTTAAGGGTGAGATAACTACACCTGCGAAAGATCAGGCAGAATGGTTGGAGTAACTGGGTCGAATCGTGGCTGGTGGCTGGAAAGGTAAAAAGAGCACCAACGCCGAAATTGATCGGAGAGTGAGGCTTGCTGCCGAGAAGATCACCGAGGGCTATGAAATGGGTTGGATTCGGCGCCACCTGGCTGAATTGACGGGGTGCTCAGAAAGGAACGCTGAGCGCTACATCGACCGCGCCAGGAAGCTGATTCAGGAGCGCTGGTCAGATGTGGACCGCAAGGAGATGGCCAGCACCATCCTCAGCAAGCTGGACCTGATTTATCAGCGGAGCTTGGAGCACCGTCAATACAGCGCCAGTCAGGCAGCGCTGGCCAGCCAGGCCAAGATCATCGGAATTGACTCTCCCAAGGGACTCTGAGCAGCACAGCCACCAGCACCAGCTAGGAGCCCCTGCAATACGCGGGGGCTTTGCTGTAGGTGGGAAGACAGCCAAGAGGGGCCAGGAATCCAACGGACCCGAGGAAGCAAGGCACCCAGGAATCCAACGGACCCAAGCATCCCGAGCTGGGAGAATCCGAGTATCCCGAGCTGGGAGCGGCTTCACCTGCAGAGCTTGGGGCACCGCTGAGCTCCCTCACCAACATCACCCCCTGCCCAACCATTATAGGCCCTTAAGTAACCCTGAGTCAACCCCCAGACCCATCAGACATCCGTATCTATGGGCGAGCTGCCGAAAACAGACTGTTGACTCAATTTTCGGATTAGCGCGGTGGAGAGCGATGCCACCAGCTGGGGAGAAATGACAGGGTGCGGGTGCTATGGAAGCACTAGTGCGAACACCCGAGATAGCCCGCTATCACACAACCACGGATCGCCAATTAGCCTGCTGTGTCACGGTAGTGTCAGCTATAGCAGCACCATTCAAGACCCGTAGATGCAGCAGCTTGGGCATCAGTGAAGCGCCACCCAGGGGAAATACCAACCCGCCCAAATCTTGGCAGCCCTCCCCCCTACAAAGCGGCAAATCCTGGCGAGGCCGAGGGGGCCTGCTCAGAGATTTAATGAGCAGGATTGCACCCTTAAGGGTTACGCCCAGCTGAAATAGCACCCTTAAGGGTTAAAGACCTCCCCCTTGTCTCTCATCCCAGGATTGCCACCCATCCCCTACCCCCAGGGCTGGCAACACCCCCAAACTCACCATTGCCTATCCCCTACCCCCATTGCCTCAGCTCGGGAACATCCGCCAAGCTGTTGCAATGGACCACCCGCAACACCAGCAGGAGCTGGAACATCAGCAACGCCTGCTGCAGGAACCAGCAGGCCGCAGAGAATGGCTGGCGATACACAGACAACAGCAAAGTGCCAAGGAAGCGAGAGAGCTGGGAAAGCATCCGAGCCAAACAGCTCCAGCAGGAAACCATCGACAGGCGCATCCGCGAGAAAGCACTGGCTGAACTCCCCCCAGCACCCGAATCACCAACCCAGTTACCCGACCCCAGCTCGGAGCAGCAGCCAGAAGCCTTCGATACCGCAGCCTGGCAACTCAACTGCCGCATCACCAGCTTGATGCGCGCCAAGTTCGGACCCAACTGGGCACGCCACCGCGCCCACCACAGGCTCGCGGAGCGCGCCCTGCTCGACCTCAAAGGCCAGGGCGACGGCAAAGCCCTGCGCAACCTCCGCAACAGCTCGGGCAACGGCAGCTACGAATTGGCATTACGCATGAAGCACGGCGAATAGCCAGCCTGAACGCAACAGGACTGTCAGAATCGAGGCACACCAGCAGTAACTCAGTGGCCGCGATTCCCAGGACCCCAAGCGTGCTTCGCCGCTGGAGTGCCGCCTTCCCTGGCACTCCTCTTCCTGTGGATACCGCTGATGTCCACCCGATGACTGTTCTCCAGCTGAGCAACAGCGACCCCGAACTAGGGCAGTTACTTAAGGGTGAAGCTCCAGCTGAACTTGAGCTGCAGGTGGTGACAGGCCAGTGGGCAGACACCGCCCCCACCCAGCAGGAACGCCAAGAGGCTGCCACCGCTACCCGCATCCAGGAGATCCTCGACGCCACCAACGGCAACCCGTGGGGACAGCCTGGTGAGTACCTGCCTGATGGCAGCTACCAAGAGCCTGTGCCAGGCAATCTGACGATGCAGATGTCTCTTCAGGCGCTGGATAGCAATCTGGCAGCCCAACTCAAAACAGCAGCAACACCACCCGCACCTGCGATGAACCCTGCTGACGCTGCGGTGTTCCAGCGCTTCGGCTACTCCGTCCCCGTCGCCTCCTG
>Ga0315907_10005384_pt1 | contig 13978 bp, 10 predicted proteins | sample LakEriMetagenome_3_FD_203525 | JGI IMG/M metagenome (GOLD analysis project Ga0315907, IMG submission 203525) | Freshwater fungal communities from buoy surface, Lake Erie, Ohio, United States - Buoy 12 MA123 | ecosystem: Environmental > Aquatic > Freshwater > Lake > Lake biofilm | place: USA...
AGAAGCTTTGCACCAATCCCATGGCGCCAAAGGCCTCACGGTGATGGGCTTTCCCTGCAACCAGTTTGGCGGCCAAGACCCGGGCAGCAACGAAGAGATTGGCGCTTTTTGCCAAAAGAACTATGGCGTGAGTTTCCCCATGATGGCCAAAATCAATGTCAACGGTGCCGACGCCCACCCCTTGTTCCAATGGCTCAAAGCGCAAGCGCCTGGGATATTGGGCAGCGAGGGCATCAAGTGGAACTTCACCAAATTTTTGGTCGGCAAAGACGGCCAAGTGCTGGCCCGCTATGCGCCCACCGACACACCGGCCAAGATCGCCAAAGACATCGAGGCGGCGCTGGCGGCTTGACGCCCCGCGGCGGAGCGTGATGCTGGGTTGATGACCCCAATATTCAGTTTTATCGGAAGTTGGCGTCAGTATTATTCTGCTTTTTTAATATGCTTTGAGGCCCTATTGTCTGCCCGTTTGAGCAATCCAACGGAAGATGAATCAGCCCTCCCCCCCTCCCCTCCACCGGGCCGCTTGGTGCCTGTCGGCATGGCTGCTGAGCAGTCTTTGTGCGCACGCCAGTGCCAACACCCCGACCACATCCGCAGCGCCGCCCGCCCCTTCACTTGCCGTCACCGCCACTGGCCCCCATTTGGGCGTGGACGATCTGATTCGCCAGGTGCTACGCCACAACCCCGACATCCGCGCCGCCCAAGCCCAAACGCTCAGTGCCCAAGCGGGCATTCAAACGGCTCAAGCCTGGGCCAACCCGCGCATTGACACCTTGCAAGGCCGCAACGAAGCCCGGCTGCCCGGCTTGGTGCCGGGGATGGTTCAAGGCTGGGGCGTGAGCCAGTTCATTGAAAATCCACGTGCACGCCAATTCCGCACCGAGGCAGCCCATGCCAGTGCAAAGGACAGCCTGCACCAAGCCCAAGCGGTTCGCAACGATCTGATCACGCAAGTGCGGCTGCGCGTCAATGAGGGCTTGCTGCACCAAGCGCAGGCACAAGCGGCCGCCGAATCGGTGACATTGCTGGAGAAGGTGCGCGAATTGGTTCGGCTGAAGGTGGAGATTGGCGAAGCGCCCAAGTACGAAATCATCAAAGCTGACGCCGAGATCATCAACGCGCGCGAGCGTTTGCAAACCGCCAGCCTGATGGTCCAGCAAGCCCAACTGGAACTCAACCGCATGGCGGCCAACCAACTGCCAGCGGATTGGCAGTTGGTGGGCGACTTGATCGCCACCCCAGACATGATGAGCATTGATCAAATGCACGCCTTGGCGTTGAAGCACAACCCCACCGTGTTGTCGATGCAAACCGAGCTGGAGCGGCTGACCTCACAACTCAATGGTGCCAAAACACAAAAGTGGCCTGGTTTGGAGGTGCGCTACAGCGAAACCTTCGATCCCGAATGGCGACAAAGTTACGTCGGCGTGGGCATGCAAATCCCTTTGCTGGATCAGCGCCAAGGTCCCATTGCGCAGGCGTCTGCCGACTTGGAGCGCGCCCAAATTCGGCTGCAAGGCCGCCAAAACGAGTTGCGCCAACAAATTTTGCTGGCCTGGAAGTCGATGGAAATTGCCCGTTTGCGCATCGCCGCCCTGAGCCAAGGCTCATTGCGCGAAGCGCTGGCAGCTTTGCGCGTGTCTGAAGCCGCTTATCGCTTTGGCGAGCGCGGCTTTTTGGATGTGCTCGATGCCCAACGGGTGTTGCGCAGCGTGCGCGCCGACATCATCGATGCACGCTACCAATTGCAAATTTCACGCGTGGCCCTGGACCAACTGATGGGTCACGAAGCCGTCCTGTCCCCCTCATGAACCTCATCCCCGCTTCCAACACTCCCATGAAAAATCGTTCACTGGCCTTGCAGCATGTCATGCTGTCTCTTTTAATTGGCTCCTCAGCGGCTTTGCTGAGCGCTTGCTCAGAAAAGCCCAACGCGCCCACGGCGTCCAGCAAGCCAGCCGCCGCACCCGATCCGATGGAAGTCACCATCAAACCAGAAATGCGCGCGCAATTTGAACTCGGCGAAGCCCAAGAGATGAACATCACGCCATGGCTGGAAGTGGCAGGACGCATCGAGGCCAATGAACAATTGGTCACCCGCATCGGCGCTTCAGTGACCGGTCGTGTGACCCAAGTGTTGGCGGAAGTGGGTGACCGGGTGCGCACTGGTCAAACCTTGGCGCGGATCAGCAGCCCCGAATTGACCAATATGCAGCTGAATTATTTGCGCGCATATTCAACCGCAGCCCAAGCGCAGCGCGCCCTTGAGCGCGCCCAGTTGTTGATCCAGGCCGATGTGATTGGCACTGCGGAGTTACAACGCCGCGAATCCGAGTTGGTGGTGGCGCGCGCGGAAATGCGGGCGACATCCGATCAATTGGTGCAAGCCGGGTTGCCGGTTGAGGCGATTGAGCGCTTGCGCGAACAAGGCAATTTGCACCCTTCTGCCGCCATCAGCGCCACCTTGACGGGCGTGGTCATCGAGCGCAAGGTCAGCACCGGTCAAGTGGCCCAACCGGGCGACCCCTTGTTCACCGTGGCCAACCTGGACAACGTGTGGGTGGTGGGCGCCTTGCCCGAGCAATTTGCCCGCTCCGCCCTGGCCGGGCAAAGTGTGGACATCCAGGTGCCGGCTTTGGGCGACCGGGTGTTGTCGGGCAAGATCGTTTATGTGGGCGACACCGTGTCGGTGGACACCCGATCGGTGACGATCCGCACCCAAGTCGACAACGCACGCCGCGACCTCAAGCCGCAAATGCTGGCCACCATGCGCATCCGAGGTGAGGCGCAAACCGCCCTGGCCATTCCCACCAAAGCGGTGGTGCGCGAAAACGACCGCGACCATGTCTTCGTGCGCAAATCTGACCTGGTGTTTCGGCTCACGCCTGTGGAGTTGGGCCCTGCCAATGGCGATAACCGCCCTGTTCTCAAAGGCTTGTCCTTGGGTGCCCAAGTGGTGGCCCAAGGGGCGTTTCACCTCAACAACGAACGCAAACGCGCCGAACTGGAATAAGCCCACATGACTGCTTTGATTCGTTTTGCGCTCAGCCAGCGCTTGGTGGTGATCGCGCTGGCATTGATCTTGTGTGCGTTTGGCTTTCGCGCCGCGACCCAGTTGTCGGTGGACGCGTTCCCCGACGTGACCAATGTGCAGGTGCAAGTGGCCACCGAAGCCGTGGGCCGCTCACCGCAGGAAATCGAGCGCTTTGTCACCGTTCCCCTGGAAATCGCCATGACCGGTTTGCCCGGCTTGGTCGAGATGCGCTCGCTCAACAAAAGCGGCTTGTCCATCATCACCCTGGTGTTCACCGACGCCACCAATGTGTACTTTGCCCGCCAATTGGTGACCGAACGCTTGATCGAAGTGACTCCGCGCATGCCCGCAGGCATCGTGCCGGTGCTGGGGCCCGTGTCCACGGGCTTGGGCGAGGTGTATCAATACACCCTGGAGCGGCCTGACGACGGCCAGCGCGCCCTCAGCGTGGAAGAGTTGACCGAGCGACGCACCGTGCAAGACTGGGTGGTGCGCCCCTTACTGCGCTCCATTCCAGGGGTGGCAGAAATCAATTCTCAAGGCGGCTATGTCAAACAATTTCAAGCCTTGGTCGACCCCAGCAAATTGCGCCACTACAACCTGTCCATCGAGCAAGTGGTGCACGCCATTGCGGCCAACAACTCCAATGCCAGTGGCGGTATCTTGCCCAAAGACAGCCAGCAGTTTTTGATCCGGGGCGTGGGCTTGATCAAGACCAAGGAAGACATCGGCAACATTGTTGTCAAAGAGCAGGGCGGTGTGCCCGTCTTTGTGCGCGATGTGGCCCAAGTCGAGGTTGGCAGTGAGGTGCGCCAAGGCGCCATCATCAAAGGTGGCTACACCGAAGGCGTGTCCGGCATTGTGCTGATGGTGCGCGGGGGCAACGCCAAAGAAGTGGTGACGCGGGTCAAGGCGCGGGTGGACGAAATCAATGCCAAGGGCATGCTGCCCGATGGCTTGCGCATCGTTCCCTACTACGACCGCACCGAGTTGGTGGACTCCGCCCTGTGGACCGTTGGCAAGGTGTTGATCGAAGGCATATTCCTGGTGGTGCTGGTGCTGTTTGTGTTTTTGGGCGATGTGCGATCCAGCTTGATCGTGGTGGCCACCCTGGTCATCACCCCTTTGACCACCTTTATTTTGATGAACCGCTATGGCCTTTCAGCCAACCTGATGTCTTTGGGGGGCCTGGCCATTGCCATTGGCCTGATGGTGGACGCCACCGTGGTGGTGGTGGAGAACATTTACCACCGCTTGGGCCAAGCCGGCAACAGCGTTGGCGAGCGGGTGCGCTGTGTGTTGTCGGCCACCACCGAGGTGGCCACACCCACCGTGTTTGGCATTGCCATCATCATCTTGGTGTTTTTGCCCTTGATGACCCTTCAAGGCATTGAAGGCAAGATGTTCGCCCCCCTGGCATTGACGATCGCCATATCGCTGGGCATATCGCTGCTGGTTTCTTTGATTTTGTCCCCGGTGCTGTGCACATACTTTCTCAAGGGTGGCGCCGACAAAGACACCCGCGTGATTGCGTTTTTGAAACACCACTATTTGCGACTGCTGGACGGGGCCACACAACAAAGCCGATTGACCTTGGGCGTATCGGTGGCTTTGTTGCTCGCGTCATTGGCCTTGTTCCCGCTTTTGGGCAAATCCTTCATGCCCATCATGAAAGAAGGCGCACTCACACCCCAAATCAACCGGGTGCCCAGCATCTCTTTGGACGAGTCGGTGCGCATGGAAATGGCGGCCATGAAATCGGTTGCCCAAGTGCCAGGTGTGCGCATGGTGGTCTCTAAGCTGGGTCGCGGTGAGTCGCCCGCTGACCCCGCTGGACCCAACGAGTCTGATCCCATTGTTTTGCTTGACCCGAACTCCAAACGCTCCCAAGAGGAAATCGATGAAGACATTCGCCAACGTTTGTCCATCATTCCCGGGGTTCAAATTGTGTTGTCACAGCCGATTGCCGAGCGGGTGGATGAAATGGTCACCGGCGTTCGATCGCAATTGGCGGTGAAGATTTTTGGTGACGACTTGGCCACCCTCAAAGACCTGTCCGAGCAAGTGGCGCGCATTCTCAAAAGCACGCCTGGCAGCCGCGACATCCGCATCGAGCGCCTGTCCGGTCAACAGGCTTTGACCGTGGACATCGACCGCAACGCCATTGCCCGCCAAGGCTTGAATGTGGCCGATGTACAAAACATCATTGAAACCGCCATTGGTGGCAAAGACGTGACCGCTTTGTATGAAGGCGAACGTCGCTACAGCGTGGTGGTGCGTTTTCCGCCGCACCTGCGCCAATCGGTCGAAGCCATTGGCAACATCTTACTGCCCACACCCGGTGGGGCTCAAGTGCCGCTGTCGAGCCTTGCCACCATCACCTTGGTCGATGGCCCCGCACAAATCAGTCGCGAAAGTGCCAAACGCCGCGTGGTGGTGGGTGCCAATGTCGAGGGCCGGGACTTGGGCGGGTATGTGGCCCAAGTGCAGCAAAGGCTTGACCAAGAGGTCAAGTTGCCTGAGGGCTATTACTTCAAGTTTGGCGGTCAATTTGAAAACATGGAGCGCGCCATGGAAACCTTGTCGGTCATCGTGCCCTTGACCATTGGCGCCATCTTTTTCCTGTTGTTTTTGCTGTTCCGCTCTTTGCGCCTGGCCTCGCTCATCATCTTGGTCTTGCCTTTTGCCTGTATTGGCGGCTTGATCGGGCTGTTTGTATCTGGCGAATATGTGAGCGTTCCCGCATCGGTGGGTTTCATTGCGCTGTGGGGCATTGCGGTGCTCAATGGCGTGGTCTTGGTCACCTGCATTCGCCGCTTGCGCGAGGACGGCATGGCTGTCGCTGAGGCGGTGCGCGAAGGCTGCGTGCAGCGCTTTCGGCCGGTGATGATGACCGCCACGGTGGCGTTGTTGGGGCTGATTCCCTTTTTGTTTGCCACCGGTCCAGGTTCTGAAGTGCAAAGGCCCCTGGCCATTGTGGTGATCGGCGGGTTGATTTCCTCGACCTTGCTGACCTTGGTGGTCTTGCCGACTTTGTACAAATGGTTTGATGAAGTTCCCGTGGAAGCGTGAGCCACCTGAAAGGAAAGTGCATGAAAGAGATCCGCGCCATCGTTCGCCCCGCACGCTTGGACCGCTTGCAAGCGGCCCTGCGTGCGATACCCGGCTTTCCAGGTCTGACGGTGTTGCCCGCCCAAGGCTTCACCGCCCCAGGCACCATGGTCAAGCGAACTGTGAAAGACGAGCTCACCGAGTTCTCCGACAAATGCATGGTGTGCATTTTGGTCAGCCCAGACTTGGAGGCGGTGGTGCGCAACGCCTTATTGGTGGCTTGCCACACGGGTCAAATGGGGGACGGTTTGATCTGGTCTGTGGATGTGCATCAGGCGCAACGCATTCGCGACCAGCAAACCATTGCTTGATTTGCCGTCTCAGCTGGGCGGTTTGCCAATGATTTGCCCCACCAGCGGATGGTTGCGCCCGCGCCGGGTGTAGATGGCGTAAATGTTTTCTGTGGCATCACACACCCCCAAGCGCTTGAGGCCCTTCATCAAGGCCAAATCTTCTTGGCCGGTGAGGCTGGCGGGAAACACGCCCATCCCGCCCAGCCCAAACACCGCCATCAAGGCGCTGTCTTCAAACTCGCCCACCACATGGGGCGCGATGCCGTGGCTGTCGAACCAACGGTCCAACGCTGCCCGCAGCGGCGTGTGCTGGGTTGGCAGCAGCACTGGCAAGCGCGATAGGCACTGGGGGAATTGGTCGATGTCTGCTTTGTGCACCTGGCTGCTTTGCCCAAACCAAGCCACGGGGGCTGAGGCCAACAACTGACCCGACAAGCGCAAATTGGGGTTGTGCGGTGCGGGTTGATCGGACAACACGATGTCCAAATGGTGCAGCGCCAGCTCGGCCACCAATTGCTCATACTCGCCCTCATGGCACAGCAGTTTCAGTCCGGGCGTTTGCAACACCGGTCCAAGCAAGCGGTGTGCGGCCATTTTGGAGAGGCCATCGGACAAACCCACCGCCAAGCGCACACCCCGCCCCGTGGCGGCAGCGCTCACCTCGGGTGCAATGTGCTGGCCAATTTGAAATATTTCTTCGGCCCTGGCATAAGCGGCCTTGCCGGCATCGGTCAAGGTCACGCCCCGACCTTGCGGTTTGAGCAATTGATAACCCAGCGACTTTTCGAGCTCGCGCACCTGCACGCTAATGGTTTGAATCGCCATGTCCAAACGCTCGGCCGCGCGCGAAAAGCCGCCCTCTTTGGCCACCACCCAAAAGTAATAAAGGTGCTTGTAATTCAGGTGGCTCATGGGGCCAAGGCTGCGTCCACCACTTCCACCCAATGCCGTACCGGCACCTGGGTGCCACTTTGCAAATGGGTGATGCAGCCGATGTTGGCGCTCAGAATAGCGCTGGGTTGCATCTCGCTCAAGTTGCCCAGTTTGCGGTCGCGCAATTGGGTGGCGATGGTGGGTTGCAACACGCTGTAAGTACCGGCCGATCCGCAGCACAAATGCGCATCAACGCTGGCCACCCGCACCTTGAAGCCCAAGGCACTCATGTGCGTTTCCACACCGCCTTTGAGTTGCTGGCCGTGCTGCAAGGTGCATGGCGGGTGAAAGGCGAGCTGCCCTTGTTGTTGGGCTTGTTCAGGGCGAATGCGCTCTTGCAAGGTGGGCATCAAGTGGGGCAGCAATTCGCTCAGGTCTTTGGTCAGTTCGCTGATGCGGGCGGCTTTCTCGGCATAGGCCGCGTCGTTGCGAAAAATGTGGCCATAGTCTTTGATGGTGACACCGCAGCCTGAGGCGTTCATCACAATCGCTTCCACGCCTTGCGCCACATGCAGCCACCACGCGTCGATGTTGTTCTTCATTTGCACATGGGCCGCGTCTTGGTCGTTCAAATGGAATTTCACGCCGCCGCAGCAACCCGCCAGCGGTTCAACCACGGTTTGAATGCCACACGCATCCAGCACCCGCGCGGTGGCGCTGTTGATGTTGGGGCTCATGGCGGGTTGCACACAACCGGCGAGCATCAATACCTTGCGTGCATGGGTGCGTGTGGGCCACGCACCGGCGCTGCGGGCTTCAGGCACCTTGGCTTTGAGGGCGCTTGGCAACAAAGCTCGCACGCTTTGGCCCAGCTTCATGGCCGGGCCAAACAAGGGCGAGGACAGGCCTTCTTTCAAGGCCCAGCGCACACTTTGCTCGGCGGCGGGGCGGGGCACTTTTTCGTCAACGATTTTGCGACCGATGTCGACCAAATGCCCATACTGCACGCCGCTGGGGCAGGTGCTTTCGCAGTTGCGGCAGGTGAGGCACCGGTCCAAATGCAATTGCGTGTCGCGGGTGGGTGCAACGCCTTCGAGCACCTGTTTGATGAGGTATATGCGCCCACGTGGGCCATCCAACTCGTCACCCAACAGTTGGTAGGTCGGACAGGTGGCGGTACAAAAACCGCAGTGCACGCATTTGCGCAAAATCGCCTCGGCCTCTTGGCCGTCGGCGGTGTTTTGAAATTCGGGGGCGAGGTTGGTTTGCATGGTGGTCAGCTCAGGCCCAATCGGCCGGTGTTGAACACACCGTGCGGGTCAAATTGTTTTTGCAGTTCACATTGGATGCGTTGTTGCGCCGCAGGCAAGGGCGAGAACACGGGGGGCATGTCGCTTGGGGCTTGCAGGGGTGGCCGAAACAGTGTGGCGTGGCCGCCGGCTTGGGCAGCCACAGCGCGCAACGCAGCCACAGCCGAGAGCGGCGCCCACAGCCAACGCAGACCGCCGTGCCATTCGATCAAGGGCGCATAAGGCAGGTCCAGTACTGGCGCGGTTTGCGGCACGCTCAAGCGCCACAGCGCCAAGTTGGGTGCAGGGGGCGTGAAATAGGGCAAGCGTTGATCGCGGCACGCCAACCAATCGGCCTTGGCCTGCGTTGGGTCCATGGCGGCAGCCTGGCCGCCCAAGGCGAGCACATCGGCACACATGCGCGGCACGGCAGACTCAACTGCTGCCACCGCGCCACGCAAGCGCACAAACAACAGGTCTTGTGCGGGTTGTGCCGTGGTGTCATGCACCCAGCAACTGGCACTCAAGGGCAGGGGTTGTGCGCCCCAGCGCTGCAACACAGCCAAGGCTTTGTCTTGCGGCAATTGGCACACCAAGGTGGCTTCGGCAGGTGCTTGGGGCAGCACTTTCAGCGACACATCGGTGATCACACCCAAGGTACCCATGCTGCCGGCCATGACCCGCGACACGTCGTAGCCAGCGACGTTTTTCATCACTTGGCCACCAAAGGTCAGCCATTCGCCTTTGCCATTGAGCATTTGCACGCCCAGCACATGGTCGCGCACACCGCCAACATTGGCCCGGGCCGGGCCCGCCAAACCACAGGCCACCATGCCGCCGACGGTGGCTTGGCTTTGGCCGTCGACAGAAAAGTGCGGCGGCTCAAACGCCAAGCATTGGCCTTGCCCATTGAGCACGGCTTCCAGCGCTGCCAAAGGCGTGCCCGCACGCACGGTGACCACCAATTCGCTGGGCTCGTAGCTGACGATGCCGCTGTGGGCGCGGGTGTCCAACACCGCATCGCTGTGCGCGGCTTGGCCGTAAAAATATTTGCTGTTGCCGCCTTGGATGACCAAGGTTTGTTTGTGCTGCGCAGCGGCGCGAATTTGCGCCACCCAATGTGCCAATGTGCTGTCCATTTGGCCATGTTAACTGTCGCCGGCTTGCCCCTGTTTGAATTTTTTGAACAGGCTTTGTGCAGCCTTGTCCGCGCCACACCACATCAGGCGACAAAACCCATGCGCTGGCGTTGTGCACTGCGATCGGGCAAATCCACCCCCAGCAAACGATCGCGCCGGGCCAAACGGGCATTGCCAAAAGCCGTCATCAGCGAGCGGCGCATCTCTCGCGGTGGCAGGTGGGCCAATTGGTCCAACACATCCTCGCTGAGGGGGTCGTGAAAATGCTGCCCCCACCCATATTGACCCAAGATGTTCTGGCACATTTGGCTGGCAATGGTGCGCGCTTGGCCCACATCGGGTGCGGCAATCTCCCACACGTTCATGCGGTTGAGGATGGGTGCGGGAATAAGGCGGTCATCGTTGGCGCTGGCGATCCAAATGATGTGGCTGGCATCCATGCGCACGTCCACATACTCGTCGACAAATTGTGATGCCGTGTCCACCTCCAACAAGTTGTACAACGGGCCCAAGGGGTCGTACTGGGCATCCGCACTGGCCTTGTCGATTTCATCGAGCAGCATCACCGGGTTGGCAAAGTCGCCCTCGGCCAAGGCCTGAAACACTTTACCGGGCCTGGACCCTTTCCACTGCGGCGAAGAGCCCGACAACATCCATCCCGCTGTCATGGCGTTGAGGCTGACCAAGGTGTGGTGGGTGCCGAGCATGTGGGCCAGTTGGCGTGCGAAATGGGTTTTGCCAATGCCTGGCGGGCCCAGCAACAACATGGGCATGAGCTCCAAACCGTCCTCGCTGTCCTGGCTCAGCGCAATCTGGCGCTTGACCTCGTCCAAAGGTTGCGAAAAGTTGGGCATCGCTGTGTACAAGCCCGTCATGTCGGGCAGCCCCATGGGTTTGGCCCATGTGCGCTCTGGTCCGCGCCGCATCAAGCGCTCGTATATGCCCAACAACACCGATTGCTCTTGACTGGGGCCCGCTGTCTGCATTTGCAACCAGCGCGCTTCCACCTCCTCGGCGTCAAACACGGGTCGTTGTTGGCATTTTCTTTTGTTGATTTTGTCAATTTTGCATTCGCTGTGTGGCATCATTTTTCTTCTCCCTGATACCCTCAGGTAGAGCAAAGAGCACGCCAGTTTTGGCTTGGTTTTTTCGACAATCACGGCGCACACAGGCGCTGCTTGAATTCCAAAGTGCACAGGGTTTCATGCACAGGTTGCATGGCCCGACCTGTCCAAGCCTGTAAGCGCTGTCAAGCCGTCGACAAAGCCAGATGCTTCAAGCGCCCAGGGCGTCGCGCCAACACGCGGCAGAATCAGCTAAAACGACAAATTCAACAAATTGATTTGCGCAAAGCAGGTGCGCACATTCACGGTCAAGTCTTGCCAAGAATGAGGCGCTCCGATCTCTGAGCGACCGCAGGTGCTGATGATGCGCGCCGCGGCTGAAGTTGACTTTAGAAGGGGCGTTTCAAAAAGCCTCACGCGCGATGTGCAGACAAGGTCATTTGCACGCCATACGTCTCACCTGGCAGGGCCACGCGCAAGCCCAAGGGGTCGGCTTGGTCCACGCCCACAGGTGCGGCTTGGCCTTGACCCGATAAGTGCAGGGCATTGTTGACATGGCTGACGGGCTCGATCGCCACCACGTCCAAATCGGCATGGGTGTAGATCACCAGGTGCTGCAAGTTGGCCTCGATGCGGGTGTGCAGCAAGCCATCTTTCAAATGGGCCACGCCGTTCCAGCCATCAAAGCAGTTGTCGATGCGCAGGCCTTGGCAGTCGGTGTCCAAGCCGGTCGCGGCCCGGCGCCGGGTGGGCAGTTTGTCTTCGCCCATTTCCCACAAACCGGTGGCGGTGAATTGGACATGGCTGTCGGCGCGTTTGACCAAGTAGGGGTGCCAGCCCAAACCCACTGGCGCGGGCTGGGCCGATTGGTTGGTGATGGACATGCTCACTTGCAAACTATTGCCCTGAAGCGCAAAGGCCTGGGACACGTCAAAGGCAAACGGCCAATGGCTGTCGGGACGGTGCTCGTAGCTCAACAATGCCGTGTTGTCACTCTGGTCCAAAACCGTCCAGGGCCGCTGCCAGCCCACCCCGTGGATGGCATGGGGCTCGTCGTTGAAGTTGCGCACCAGGGGGTGGCTGGTACCGTTCCACACCAGTTTGGCCTGGGCGATGCGGTTGGAAAAGGGCACCAAGGGGTAGCAGCCCGATGCGCGCACGGTGTGCAGCTGTTCACCTGGGGTGGAGCGCAAGATGGGTATGCCGCCCAACCACAGGCCGGCGATGCAGCCGCCCAGGTCCGGGCGCAGTTCACAAACCATGTCTTGGTGGCTTAAACGCAATTTCATGCCGTCGTCTCCTGGGTCAAAGAGCGTGCATTGTGACTTGGTTTCGGCGAGCAACCCAAGTCGTGCGCCCATGCTGGGCGCACATGAAAAAACCCGCCGGGCTTGACGCGCGGCGGGTAAAACTAAGGAGTAACTCTTCTGAAATGGATCAGCGGTTGTAGGCGCTCTCGCCGTGTGAGCTGATGTCCAGGCCTTCGCGCTCGTCTTCTTCGCTGACGCGCAGGCCGATGATCATGTCGACCAGTTTGTAGGCGATGTAGGACACCACTGCCGACCACACGATGGTGGTGGCCACGGCTTGGAACTGGACCCACACCTGGCCGCCGATGGAGTAGTCGGGCGATGCCGCGTTGGCGACATAGTCAAAGATGCCGGTGCCGCCCAGGGATGGGGCTGCGAACACGCCGGTGAGCAAGGCTCCCACAATGCCGCCCACGCCGTGCACGCCAAACACGTCCAGCGAGTCGTCGGCACCGAGCATGCGCTTCAAGCCGCTCACGCCCCACAAGCAAACCAAGCCAGCGATCAAGCCGATGATGATGGCACCCATGGGGCCGACAAAACCGCAAGCAGGTGTCACGGCCACCAAGCCAGCCACTGCGCCAGAGGCCGCGCCCAACATGGAGGCCTTTCCTTTGGCCAGGGCTTCACCGGCGATCCAGCTCAGCGTGGCGGCCGCAGTGGCGACCAAGGTGTTGATAAAGGCCAGGGCGGTCACGCCATTGGCTTCCAGGTTGGAGCCAGCGTTGAAGCCAAACCAGCCCACCCACAGCAGGGCAGCGCCCACCATGGTTAAGGTCAGGCTGTGCGGGGCCATGGCTTCTTTGCCGTAACCCACGCGCTTGCCAATCACATAGGCACCGACCAAGCCAGCCACACCGGCGTTGATGTGCACCACGGTGCCGCCGGCGAAGTCCAGCGCGCCCTTGGCCCACAACCAGCCGGCAGCGGCGGTGACGGTCTCCAAGGTTTTCTCGTCGGTGATGGCATCAGGGCCGTCCCAATACCAAACCATGTGGGCGATGGGCAGGTAGCTGAAGGTGAACCACAGGGCACAGAACAACAACACCGCCGAGAACTTGATGCGCTCGGCAAACGAGCCCACGATCAAGCAGCAGGTGATGGCGGCAAAGGTGGCTTGGAAGGCGACAAACGACAACTCAGGGATGACCACGCCTTTGCTGAAGGTGGCGGCCACCGAGTCAGGCGTGACCCCTTTGAGGAACAGCTTGTCCAGCCCGCCAATGAATGGGTTGCCCCCCGTGAATGCAGCGGTATAGCCATAGAGCACCCACAAGACGTAAATCATGGACGTAACGACAAACACCTGCATCAGCACCGACAGCATGTTTTTAGAACGCACCAAGCCGCCGTAGAACAGGGCCAGGCCGGGGATGGTCATGAGGATCACCAACAAGGTGGCCACGGTCATCCAGGCCGTGTCGCCTTTGTTGGGCACGGGCGCAGCGGCGGGGGCTGCGGCTTCAGCAGCAGGAGATGCTTCAGCGGGTGCGGCGGTCGCAGCAGCCGCCGGAGCTGCCGGGGCAGCCGTTTGGGCCAAGGCCGCTGACGTGACCGTCAACAGGCTCAAGCCCAGCAAAAGAGAGGCAAAGAAGTTTTTCATGGTGTTTGCTTTCTGTGGTTCGGTGGGGCTGCGGCTCAAAGCGCCTCTTTACCGGTTTCGCCGGTACGGATGCGCACCACCTGCTCCAGGTCGTACACAAAGATCTTGCCGTCGCCGATCTTGCCGGTGCGGGCTGCGCCCTCGATTGCTTCGATGGCGCGCTCGACCAAGTCGGTGGCCACGGCGGCCTCGATCTTGACCTTGGGCAAAAAGTCGACCACGTATTCGGCGCCGCGGTACAGCTCGGTGTGTCCCTTTT
>Ga0315907_10005387_pt1 | contig 13973 bp, 8 predicted proteins | sample LakEriMetagenome_3_FD_203525 | JGI IMG/M metagenome (GOLD analysis project Ga0315907, IMG submission 203525) | Freshwater fungal communities from buoy surface, Lake Erie, Ohio, United States - Buoy 12 MA123 | ecosystem: Environmental > Aquatic > Freshwater > Lake > Lake biofilm | place: USA...
TGACGCAGATGCGGCGAGTCTTTCAACCGGCGGTTCTGGTGCTCCTGATAACGGCGGCATTCATGGCCATGTTCTTTGTATGGCCGATCCTTGTGACCGTCCAGGAAGCGTTTGTGAAGCCGCTGGCTGGTGGTGGCCGGAAGTTCACCCTCGAGTATGTGCAGCTGGTTTTCGGCAATCCGGTCTATGTGGAAGGACTGATCAATTCGCTCAAGATGGCTGCGGGGAGCACACTGGGAGCGATGCTGCTGGCCTTGCCGCTTGCTGTGCTGGGGTCGCGTTTTGAATTCCGCGGCAAGGCCATGCTCAGTTCGCTGCTGCTCGTGCCGCTGATTCTGCCTCCGTTTGTGGGGGCCATCGGGGTGAAGCAGATCCTTGGACAGGCTGGTGCGCTCAATGCCCTCGCGGTGTCGCTTGGCCTGATGGATCCGGCGCGGCCGGTCGACTGGTTGGGGTCGGGCCGTCTGCCGGGGGTGATTCTGATGAACAGCCTGCATCTGTATCCGATTCTTTATCTGAACATCACGGCAGCGCTGGCGAATCTGGATCCGGCCATGGACGAGGCAGCGGAAAACCTTGGCTGTCCTCCGCTGCGGCGTTTCTTCCGGGTGACGCTGCCGCTGGCCATGCCGGGGATCTTTGCGGGGGCGAGCATTGTCTTCATCTGGGGCTTCACCGAGTTGGGGGTGCCGCTGATTTTCGACTACAGCCGGGTTACTTCCGTGCAGATCTTCGATGGGGCCAAGGACATGGGGGGGAATCCGCTTCCGTATGCGCTCGTGGCCGTTATGCTCGTGATCAGCGTCCTGCTCTTTCTGGCAGGGAAGCTGGCCTTTGGCCGCAGTGACTTCGCCGGGGCCGGAAGGGCGAGCATGGCCGCGCGGACCAGAACGCTGCGGGGCTGGCCCGGTTTGCTGGCGGCGGGATTCTTTGCCGTGGTGATTGCCCTCGCCGTGCTGCCGCATGCCGGAGTCGTTCTGACTTCCTTTTCCGGCGACTGGTACCGGACCGTGCTTCCTTCGCAGGGGACGCTCGATCATTACCGGGAGGCACTCGGGCACAGTCTGACCGTGCCATCGATTCAGAACAGTCTGAAGTATGCCGGGCTGGCGACGGCCTTCGATTGCCTGCTGGGGTTTGCAATTGCCTGGATCACGGTGCGGACCAGGCTTCCCGGGCGGAATCTGCTGGATGCTCTTTCGATGCTGCCGATTGCGGTGCCCGGGCTGGTGCTGGCATTCGGCTATCTGGCGATGACGCGGGAAGGCCGGGCCTTTGATTTTCTGATCGGGCCGAATGACGATCCGCTGCTGCTGCTGGTGATTGCCTACAGCATCCGGAGGCTGCCGTATGTGGTGCGCAGTGCCGGAGCTGGCCTGCAGCAGACCAGTCCTGTTCTCGAGGAAGCGGCCCAGAACCTCGGCTGCACGCCGCTGCGGGCGATCCGCCGCGTGACCCTGCCGCTCATTTCCGCCAATCTGATTGCCGGGGCGCTGCTGGCCTTTGCGTTCGGGATGCTGGAGGTGAGCGACAGTCTCATGCTGGCGCAGAAGCGCGAACATTATCCGGTGACGAAGGCGATCTATGAACTCTTCGGCAATCTGGGGAATGGAGATGTGCTGGCGAGTGCCCTTGGGGTTTGGGCCATGGTGTTTCTGACGATCACGCTGAGCGGAGCCGGAATTCTGCTAGGGAAGAAGATGGGAGCGCTCTTCCGGGTGTGAGGTGAGCAGGGCGGCGGCCTGCGCGGCGAGCGTGGCGGGATCTGCCTCGATCGGCAGGTGCATGGCCTCGTGCGGGGCCGGCGGTTCAAGGGTGGCCAGCTGGCTGTCGAGCAGGTCGGGAGGCATGAAATGGTCCTGGCGGGCTGCGAGGCGGGCGGCGATCAGTTCGCGCGGGCCGTGGAGGAAAACCACGCGGACATCCGGTCCGGTGCCGTCCGTCAGAAAGCGGCGGTAGCTGTCCCGGAGGGCCGAGCAGGCGAGCACAGTGGTTTTCCCGGGCGGTGTGGCCTCGATGACCTTCGCGCGGAGGTTTTCCAGCCACGGGCGGCGTTCCTTGTCCGTGAGCGGAATCCGCTGCGCCATGAGTGCCTTGTTTTCAGGAGGATGGAAATCGTCGGCGTCGGCAAAGGCGGCACCGAGGAGTTCCGCGAGGAGTCTACCGACCGTGGATTTTCCGGAGCCGGAGACACCCATGACGATGACGACGCGTGGTAGTCTGGGGGACGTCATATTTGTATGCGAGAAAGTGATTGGTGATTCACGAAACGAGGTGCATGGCGTCATCGTAGACTGAAGCACACGTCCCTGCATTAACGTTCCCATGACACTCCAGATTTCCCCTGAAGAACAGCACGAAAAAGTGCGCACGGTGGTTTATGCCACGGCGCAGGCCGCGGCGGAGGCCCTTGCGCGGGAAGTGCGCGAGCTGATCGAGCGGAAGAATGCGGCCGGCGAAATGGCGGTGCTCGGCCTTGCCACGGGATCGACGCCCGTGCCATTCTACCGGGAACTCATCCGCCTCTACCGCGAGGAAGGACTTTCGTTCCGGAGAGTGGTGACCTTCAACCTGGATGAATACTATGGTCTCAACCGGGAACACCGCGAAAGCTATTACCGCTTCATGCGCGAGCAGCTCTTCGATCATATCGACATCCCGCCGGAGCATGTGAATCTTCCGGATGGCATGGTGCCTCTGGAGAGAGTCTTTGATCATTGCGCAGAATACGAGAAGCGCATCGTCGATGCGGGCGGCATTGACCTGCAGATTCTCGGGATCGGGCGGACCGGGCACATTGGCTTCAATGAACCCGGATCGTCGAGGGATTCGCTGACGCGGCTGGTGCCCCTTGACCGGGTGACGCGTCAGGATGCGGCGGCGGACTTTCTGGGCGAAGACAATGTCCCCCGCTTTGCGATCACCATGGGTGTGGGAACCATCCTCCGGGCGAAGCGGCTCGTGCTGATGGCATGGGGTGAAAACAAATCGGAAATCGTGGCGCGTGCCGTCGAGGGTGAAGAAAACGAGGCCGTATCCGCCTCTTTCCTGCAGAGTCATGGAGACGCGCGTTTTCTGATCGACCGGGCGGCTTCGAACGCGCTCACAAGGATCAAGCTGCCGTGGCTGGTGGGACGGGCCGAGTGGACACCGCAGGAAACGCGGCGGGCGGTCTGCTGGCTCGCGCTGCGCGAGAGCAAGCCCATCCTCAAGCTGGTGGACGAGGAATACAACGAGAACGGCATGGGAGAACTGCTCACGCGGAAGGGCGGGGGATATGAACTGAACATTGAAATCTTCAACCGTCAGCATCACACGATCACCGGCTGGCCAGGTGGCAAGCCCGATGCCGATGACCGCCAGCGGCCGGAACGGGCGTCGCCGCACCCGAAGGTCTGTCTGGTGTTTTCTCCGGAGCCTCAGGACGATGTCATGGGCATGGGTGGTACCATCGAGCGGCTGGTGAGTCAGGGGCACCGGGTGCATGTCGTGCACATGGCCAGCGGAGACCTGCGCGTCACGGATTCCGAAGCGCTGCGCTTTGTCCGGGTGCTCCAGGAGACATCGGAAATCGATCCGGCGCGCTGGGCCGAGGCCGACCGCTACGCGACGGGCGTCATTGAGGAAATCGGGGCGAAGGGGCCGTTTGGTGATCCTCCGAGACGGTTGCGGGATCTGAAGAGTCTCATCCGCCGCGGGGAAGCCCGGGACGCCGCCGCCGCCCTCGGCGTCGAGGCGCTCAATGTGCATTTTCTCGATCTTCCGTTCTACGCGGAAGGCCGCTACCGTCAGTTCCGTCTCAGTGCGAAGGATGCGGCGCGCGTCGGGGCGATCCTCGACCGGCTGCAGCCGCATCAGATTTACATCACGGGGGACCTTGCCGATCCGAGCAGTGTGCAGGGTGTGGCCTTCGCGGCGTTCCGTCAGGCATGGCAGGAAAGGGAGAAGTCGGCATGGCGTGTGCACTGCCGCGTCTGGCTCTACCGGGGCCACCAGAAGGAATTCCAGCCGCATGAGATTCAGATGGCTGTTCCCATGAGTCCCGATCAGATGGCGCGCAAAATCGGGGCCATGCACCGGTTTCTGTCGCACAATGCGGCTGACCTGCTGAGTGGTGAACGGAACCGCGCGACCGCCCGCCTTTACGACGAACTGGGGATGCCCGAGTACGAAGCCATCGAGGCTTTCCGTTCGTGGGTCGGCTGATCGTTAGGAACCGGCTGATTTTTCTTTCCGGCGGGCCCGGGATGGCGTCATAGTGACGTTCATTCTGCATGATGGCGCGACGAATTGATGGCATTTTACGGTGGTGGCTGACGGCTGGTCTACTGGCTGGTCGGCTCCATGGTCTGGAGATCAGTGAAGTCCTCACGGATAATCAGGGTGGACTGGCTGACGAGGATGGGGACACGCCTGGCTGGGTGGAGTTCCGCAACGACAGGCTGGCTTCCGAGAATCTGGCGGGCTGGCAGCTGAGCGACGATCCAGCGCAGCCGGGGAAGTGGGTGTTTCCCGCCCGGGTGCTGTCTGCGGGGGAACGCGTGGTGGTTTTCGTTTCGGGCAAGAACCGGGCGGCAGCAGGGCAGCCGCTGCACGCTTCGTTCCGTCTTGATGCCCGGGGAGAATATCTGGGCCTGAGTGCTCCGGATGGAAGGCTCGTGCAGGCCATCAATCCCGTGCCGGCCCTGCGGCGCAACGTTTCCTACGCGGAATTGGTCGACGGGGCGACCGTCCGGCTGGCAGGGTCCGGGTCTCCCATGGAATGGCGCATTCCCGTGGCCACGGACGGTCCCGGCTGGAAAGAGCCTGGCGGTGGAGGAACAGGCTGGCAGGCCGGACCACTCGGCGCAGGCTTCGATGCGGTGGGCGGCGGCGATTTCGTGAAGATCGATTTCAATGACCGCGACGCCAATACGGCAGCGAATACGGCCTCCGGGTTTCAGGCGTTTGCGATCGGCAGCACGGGCGGCACCGGAGCAGTCCAGACCGGGCCCGTGACCCGGAATTTCGGCGCGCTGGCGGTAACGCTGGGCAATCTCGGAACCGATGGCTACGACGACCGCCTGCGCGCCACGCCGGCCAACGCGGCGGGCTTCAGCGAAGGTGGATTGCTGCGCGATTTCGTGTTCTCGCGGGATCAGACGGGAACGGGTGGCCTCGAAGTGACCGTGGCCGGTCTCCCTCCGCGCACGCCTCTGCAGCTGACGGTGTGGAGTTTCGATTCCGGCAGTCCCGGCACACGGCTGAGCGACTGGACGGCCAACGGGGTCGTGGCGAAGGAGAATTACACCTTCAATGGCAGTGCGCTGCCGACGGTGGACGGGCAGGCATCGTTTACCGCGGATGCCGCCAGCGACGCCGGCGGCCGGCTTGTGCTGCAGGGCAGGCGCGATGTTTCCTCATCGGCCTTCGGTGTCTTCCTTAATGCGCTGTCGCTCCGTGCAGCTTCGTATCTTCCGCATGTGACCACGCCCACCGGCGCCATGGCCGGGGTGAACAGCAGCGTGCGGCTGCGGATTCCCTTCCGGCTGACTCGTGCCGCCGAGGTGACACGGCTGCGGCTGCGCGTGCGCTACGACGATGGCTTTGCGGCGTGGATCAATGGCCGCCCGGTCGTGCAGCGCAATGCCGTCGCCGATCCGGCATGGAATGCAGCCGCCCTGACCGGGCGGAGCCGCGGCGATGCCCTCACGCCGGAAGAAATCGTCATTCCAGTGGAACCCGGCCTGCTGCTGGAGGGCGATAATCTGCTCGCTGTGCAGGTGCTCAACGAATCGGCCGGCGACACCGACCTGCTCTTTGCTCCGGAACTGGAAGCCGAGCAGCGGGCGGCCCTGCGCCCACGTTATTACGCGGTGCCCACGCCGGGAACCGCCAATGCCCAGGCCTTCGATGGTTTGGTGGCAGATACGAAATTCTCCACTGACCGCGGCTTTCATCCCGGCCCTTTCCCGCTGGAAATCACCTGCGCCACCCCCGGTGCACAGATCCGCTACACGACCGATGGCAGCGAGCCGACCGAAACCACCGGCCTGCCATGGACGGGCGCGCTCACAATCGCACGGACCACGGTGCTGCGCGCGGCGGCCTTCCGCCCGGGATTTCTTTCCTCGGGCGTCGATACCCAGACCTATCTGTTCATGGACGAGATCCTGCGGCAGCCGGCTCTGCCCGCTGGCTGGCCCGCGGCATGGGGCATCAATGCGGAAGTGGACGCCAACGACGGCGCACGCGACGGCACAGTACCCGGCGACTACGAAATGGATCCTTCCGTGGTGAATGCGGCGGCCGCGCCGGGCTACGCGGTGGCCGATGCCCTGCGGTCTCTTCCGGTGGTGTCGCTGTCGCTCGCTCCCGGAGATTTCCTCGGTCCAGCCGGTATCTACCAGAACCCCCAAAGCACAGGCTCCGCATGGGAACGCCGGTGCTCCATGGAATTCTTCGATCCCTCAGGACGGGAACGCGACTTCAGCGAAACCTGCGTGGTGGAAGTACACGGCAATTCCAGCCGCCGGCCATGGCGCATGCAGAAGCATTCCCTGCGCCTGAGTTTCCGTGGCGAAGTCGGTGAAGCCAGACTCCGCCACGCCATCTTCCCAGGCAATCCCGTCGATGAATTCGACAAACTCATCCTGCGGGCGAGTTTCACCGACAGCTGGGGCCTCGTCTCATGGGACGCCGGACGCTACCGTCCGGATGACTCGGTCTACTTCCGCGATGTCTGGATGAAACGCGCCCACCGCGACATGGGATCGCTGGCACCCGACAGCCGCTGGGTCCACCTGTACATCAATGGTCTCTACTGGGGCTGCCATAATCTCAGCGAGCGCGTCGAAGATGATTTCGTGGCATCCCATCTCGGTGGACGCGCCGAGGATTACGAAGTCGTCGACGATTTCACTGATCCGGATCCCTCGCCGACCAGTCGGTGGAAATCGATGTTCGGGCTCATGTCGGCACCGGGCAGTCTGGTGAATGAGTCGGCCTACTCCGCCGTGCAGGAATACGTCGATGTGGCGCAGTTCGCCGACTACTATCTGCTGCACGTGCTCACGGACTGCGAGGACTGGCCGCACCACAATGGCTACGCATGGCGTCGCCGCACGGGCCCCGACCTGTGCTTCCGTTTCGGCGTCTGGGATCAGGAAATCATGCTCGATAATCCCGCCATCGACCGGGTCAGCCCATCAGCCCCCAATACGGCCACCGACCGGACCGCTGGACGACTCTACCAGCGGCTGCGCGAGAATGGCGAATGGCGCCTGCTTTTCGCCGACCGCGTGCGTCGGCACCTCTTCCCCGGCGGCGTCCTTACGCTGAGCCGGAATCAGCAGCGCTGGCAGTCCGCAGCCAATGAACTGGACGTCGCCATCGTGGCAGAAAGCGCCCGCTGGGGCGATACCGCCGAAGCCACTCCCTATGGCAACACGGAAAGCCGTCCCGGCCTTCCCGTGAAACCAGTGTACACGCGGGAAGCAGACTGGCTGCCATCGGTCGCCGCCGTGCGCGATAGCTACCTGCCCGCCAAACATGCCGACACCGGGGCCGCTTCGTTCTTCACACGGCTGCGCGGGGCTGGACTCTGGCCGACCGTGACTGCACCGGAATTCGCCAGAGCGGGCGGCGTGGTCGCTCCCGGATTCAGTCTTGCCATGACCGCCGCCACGGGGACCATCTACTACACACTCGATGGCAGCGACCCTCGGGAAGCCTACACTGGAAATCCAAGGGGAACGGCCTACAGCGCACCAGTAGCTCTCACGCAGACGGTGCTTGTGCGCGCGCGTGCCAGATCCGGCACCGTCTGGAGTCCGCTCACCGAAGCACGCTTCATCGTCGGCGTGGCCGCCGGACCAGGCGACCTCGCCGTGGCCCGCCTCCATTACCATCCTCCGGAAGGCTCCCAGCGCGAATTCATCGAAGTCATGAACATCCGCGATGTCAGCGTCGACCTCACCGGCGTGGCCTTCACGGCCGGTATCGCCTGCCAGTTCTCTCCAGGCACAGTCCTCGCCCCGCAGGCAAGACTCGTACTCGCCGCAGACGCCGCCGCCTTCTCCGCCGCATGGCCAGACGTCACCCCCGCCGGACAATACGAAGGCCGACTCGACAATGCCGGCGAAAGCCTCGTCCTCACCGCCGCGGACGGCCGCGTCATCCGCTCCTTCCGCTACAGCGACCAATTCCCATGGCCAGAGCCCGCCGACGGCGGTGGACCAGCCCTCACCCTGATCGCCCCGCTCACCAATCCGGATCACAACGATCCCGCCAGCTGGCGGCCTTCCACCCACGATCCGCTCAGGCCGGGCACGGACGACGCGATCGGCTTCAGCGGCAACCCGCTCGCCGACACCAACGGAAATGGCCGAGCCGACCTCCTCGATTACGCTCTCGGAGATGCCACACCGTCCCTCATCACCGCAGACGGCATGACCGAGTTCCAGATCGTCAGATTCACCGCATCAGACCGTGCCCGGCTCACGCCGGAAACAAGCCCCGACCTCACCAACTGGACTCCCCTCGACCGTTCGCAGTCGCTCCAGTCAGTTTCCTACCCGAAACCCGGTCGGCAGGACGAACGATGGAGCGTGCCCCGCAGTTCCAGCCGGCTGTATCTCAGGGTCCGCGCAGAGCTTCAGCCGTAAGCTTCCCACTGCAGAAGCCCCGGCCGCCCGCGACCCTTGCCACCCCGAACGGTGCCGGAATCACTGGCCACTTCCTCCGTCGCGCTTCTCCTGCCGGATCCCGTTCTCCGCCGGACTCCGCCGGGGACCAAAGTTCCGGCTGAAGCTCTGATAACGGTCATTCCAGAGGCGGAACTGATCCTCCGTCAGGATGGCCTTCAGCGGCACGGACTGCTCGTCCTGCATGATATGCGCCCACGCCCATGGCCCGGGATCGCCTCCACGTGACTCCGCAAGGGAACTGAAAAACGCAAACAACTGATCCTTCTGCTCATCGGAGAGAAGCAGCGATTTCTGCATCTCTCCCAGCATGCTGCCGGCATAAACTTCCTGACGGTTGCGCGCCTCGTCGGCAATGAACCGCTGGAAGCTTTCCCGCTGCTCGTCACTGAGCAGAGCAAGCAGCGCATCGTCAGCCGCCAGCCGGGTGCGGTCGAGTTCAGCCGCATCAGGCTGCGATCCAGCCCGGCGGGCCTCCTCGAAGGCAGTACGCCGCTCCGCATCCATCCGCTCCGCCAACTGCGCCGCCGCCGCAAGCTGGTTGTCATCAAGTCCCACCCTCTCCTCCATCGCCAGAAGCCGCGCCGCATTCTGCTGACGCCGCTCCGCTTCCCAGAACTCCGCCCAGCGATTCCCACGGTGACCTTCCTGAACACGCGGTTCCTCGCCGGATCGGGAAACCGAAGGAACCGCCGCCATCACGCCGGCATTCCCGCCCCCCTCAATCCTGTCAGCCCGCACCGCGCCAGCCGATCCAACCCGCACGGCCGCCACCTCCGCCGTCAGCCGGGAATTCTCGCTGCGAAGTCTCCGGATGGTCGCCGCCTGGTGAACGACTGGCACCGCCGCCGCCGCAAGACAGACAACCGCAATCTGCGTCTTGGAAAGCGCCGCCACCTTGAGAAACGCCAGCCCGGCCGATCCCGTCGCAGGCAAGGCCACCGCCGAAGAAACCACCTGAGCCGCCCAACCCGCCGGAACCGCCGCCTCCGCTGCCCTCGGAAGCATCGCCGCCGCAATGAACGCAGCCGACGCCGTTGCCCCGCGGCGCTTGAAAACCACCGACAGCTTCTCGAGCGCTCGACTCACCCGCTTGCGCGCCGCCTCTTCCGTCGTGCCCATCGCCGTTCCCGTCTCCCGCAGACTCATCCCACGGAAAAACCGCAGCATGATGGCTTCCCGGTCGGCCTTGGACAACCCCGCAAGGGCATCGTCAAGCAAGGGCATCAGATCAGCCGCCCGCGGCGCGTCAGTGTCTTCGTCAGATGTTCCCCGGATGTTCATCTCTTCAGAATAGTGTCGCTCACGCTGACCACGGCGCGCCTCGTCCCGCTGACGCCGCGCGGCCTCCATGAGTGTGGATTTATATAGCCAGCCCCCCACATTCGTCCGGACACTCAGCCACGCAGCTTTGCGGGCAAGGGCCACGAATACATTCTGCGCCACATCCGCCGCCGCATGATCACTGTGCATCCGCCGCCGCGCCGTCCCAAAGACCATCGATTGATGCCGCTCCACCAGCATGCGAAAAGCCGCCTGCGATTGAGTCAGCGCGAACTCACGCAGCAATTGCTGGTCTGTAATGGATTCAGTCGTCGACACAGCACGCAAGGGTAACGGGGACAGCAACACTGCTCTACTGCCACGAGGAACCTCTGGCGGACAGGGGAATTCAAGAATCGAAAACACGAGTAAAACAAAAAACACCGTGAAAACGGTAAAAACTGCAGCGCCACTAAAGGGCAGACCTTTTGAGGAGGCTCCACTAAAGGACAGGCCTTTTGAGGCTGCTTTTGAGGCTGACTGACGATGGATTCGTTCCCGCGCCATCATCAGCGGACCCAGTTGGATCACGCCAGATGGGCTTGGCGATGGGCTTACAGTCGAACTGTCGTCAGAACAGTTGCCTGCCTTGTCGGATGGTCGGCGCGGGACGGCAGGGCAGCAGAGAGGCAACTAAAGCGCAACTAAAGGACAGACCTTTTGAGGAAGGAAAAGATTTTTGACAAAACCAGAAATGCGGCTAAAGAAATGTCATGGCAAAGCCACGAGTGTACGCCGAAGCCGGGAGTGAAGCCGGTGTTTATCACGTGATCTCCCGGTGTACTGGGCGGGAGATGCTTTTAGGGGATGAGGAGAAACGCGTCTTCCGGGAGATGCTAGTGGCCGCTGCGGGATTTCACAAGGTCAAGATTTTAACGATGTGTCTCATGGGGAATCACTTCCATCTGCTCGTGCGGGTTCCCCGGCGGCCAGAAGGGTTTGCGCCGCCGGTGGAGGAGGTCCTCGGTGTATGGGAACCGACCGTGTGTCCGCGGGGTGCGGCTGTGCAGCGCAGGAAGTTATTGGCCATGACTGAACAGGGCAGGACTGCCGAAGTGGAGGACTGGCGTTCCCGTGCCGTGCGTAGAATGTTCAGCATCAGCGAGTTTACGAAGTCGCTGAAACAGCGCTTCAGCCAGTGGTACAATCGGACGCACGACCGGACGGGAGTGCTCTGGGAAAGTCGGTTCCGCAGCGTGATCGTGCAGGACAAGGAAGTGATTGTGATGACGGTGGGGGCGTATGTTGACCTGAATCCGGTCAGGGCTGGCCTGGTGAACGACCCGGCGGATTATCTGTGGTGTGGATATGGTGAGGCGATGAACGGGGTGCTGGGTGCACAGATGGGCATTGCGCTGATGGCTGGGGAAGTCACCGATCCACTCCAGCAGTTTGAGGGGTCAGGTGACGATGGATTGCGGGTGCTGGACCGTTATCGCACGGTCATGGGCATTACTGGCAGGACCCGGAGGCTCGCTGATGGCACGATTGTCCGTCGCGGACTGGACCAGAAGACCCTGTCCCGATTGGAGGGAGCGGTGGAGGCGGAGTTGCTGCGGCGCCGGGTCCCGCAGATGAGCGAGGGGGTGGTTCTGGGTGGTGGGCAATTTGTTGATGAATGGTTTGAGGTGAACCGGTGGTGGTTTGGTGGACGCAGTCGCTTGCACCGCAAGACGGGGGCACGGAGAATCGGCATCCGTGGGGAGTGGAAGGGAATCTGCTGCCTCAGAAACCTGAAGAAACAGCCACGCGGCGGATAGCGGGCGTGAGGGCATTTTCCTTTTGCAAGCATCGAGGAACCGGGTTCGCTCTGCCAGCCTGATCCCCGTATGCCTGAAACTCCCCGACATTCTGTTCTTCCGCGGCCCTGCAAGAGGGTGATTCTCAAGCTCAGCGGTGAGGCGCTGCGGGAGGACGGCAGTGTGGAGAATATTTCGCCACCGATCGTCGAAGACATTGCTCAGCAGATCAAGGCAGCCTACCAGGGTGGCCTTGAAATCGGCATTGTCGTGGGAGGAGGCAACTTCTGGCGAGGTCTCACTGCCAGCAGCAGGGGCATGGACCGGACGACTGCTGATTATATGGGGATGCTCGCGACGATCATGAATGCGCTGGCACTCCAAAGCATGCTGGAGGCGATTGACGTGCCAACCCGTGTCATGAGCGCTCTTGAACTGAAGAACGTGGCCGAACCCTTCATCAGGAGAGTGGCCATCCGGCATCTTGAACTCGGCAGGGTCGTCATTTTTGCGGCGGGCACCGGCAATCCTTATTTTTCAACGGATACCACTGCGGCACTCCGTGCCAGCGAGATCAATGCCGATCTCATCCTGAAGGCCACCAAGGTCGATGGAATCTACGATAGCGACCCGGTGAAGAATCCGTCAGCGCGGCGATTCACGCAGGTCAGTTATCGCGAGGCGCTGGCCCGGCAACTGAAGGTGATGGACGCCACGGCCTTCAGCCTGTGCATGGATAACGGGAAGCCAATCATGGTTTTCGACATGCATCCGCCTGATAATGTGCGGAAAGCACTGGCAGGAGAGGCCATGGGAACCCTTGTCTGTGCAGGACCCACGCTGCCCGCCGAGTTGTCCACCGTCAACTGACCGGCCCGGTTGCCCAGAAGCGTTTTTCCTGCCTGAACTGATTCAACACCAAGCGATCATGGACAAAGAAATGTTTCTTCTGGAACTCGAGGAGGCCATGCAGAAGTCGTGCGAATACACGCTGCATGAATTCTCGACGGTGCGCACTGGAAAGGCGAGTCCCAGTCTCGTCGAGGGGATCGACATCCACATTCAGGCATATGGATCGAGCATGAAACTCAAGCAGCTGGCGATGATCACGACCCCGGATTCTCGGCTGATTTATGTTAAGCCCTTCGACCCGGGAACTGTCCGGGACATCGAGCGGGGATTGAAGGAGGCGAACCTTGGAATCAATCCCAGTGTCGATGGACATGCCATCCGCCTGCCGATTCCCGAGATGAGTGGAGAACGCCGCCGCGAAATGGTGAAACGGATGAAAGGCATGGCTGAAGATGGCAAGGTGAGGCTCCGGGGGGTGCGCCGCGATGGCATGGAGGCCATCAAGAAAGCCGAAAAGGATGGTGCCATCACCGAAGACGACCTCGTCAGACTGGAAAAGGAGATCCAGGAATTGACAGATCGGTATGTGAAAGAGGTCGACGCGCAAGCCGCCAAGAAGGAAACCGAAATTCTCACGGTCTGACCGCTGCGTGCTGGCTTATGGCCATTCATTCCGCCGAAGACTATTTTGACTGGGAAGGTCATCCGTGCCCAGGGATTTTCGAGGCCGGGGAAGAAGTGTGGGCGGCCATTCCCCGGATCCGCCTGTGGATCGAGGCGGCATTGGCGGCATCAGATCGGCCGACCTGCGGAGGGGCAGACCGCAGTCGTATTTTTGTCGGCGAATCTGTCTGGATAGGCAAAGGAACGGTCATCATGCCCGGAGCCTGCCTGCAGGGGCCGGCATGGATCGGGGAAGGATGCCGGATCGGGCCGGGATGCTGGATTCGGGAGAACGTGGTGATCGGTAACGGCGCGATCGTGGGCAACAGCTGCGAATTGAAGAACTGTGTGGTCGGAGAAAGTTCAGAGATCCCCCACTGGAACTATGTGGGCGACTCGCTGCTGGGTCGCAGAGTGCACCTCGGTGCCGGAGTGATTCTCTCCAATTGGCGTCATGATCACGGTGAGATTCCTGTTGTCGATGAGCGATATTCCGGAGGCCGCCTTGCTTCCGGTTTGCCCAAGTTCGGTGCCATTATGGGCGATTGCTCGGATGCCGGAGCCCATGCGGTCCTCAATCCCGGCTCGCTCATCGGCAGAAGGTCGGTGCTGTACCCCGGGACCGTGTGGCGCGGAGTTCTTCCGGCAGACCGCCTCGTGAAGTTGCGGCAGGAGCAGGTCATCGTGACCAGAATGGCGTGAAGTTCCCGCT
>Ga0315907_10005389_pt1 | contig 13970 bp, 12 predicted proteins | sample LakEriMetagenome_3_FD_203525 | JGI IMG/M metagenome (GOLD analysis project Ga0315907, IMG submission 203525) | Freshwater fungal communities from buoy surface, Lake Erie, Ohio, United States - Buoy 12 MA123 | ecosystem: Environmental > Aquatic > Freshwater > Lake > Lake biofilm | place: USA...
GTGAATCGAAACAAATACCCTATCGCCACCCTCGTCCGCTCGATGATGCCGACGCACTGGCCAAGGTGCGAGAATTCGCCGATTTCCAGCATAAGCGCCGGACGGTCCGTTATTTTTCAGACGCGCCTGTTCCGCAGGAAATCATTGCACATGCCATAGCCGCCGCCGGAAGCGCGCCCAGCGGAGCGAATCAGCAGCCATGGCGGTTTGTTGCTTTATCAAATCCCACGCTGAAGCATGCCATCCGGATAGCCGCAGAGGCCGAAGAACGCGAGTTTTATACTCACCGCGCACCCGAGGAGTGGTTGGATGCACTCGCCCCACTGGGCACGGATGCCGACAAACCCTTTCTGGAAACTGCACCATGGCTCATTGCCGTGTTTTATGAACGTTACGGATTCGACGATACTGGTAAGAAGCAAAAACGCTACTATCCCCACGAATCGACCGGCATCGCTTGTGGATTTTTGATTTCCGCGCTGCATCAGGCTGGGCTATGCACGCTGACGCATACACCCAGCCCGATGGGATTTCTGAACGAGCTGCTTGGCCGGCCGAAAAATGAAATGCCCTATCTATTGCTGGTTGTCGGGCATGAAGCCGAAAACTGCCATGTGCCTGAAATCTCACGCCTTGAGGCAACTTCGTTCGCAGAGTTCAAAACCTGACATGAGCCAATTGCCGAGCCCACTGCAAGATGCTGCTTAACATTCTTGTTCATAGTAATCTCCATCTGGATTAGTTTTCCGCAACCGGATTGTCCGGCTACAGGGATTAGCCGGTCTGTTCAGTGATTTCTTACAACCATCTGCCGGTCTGCTCTGAATTCCGGTTATTAAGCAAAAAAAGCGCCCGTAGGCGCTTTTTCAGGGATGAGTGAATTTCAGGTCTTCGGCAAGGTAACGCCGGTCTGACCCTGGTATTTTCCGCCGCGGTCCTTATAGGAGGTTTCGCAGACTTCGTCGGACTGGAAAAACAGCATCTGAGCCACGCCCTCGCCCGCATAGATCTTGGCCGGCAGCGGTGTGGTGTTGCTGAATTCGAGAGTGACGTGGCCTTCCCATTCTGGCTCCAGCGGGGTCACATTCACGATGATGCCGCAGCGCGCATAGGTGCTCTTGCCCAGGCACACCACCAGGGTGTCGCGCGGGATGCGGAAGAACTCGACCGTGCGCGCCAGCGCGAAGGAATTCGGCGGAATGATACAGACATCGGCTTCGATATCGACGAAGCTGGTCGGATCGAAGGCTTTCGGATCGACGATGGTCGAGTTGATGTTGGTGAAGATCTTGAACTCGCGGGCGCAGCGCACATCATAGCCGTAGCTGGAGGTGCCGTAAGAGACAATCCGGTGGCCATCGGCGGCGGTTTTGACCTGTCCGGGTTCGAACGGTTCGATCATGCCATGTTGTTCGGACATGCGGCGGATCCAGCGGTCGGATTTGATGCTCATAGTGGTTCTCGGAAAGGGTTTAGGTATTTTGGATGACGATATTGGGAATGCCAATGTTTTTGTTGCGGGCCTGTTGCGAAAGCCGGGCGGCAGCCTTGCGGGCAATACCGCGGTACGCCACGGCAGCCGGCGAATCAGGGTCGGCGGCCACGGTCGGCTGGCCGGAATCCATCTGTTCGCGGATCTGGCGCGCCAAGGGCAGCTGGCCGAGCAGCTCAACGCCGTATTGTTCGGCCATGCGGGCGCCGCCGCCTTCACCGAAGATGGCCTCGGCGTGACCGCAGTTGCTGCAGATATGGGTCGCCATATTTTCGATGATGCCGAGCACAGGGACTTCCACTTTTTCAAACATTTTTAATGCTTTCTTGGCATCTATTAAAGCAATATCTTGGGGTGTGGTGACGATAATCGCCGCCGAAACCGGCACCCGTTGCGCCAAAGTCAGCTGGATATCGCCGGTGCCCGGCGGCAGGTCGATGATCAGATAGTCCAGATCCTGCCAACGGGTGGTGGTCAGCAGCTGTTGCAGATACTGGGTGGTCATCGGGCCGCGCCAGATGGTCGGGGTGTCTTCACCCAGAAACAGGCCGATGGACATGGCTTGCAGGCCGTGAGCGATTTTCGGCTCCACGGTCTTGCCATCCAGGCTGTCGGGTTTGCCGGTAATGCCGAGCATCATCGGAATCGAGGGGCCGTGGATATCGGCATCAAGAATACCGACAGCAGCACCTTCGGCCACCAGCGCCAGCGCCAGATTGACCGCGGTCGTTGATTTGCCGACGCCACCCTTGCCCGAGGCCACAGCGATGATGTTCTTCACCCCCGGCAGCGGCGACAGGGCATTCTGCACTTTGTGGGCCGGAATGCGGGTGTCAATGCTGACCGCGACGGCAGTTGCGCCGAGCACGCTTTTCAAGCGGGATTCGATGGCGGCAATCAAGGCCGGATGCGCGGAACGCGCCGGATAACGCCATTGCAGGGCGATGGCTGCATTGTTGCCGTCCACACCGATGGCCTGCACGTTATTGCCCGCAATCAGATCCAGGCCGGTGTCGGGGTCGGAAATATGGGCCAATTCGGCACGGATGGCGGCTTCGGTGAGGGACATGCGGGGGTGCTTCGGGGCAAAAAGGTATTGTACTGGAAAGCCACAGCGATACGCCAAAGCCTTATAATTCAATTATGTCTATCACGCCCGCACTGGTCACCACCGCCCTTCCCTATGCCAACGGCCCGCTACATCTGGGGCATCTGGTCGGCTACATCCAGGCCGATATCTGGGTCAGGGCCCGTCGTTTGGCCGGCGGTACCGTCCATTTCGTCTGCGCCGACGACACCCACGGCACCCCGATCATGCTGGCTGCGGAAAAAGCCGGTCTGAGCCCCGAACAGTTCATCGCCGAAATTCAGGCCGGGCACGAAGCCGATTTTGTGGCGTTCGGCGTCGCATTCGACCACTACGATTCAACCCACTCGCCGCACAACCGGGCCTTCACCGAGCGCGTTTATGCCGCATTGCAGGCCCGCGGCAGCATCGCGGTGCGCACCATCAACCAGATGTTCGATCCGGAAAAACAGATGTTTCTGCCGGACCGCTACATCAAGGGCAGCTGCCCGAGCTGCAAAACGGCTGACCAGTACGGCGACAACTGCGAGAACTGCGGCGCGACCTACGCTCCGACCGAACTGATCGATCCGGTCTCGGTGGTATCCGGTGCCAAACCGGTTTTGAAGGAATCCGAACACTATTTCTTCAAGCTCGGCGATTACACGCAATTCCTGAACGACTGGCTGCAGGGTAATGTCGGGCACGAGAGCATCAAAACCAAGTTACGTGAATGGCTGGACGCCGACGGCGGCCTACGTGACTGGGATATTTCGCGGGATGCGCCCTACTTCGGTTTCCCGATTCCCGGCGCACCCGGTAAGTATTTCTATGTCTGGCTGGACGCACCAATCGGTTATCTCTCGAGCTTCCAGGCGCTGTGCCAGCGCGAAGGTCTCGACTTCGACGCATTTCTGGATGCAGCCCGCAACGCGAACAACGAAACCGAGCTGCACCACTTCCTGGGCAAGGACATTGTCAACTTCCACGGCCTGTTCTGGCCGGCGGTGCTGAACGGCGCCGGTCTGCGCGCACCGACCAAATTGCACGTGAACGGCTACCTGACCGTCAACGGCGCCAAGATGTCGAAATCGCGCGGCACCTTCGTGATGGCGCGCAGCTATCTGGACGCCGGCCTTCAGCCGGAAGCCCTGCGTTACTATTTCGCCGGAAAATCCGGTTCAGGCGTGGCCGATCTCGACCTGAACCTCGATGATTTCGTGGCCAAGGTCAATGCCGACATTGTCGGCAAGTTCGTCAATATCGCCAGCCGCTGCGCCGGATTCATCAACACCCGTTTCGACGGCCTGTTGACGGACAGCCTGCCCGACGCCGCCACCTATGCGCAGTTCGAAAACGAATTCAAGGCCATCCGGCAGAGCTATATGGAAGGTGAAACCGCCCAGGCCCTGCGCCAGATCATGGCTTTGGCCGATATCGCCAACCGCTACATTGACGAACAGAAGCCGTGGGTGCTCGCCAAAGATCCCGATCAGAGCGGGGCGCTGCATGGCGTATGCACGCAGGCGCTCAATCTCTTCCGCGTTCTGGCCGTGGCACTCAAGCCGATTCTGCCGCAGGTTGCCACGCAGGCCGAGGCGTTCCTCAATGCCCCCATCCTACAGTGGGCCGATTTCAACGCCCCGTTGCTCGGCCACCGCATCGCCGCCTACAGCCCGTTGTTCACCCGCATCGACCCGAAGAACATTCAAACCATGATTGACGCCTCCAAAGACACCACCACCGCCGCACCTGCAGCCGATGCCAAACCGGCTAAAGCCGCCGAACCGAAAAAGGCGGCCGCTGCTGAAACTACACCCGGCACCATCGGTATCGACGATTTCGCCAAACTCGACCTGCGTATTGGCACGGTGCTGGAATGCGGTCTCGTGGACGGCTCCGACAAACTGCTACGCTTCCTGCTCGATGCCGGGCCGCTCGGCCAACGCCAGATCTTCTCGGGCATCCGCGGCAGTTACGGTGAGCCGGAAAAACTGATTGGCCGCAAGGTGGTATTCATCGCCAATCTGGCACCGCGAAAGATGCGCTTCGGCGTTTCCGAAGGCATGATTCTCTCGGCCGGGGGCGATGACGGGCTGTACCTGCTCGATGCCGATGACGGCGCGCAACCCGGGCATCCGGTCAAATAAGCATGCCAAACAGGCCGACGGCCGACGACATCAACGCGCTGCTGCCGCAGACCCAATGCGGTCAATGCGATTATGCCGGCTGCCGGCCTTATGCCGAAGCCGTCGCCGAGGGCCGTGCCGACATCAATCAGTGCCCGCCCGGCGGGGATGAGGGAATCCGCGCACTGGCAGTGCTGCTCGGGGTCGCCCCGAAATCCCTGAATCCGGAACATGGAGCCGTGCTGCCGGAAAGCGTAGTGATCATCCGCGAGGCCGAGTGCATCGGCTGCACCAAATGCATTCAGGCGTGTCCGGTCGATGCCATCATCGGCGCTTCGAAACGCATGCATACCGTTATTGCAGAATGGTGCACGGGTTGCAACCTGTGCATTCCGCCCTGCCCGGTCGATTGCATCGACATCGTTGCGCGCTGACTTACTTCAGGCGTTCGACACGATAACCCTTCTTCCGTAAAAGCTGGACGAGGCCGTCATCACCCAGCAAATGCAGCGCGCCGACCACAACCATCGCGTCTTCGCTTGCTTCATCATCGAGCATTGCTTGAACCTGCGGCAACCATGCATGGTTACGGTCCACGTTTATGCTTTGGTAAAGATCGGGATACTCGCGACGCATACGTGCGACGGTCTCGCGTTGCAGACCGTTGACATCGCCGGATTTCCACAAGCGACGTAGTTTCTCAAGATCGCGGGAATTGTCCGCTACATTGGCCTCCAGGGCCTCCTGCAACAACTGCTGTTGCGCCTTAAGTGGCATGCCATCAAACAGGTCGATTTGCTGGCTGGCTTTTTCCAGTCCAATAGCCGGTTTAGCCGCTGGCTGCGCCGCCGCCATGAAGTGCCGGTCTACACCAAGTTCGGACTCGAAGCCTTGCGCCTTTGCCCGGGTATTGACCACAAGTATCGCCACAAACCAAGGTTCAAGCCGGTTCAGACTGGCGATGGGAAATGACGGGTTGGTTTGGCTCCAGACCGACAGCCGGCGCCATGATGCTTCGGGCAGAAGCGCCTGTAGATTCTGTCCGGCCGGTAACAGCGCCGCCTGCTGCATTCTTGCCGCCAGGTCGGGAGATTGCAGTTCATGCGGCGCCACTTCAAAAGCCATTCGTTCGGCATCGGCATAGGCATTCAACACGTTTTCTGATAGCGGATAATCCTCGGCTTTCAGAGCATGGAAGGAACCGAGCAGATAAACGCGGTTATCGGCATCGCTGACCTTCCAGATTGCTGGCGTGCTCGCTGTTCCCGATGCGCAACCGGCAGCCAGACAGGTCAGCCCGAGCCAAATCGCGATTTTTCTCATGGTGTGATTTTGCGCGGTTTTTTCTCACCGGCAATTACCGCCATATCCATCCGGTTCTCCGGTGGTGGCATCGGACAGGTCGAGAATGCCGTGAAGGCGCAGGGCGGATTGTAGGCCTTGTTGAAATCGACGACCGTCTTGCCATCTGCCCCTGGGTATTCGGCATACAGGAAGCGGGCGGCGGCGTAACTTTCCTTGCCGGAAGTGCGGTCCGCGAACACCAGGAACAATCGGTGATCGCCCTCATCGATGGTTTCCAGGGTGAAGGTCTGTTCACCGGCGCTGAAGGTCACCGTTCCAGGATTCATCATCGGCTCGACCATGCCGAGAATATTGACGATGTCGATGGTACGTCCGGCATCATGCGGCGTGAAGGTCGCCGTGTAACGGAAGGCGGTATCCACCGGGAAATAGTCGATGCCGGTGAATTTGACCCGCGTCTCCGCCTCGGCATCGCGCACGCGCAGCGCCAAGCGGCCGCCGCGCTCGATTACGATGAAACTGGCTTTGCCGTCATTGAAACCGACCACCGTAGCCGTGCCCTGGGTATCCGGGACCAGCTTGGTCCGGCCAGTGGCGGGCTGGCCATCGATGCGGAGTGCGACGCCGTTTTCCGGCTGCAACCAGACCTGTTTTGCTTCATCGATCGTAATCAGACCGAGCTTGTCCGGACCGACCGTGAGACGCGTGCCGTTGGCTTCGCCCGAACCGACCCGGGTTACTCCCGACTTCGGCAGCCAATGCATCCCGACCAAGGACAGCCAGCCGTCGGGTTTGGTCAAGCGTGCGATGCGATCCGTACGCCACTGCATGACTTCACTGTAATGTTTCATTTTTTCGGCTTTTTCCTTGGCCAATTGCTCCGGACTCGGGGCCTGCTGGCAACCGGCCAGCAACAGCGCGGCCAAAACCATGGTGTATGCACGCATCATCTTCCCCTCAGGAATAAACGGTCTAATTCGGATCGGCTGAGCTGCACCCAGGTCGGTCGGCCGTGGTTGCACTGTCCGGAACGCTCGGTGGCCTCCATGGCGCGCAACAGCGCGTTCATCTCCGGCACGCTCAAACGCCGGTTGGCGCGCACTGATCCATGACAGGCCATGGTGGATAACAGCTCATTCTGCGCCTCCTGCAGACGACGGGAGGCGCCATACTCGCGAAATTCGGACAGCACATCCAGAAACAGCTGGCGCGCGTCGACATCGGCCAGCAATGAAGGCACCGCGCGCACACTGACTGATTGCGGTCCGGTCCGAACCACGTCGAAGCCCAGTTCCTGCAGTGGCTTGGCCAGGCTTTCGCTGGCTGCGGCTTCGTTTTCACTCAGCGGCACCGCTACCGGCACCAACAAGGGCTGGCTCCGGATACCACCATCGCCCTGTGCGGCTTTCAATTGCTCATAGGTGATGCGTTCATGCGCGGCATGCATATCGACCAGCACCAGACCGGCATCATTCTGAGCCAGGATGAATATCCCATGCAACTGCGCCAAGGCATACCCCAGCGGCGGTGCGCGTTGCTGATCGGTCTCCGGCATCGGCACGGATGGCGCTTGCGTTTGGTTTTGGCCGTAAATCGTACGGTAATGGGCCAACTGCTCGTGCACCGGCAAGGACATGGCGCCCTGCGCGGGTGGCAGGGAGGATGCTGGCTGAGAAAAGCCATCGGCCACTGCCGTATCCGGCGACGGTGCACCGGCGCGGGTATCGGCCATCAACCGGTGCAGGCTGCGGAAGATGAAGTCATGGATGCTGCGGCCGTCACGGAAACGGACTTCATGCTTGGCCGGATGCACATTGACATCCACCCGCATCGGATCGATGTCGAGAAAAAGTACGAACGCCGGATGACGGCCGTGGTACAGCACATCGGCATAGGCCTGCTTGACTGCATGCACCACGGTCTTATCGCGCACGGCTCGGCCGTTGACGAAGAAATACTGTTGATCCGGACTGGAACGTGCCGCCGTCGGCAGTCCGACCCAGCCGCTCAGGAGCATTTCCGGATGCTCGGCCGACACCTCAAGGCACTGTCCTGCGAACGCCTCGCCAAGTACCTGGGCAATACGCTGGATGCGTTGCTCGCGGGCAACCGCGCGGTAGGTCTTGAAGGCCTTGCCATTGTGACGGACGCGCAATTCGACCTGGGGTTTGGCCAATGCCAGCGCGCCGAGCCACTCATCAATATGGTTGAGCTCGGTACGCTCGGTCTTCAGGAACTTGCGACGTGCCGGCACGTTGTAGAACAGATCGCGTACCTCAATCGTGCTGCCGACGGGATGGGCTTCAGGGCGGACTTCGCCCAGTTTGCCGCCCTCGATCGCCAGCATCGCGCCGTGTTCCCCGTCAGCCCTGCGGGAACGGATGCTGAAACGCGACACCGATGCGATGGAGGGCAGCGCCTCGCCACGGAATCCCAGCGTCGCGACCTGTTCGAGATCGTCCAGACTGGTGATTTTGCTGGTGGCATGCCGTTGCACGGCAAGGGGCAACTCCTCCGGTCCGATGCCGTCGCCATCATCACGGATGCGGATCAGGCGGATGCCGCCCTCCTCAAGATCGATGTCGACCCGAGTCGAACCGGCATCGAGCGCGTTTTCGACCAACTCCTTGACCACTGAGAACGGGCGTTCGACCACCTCGCCGGCGGCAATTTGGTTGATCAGGACGTCGGGAAGTTTCTGGATCGGCATGGCCGTTCATTGTACCGAATACAAGGTCGTCCGGCGGTTTCCTCAGGGGATGATTCCAGAGCCGGCGGCAGCGATACCCTCGCCCGGATTGCTGCTCTTGCGCGCGTAATAGGTGCCCGGCAGCGGTTGCTCGATGAAAAAGGCGCGGACGCCCTGGGCAATGGCGAAGGCTAGGCGCTTGCGGTGCCGGGGATCGGACAGCTTGCGCTCTTCTTCGGGATTGGTGATGAATCCGGTTTCCACCAACATCGAGGGCACATCCGGCGAACGCAGCACCACGAAGTTGGCGTACTCGACTTCTTTTTTGTGGGCTTTACCAAGCTCCTTGAGCGAACGCAGAACATTGGCAGCCGCATCTTCGCTCATGCGCATGGTGGCGCTCTGCGAAAGATCCAGCAGCACGGCGGACAGGTTGCGGTCCTTGTCATCAAGACTGACGCCGCCGACCAGATCAGCGGCATTTTCCTTATCCGCCAGCCAGCGTGCCGCCTGGGAAGAAGCGCCCTTGGTCGACAATACGAATACCGACGAGCCGCTGGCGGCATTATTGAGTGCGGCATCGGCATGGATGGAAACGAACAGATCGGCCTGCGCACGGCGTGCGCGCTGATAGCGCTCCTGCAATTGCACTAAAGTATCGTCATCCCGGATCAGGACGGCGCGCATACCCGGATCGGCATTGATGGTCGCCGCCAGCTCCTTGGCCACGCGCAGCGTAATGTCCTTCTCGCGGGTTCCGTTCGGCCCGAGAGCACCGGGATCCTTGCCACCGTGCCCCGCATCGATTGCGATGACCAGCTTGCGGGCCGAGGCGCCCAGCACATCACTCACCGTCTTACCCTTCCGGGGCAGGACTTTGGATTGTGCCGGGGTCGGGTTCAGTGTCGGCTTGATGTTCGGCAACGGCGGCGAGGTTTTATTGGAAGCCGGCTGCACCGTGGTACGCGGCTTGTCGCCTCGGCTGTCGATATCGATCTGTACGATTTCATCGTCCATGAGCGCATAGCCAACGTTGCTGCGGCCGGGCACACCCTGGCTTGGCGTCACCGTTTTGGCCGGCACCTGGACCGGTGGAGCGATGGCTTTGGCCGGCGGTTCGCTTTTCACCACATCCGGCGCGTGCGCTGATGGACTGGCTTCAGGCGCCGGAGGCGCCTTGGCCATTGGTGATGCCGTGGGTGGCCCTGCCGGAATCATTTCAAGAATCAGGCGCGGTTTTGCGCCGGTAAGATCGACGCGGTCCTTGAGCTGGGCGCCCTGGGCAAGATCGAACACCACACGCAGACCGGTCGGCGTTTTACCCTGCCGAACAGCCAATACCACGCCGTTGGCTGCCGGCAGTTTGAACTGCGGTGCGAACTCGGCACCTTCGATATCAAGTACCGCGCGGTCCGGCGTTTTCAGCAGGAAGGCCTTGTAAGTGCTCTGCTGGCTGACTTCAACGAAAGCACGGGTCGCGGTATCGTCCTGCAGCAGGAGGATTTGTGACACCTGGGTGGCGGAGGCTGCGGAAGCGAGTCCGGCACATGCCAACACGACCAAGCCCAGGATTCTGTTCAGGGAAATACGCATACTGGAATTGAAGCACTGCAACCGAGTTTAATCAAGATTTGATTATACACAGCCACGCCGTGGTTTAACTGCCATTCAAACCGCTGCGTCGGCGGAAGGCGACTGCCCGAAGGCGCGTAGCCATGTAACGCCGCGCGGTGTGATTGCCCGCATCTGCATTTCCCGCCCGTTGCCAGCGAATGCGAGCGCAACAATCACATCTGCGGCTGGAAGCCGCGCTGCCCCGCGCTGGGGCCATTCGACCAGCATGACCCGCAGGCGCTCAAGGACTGCATCCAAGGCCAAATAATCCAATTCATCCGGATCGGCGATACGGTAAAGATCCATGTGGACGGCATCGCGTCCGTCCTGAAGCGCGTAGGTTTCAATCAAGGTATAGGTCGGGCTTTTGATCGAACCGCTGACGCCCAGAGCCTTGAGAAAGCCCCTTGCAAATACGGACTTTCCTGCACCGAGCTCGCCTTCGAGATACACCACAGCCGCATCGGGGCAGCAGGCCGCCAGCCTTTCGGCAACGGCTGCCGTGGTTTCAGGCGTCGCGCTGTGCAGGAGAATGGCGTCAGAGTCCGGGCTGGTCATGCAGGCATTATACTGAGCCGATGGATTCCTCGGCATTGCTGGATAAAATCAGGGCACACAGCCGGATGCTCGGATTCACCGGCTTGGGCATCGCTAACGCGGATTTGGACGCGGATCAGGCCCATCTGCAGGACTGGCTGGCCAAAGGCCAGCACGGCCAAATGCACTATATGGCGCGCCATGGCGAGATGCGCGCACGCCCTGAACTGCTGCAGCCCGGGACGCTTTCGGTGATTTCGGTGCGCATGGATTACGGCACCGACCCCGAACAAGCATGGGCGACACTGGCCGCCTCCGATAAAGCCTACGTGGCCCGCTATGCCCTCGGCCGTGATTACCACAAATTGATGCGCCATCGTCTGAAACGGCTGGCGCAGTTCATCGAATCCGAAATCGGCCGCTTCGGCTACCGGGTTTTGGTCGATTCGGCGCCGTCGCTGGAGCGGGCGCTGGCCCGGAATGCGGGACTGGGCTGGATCGGCAAACATACCTGCCTGATCGACAAGGACGAGGGATCCTGGTTTTTCCTCGGTGAAATCTATACCGACCTCACGTTGCCGGGAACGGCATTGACGCCGCAGGGACAATGCGGAACCTGCACGCGCTGCATCGACATCTGCCCGACCGGCGCCATCATCGCGCCGAACCGGTTGGATGCCCGCCGTTGCATCAGCTATCTGACCATCGAGCATCAGGGCAGCATTCCCGAGGAATTCCGCGAAGCCATCGGCAACCGCATCTTCGGCTGCGATGACTGTCAACTGGTCTGTCCCTGGAATAAATTCGCCAAAGTCCATGCCGAGCCCGATTTCGCGGCCCGGAACCGTCTGGATGAGACCAGTCTGCTGGAGTTGTTCGCATGGTCCGAAACCGAATTCCTGCAACGCACCGAAGGTTCGGCTATACGCCGTACCGGTTACATCAACTGGCTGCGCAATCTGGCGGTCGCGTTGGGCAATGCCGAACCGACTCCGGCGCACCGAGAGGCGCTGCGCGGGAAATGCAGCCACGACGATGCCATCGTGCGTGAACACGCGGAATGGGCATTGCAGCGGCTGGAAATGAAACTCAGCTCCGGCGCATGACGCCGATCAGCTCCCGGGTCACCGGATCGACCCCCGACAGATCGGTCTGCTCGCCTTCGACATAAGGCATCAATCCGGTGGCGATGTTTTTACCGAGCTCAACCCCCCATTGATCGAAGGCGTTGATGCTCCAGATCTGAGACTGCACGAATACGCTGTGCTCATAAAGAGCCAGCAACATGCCGAGCGCATAAGGGGTAAGCTCGTCCAGCAGCATCACCGTGGAAGGCCGGTTGCCCGGATAGCGGCGCTGGGGATCGTCGCTGGGTTGGCCGTTGGCCAGTGATTCGGCCTGCGCCAGAAGATTGGCGAGAATGAAATGATGGTTGGTCGGCTGGCAGTGGCCGGACTGGATCACACCGAGAATGTCCAGCGGCACCGTGCCGATGCCCTGCTGCAGATACTGGAAAAAACTGTGTTGACTGGGATTACCGCTGGCCCCCATCAGCACCGGGCTGGTCGCCTGCGTACAATCCGCACCGTCGACGGTGACCGATTTGCCGAGGCTTTCCATGATCACCTGCTGCAGATGCGCCGGCAGCAGTTCCAATCGTTCATCGTAGGGAATGATGCCCTGAGTGCTGTAACCCATGGCATTGCGGTTCCAGACCGATATCAAGGCCTGCCAATAAACCAGATTGTCTTCGATCGGCACTTCCAGAAAATGCGCATCCATGGCGGCGGCGCCGCGCAGGAATTCGCGGAACACCGGCATGCCCAAACCAAGCACCACCGGAAACGCGACGGCCGACCACACCGAGAAGCGGCCACCGACCCAATCCCAGATCGGCAGGATGTTGTGCGCCGGCACATCGAAGGCTGCGGCGCGCTGGCCATTGGCGGTAATGGCGAATACCCGTTCCGAATCACCGACCCAGGCCTTGAGTGCCGCGCCGTTGATCAGCGTTTCCTGGGTACCGAAACTTTTGCTGACCAGCAGCACTGCGGTTTTTTCCGGGTTCAGCGCGCCCATGTAACGGTCCAGATACATGCCATCGGCGGAACTCAGGAAATGCACATTGAAGCCGCCATTGCCGAATTCCGTCAGTGCGTTCAGCACCAGACGCGGGCCGAGATCAGATCCGCCGATGCCGACACTGAGGATATCGGTGAAGCCCTGTGCTTTCAGCCGGATGACCAGGCCTTCCATGGTCTCCAGTGCAGCCTGCGCGGCGGCATGCGCCGCGCGCGCTTCAGGGCTCGAGCCCAAATCGCTGCGCAGGGCGGTATGCAGCACGGCACGGTCTTCGCTGCGGTTGATGCGGACTCCGTCGAACAGCGCGCGCACCTGCGTATGAATGCCGGAGTCCTTGAGGCGTCGCTGCATATCGGACAGGGCCGTGGCATCCAGATGCTGGCGTGCAAAATTGCAATACAAGGGGCCGAGCCTTCGGGCAAAAGCGGCGTTCCGCTCCGGTTCGGCGGCAATCAACGCCGCTATCGGCCGCTGCCGGCAACGCCGTGCGTGTCCTGCCAAGGCCTGCCAATCCTGTTCATTCCACATGCCATGATTCCTTATTCAGGGGATTTTGAATTCGAGATTATCGATCAGGCGCGTGCGCCCGAGAAAAGCGGCGATCAATAGGGCCTGTTGCAGCCCCTTGGCCACGCACCTGCTGTGATAAAGCATATCCGCGACCGAGACCGAAACCGTATTGGCCCCGCCCTGCACAACCATACCGAGCGAATCACCGACCAACACGGCATCGATGCCGGCCACATCCATGGCGCGCGCGAAACTGGCGTCGTAGGCGGTCAAGCTGGCGATGCGCTCTCCTGCAATCTTCATCCGACGCAGATCGGGAACGGTCCGTGCGGGCCGGCGGGGCGGATCAGCGGAGTTGGAGTACATTCGGTATTCCTTCAGCGAGGCGCCGGATGGGTTGTTCGGAAATACGGTCGAGCAGTGGCATCAATGTACCCAAGCCGGGAATGCTCAGGTCTGGGGCAATTTCCGCCAAGGGTAACAGAACGAATGCACGCTCCGCCATGCGCGGATGCGGCACCTGAAGGCGTTCGCTGTCGATAATCG
>Ga0315907_10005391_pt1 | contig 13966 bp, 11 predicted proteins | sample LakEriMetagenome_3_FD_203525 | JGI IMG/M metagenome (GOLD analysis project Ga0315907, IMG submission 203525) | Freshwater fungal communities from buoy surface, Lake Erie, Ohio, United States - Buoy 12 MA123 | ecosystem: Environmental > Aquatic > Freshwater > Lake > Lake biofilm | place: USA...
GACATGCCATGGTCCACCATGTTGGATGTGATTTGAACCACCGCATTGATGATCTTGGATCCACCAGCGGAGCCCAACGCCGCAAAGGGTTTGCCGTCTTTGAGCAAGATGGTGGGCGTCATGCTGCTGCGGGGGCGCTTGAACGGTGCGACATCGTTGGCGCCAATGTTGCCAGTGGCCAAATCGAAGGTGGGAGGCCAGTTGAAATCGGTCAATTCGTTGTTGAGCAAGAAGCCATAGCCTGGCACCAAAATGCCCGAACCGAACAGTGACTCAATGGTCGTGGTCATAGAGACCACGTTGCCGTCTTTGTCTGCCACCACAAAGTGTGTCGTGTGCGTGCCTTCTTTGTTGTCCTTTTGGCTGGGTGGGGTGGTCACGCCGACCGAGTTTTTGGGGTAAGGATTACCCGGTACAAGCGCGCTGGCCTTGAGCGCTGTGTCCGCTTTGATCAAGGACGCGCGGCCCGCCAAATAGCTGGCATCCAACAGGCCGGTGACGGGAATGTTGACGAAATCTCCATCACCAAGATAGAAATTGCGGTCTTGGAATGCGAGCCGCATGGCGTCGATCATGACGTTCAGCGTGTTCTTCTCGCCGAAGCCGAATCCCTTGGTTTTGTCGCCCAGGGGGAACTGCTCCAGCATCTTGAGCTGTTGCAATGCGGTGATGCCGCCGCTGGAAACCGGTGGCATGGACGCCACCGTATAGCCACGGTAGGTGCCCGTCACGGGCTGGCGAATGGAGACGTTGTAGTTGGCCAGGTCAGCCAAGCTCATCTTTCCACCCGCACCGGACGTCAAAGCAGGGCCCGCAGCGCCGGTGGTGGTGCCCCTGGTTTGGGCCGCCACGATGGCGGCTGCGACCTCCCCTTTATAAAAACCATCCGTTCCTTTGGTGGCAATGAGTCGGAACGTTTTGGCCAGGTCAGGGTTCTTGAACAAACTGCCCTTGGCCAGGGGCACGCCGCCGGGCCGGAACAGCGCCGCGGTTTCGGGCTGCAGGTTGGATGTGGAAAAGCCGCGGTCGCTGGTATTCAAGATGTCAGTGGCCAGCATGGTGCCCACGGTGTGGCCGTTTTCAGCCAACGCAATGGCAGGGTCGAGTGTTTTGGCCAAGGAGTAGGTGCCCCAGTTGGTCAACACCGTGCTGACCGCCTTCAGCGTGCCGGGAACGCCAACGGAAATGCCCGTCACGGATGCATCCTCGAAACTCAAGTCACCAAACATGGTGGGCGTAGCCGCAGCGGGTGCTTTTTCCCGACCATCAATCGCGACCAGGCGTTTTTCTTTGGCAACATAGGCAACGATGAATGCGCCGCCGCCAATACCGGAGCTTTGCGGCTCAACCACATTGAGCGCAAATTGAATGGCGGCCGCAGCGTCAAAAGCATTGCCACCCGCAGCCAACACGTCAGCACCCACCTTGGCAGCCAGTGGGTGAGAGACGGCGACCACGCCATTGGCGTAACCCGTGGCCGTTGCCGAGACACCGGGTGTGGCAATGACGGGCGCGGGTGTCGGCGTGACAGTGCCGTCACCGTCGCCTCCCCCCCCGCACGCCGTCAGTCCTGCCAGAAGCAGGGCACTCAAAATCGGCGGGCGTACCCGGCGTGGCATGGACCAGTTTGTGTTCATGAATTTCTCCAGTGGGTTGTGTCGTCAACGAAAGGGCACAGGGCAGGAAAAGGGTGGTGAGGCCTTTGATTGCGCTGCCTATAAGCCTCAGGAGATCCTATGAACGATCTGGCATTTGTCATGGTGCGCCAATGCGCTTAAATTGAACACATGCGACCACCTGGGAAAACACTCAAAGGGAAACCCCCTGCACACCCCGGCCAGTGGCCGGACAAGGGATCACCCGGTTCGCAGCACCGGGGTGCACAGGCCGTCGTCGAACGTTTGGACCTTGCCCATGCCGATCGCCCTGTCATCGACAAGCGCGCGTCTCAGTTTGAGTTGCGCGTTGGGATTCTCTTGTGGCCTGGTTTTCCTTTGCTCTCGCTGGCAGGCCTGTGCGACGGGCTGCGGCATGCCGCGGACCTGGGTGATGCGAGCCAGCAGGTCCGCTGTGCCTGGAACATTCTGGGTGTACCGGGTGACCACATCACCGCCAGTTGCGGCGTGCGTGTTCCAGTAGACAAACCCTTTTTCTCTGACGATGGCTATGACTACATCGCTGTCATTGGCGGATTACTGGCACGCATCAACGACGCCAATCCTCGTTACGCCGCTTTTCTTCGCCACGCCGACGAGAACAATGTTCCGTTGATTGGCATCTGCACCGGCAGTTTTGTGCTGGCAAAACTGGGCTTGCTGGCCGACCATACCCCGTGCATCCACCCCTTCCACGTGGAGGACTGGCAGTCCAGCTACCCCAACCTGCCGTTTCACACCAACACCCACTACGCCATGAGTCCCAAGCGCATCACCTGCGCAGGCGGCACTTCCATCGTGGAGCTGGTTTCAGAGCTGGTCCATACCCATTGCGGCGCTGACCGTGCCGCCAAGGTGGTGCACCAAATGACGGTCAAAGCGGCCCCAGCGGTGACCCAGGTCGCGCGGCGCCATGCCCTGGGGTATGACTCCCAAGATCGAGAGATACTTCGCCGTGCTGTGGTGCTGATGGAAAAGAACATCGCCACGCCGCTTGAAATTGGCGGCATCGCACAACAAGTCAGTTGCAGCGTGCGACAACTTGAGCGTGTGTTCCTGGCCGAAACCGGCCTGAACCCTTCCACCTACTACCGCCATGCACGGCTGCAATTCGCGCGTTGGTTGTTGACCACGACTGACAGACCCATTTTCAGTATCGCCTTCGAAAGTGGGTTCGCCGACGCCTCACACTTCATTCGGCAATTTCAGCTGCGATATGGTGTGGCGCCCGGGCGGATGCGCAAGGACATACAAGCCCAACAACGAGATCCGTCAAATCATGCCTAGTTCTGCTGCCAAACAACTGGTGGATCAGCTCGATGCCGCCGGCATGCCTGTCGCGGGCCTGACCCAGCCCGAGTTGTCTGTTGGCATTGTCTTGTGCTCCCATTTTCCGATGCTCTCTCTGGCCGGGTTGACCGACGCGCTCAGGCATGCTGCTGACATCGGCGATCAAAGCAGGCCGCTGCGTTGCCATTGGACCGTGGTGGGTCGAATGGGTCAGCGCGTGCGCACGAGCTCGGGCCTGGAGGTGAGTGTCCAGCAGGGGTGGACAGACCCACGACAGTTCGACTATGTGGTTGTGATCGGCGGCTTGCTGCAATACCTGGACGAGATCGAGTCAGACTGCATCAGCTACCTGCAACAGGCCGCAGAGGCCGATGTCTGCTTGGTGGGCTTGTGCACGGGCAGTTTTGTACTGGCACGTTGTGGCCTGATGCAGGGATACCTGGCCTGTGTGCACGCCTTCCATGAAGATGATTGGAGACGACTCTTCCCCACACTGCCTTTTGTGACCCATGCCGATTACCTGGTGGACGGCAACCGCATCACCTGCGCGGGCGGCGTTTCAGTGATCGAACTGGCTACCGCACTCATAGAGCGGCACTGTGGCCATGACCGTGCCGCCAAAGTGGTGCATCAGATGACGGTCAGCAAACGTGGCAACCATTCTTTTGTCGACAGGCGAAAAGCGTTGGGCTATCTCACCGTCACGAATGCCACCGTGCGAAGGGCAGTGATGCTGATGGAACAGCACATGGGTGACCCACTGGACATGCCAACCATCGCCCGTTTGGTCGGAGCGGGCGTGCGTCAATTGGAAAGGGCATTTCGCAGCGAAACGGAGCTCTCACCGGCCGAGTTTTACCGGGTCACGCGCCTGCGATACGCGCGTTGGTTGTTGACTTCAAGCCATTTGGCTTTGAGCGAGATCGCCTATGAATGTGGCTTTGCAGATGTGGCCCACTTCACGCGGCAGTTTCAGCGCCAATTTGGCATCACGCCAGGCAAACTGAAAAAAGCGTTGAACAGCCTGGGGGGTGGCCCCGATTCCGCCGCCGCCAACAGCACTGAAGACTGAAGGTGGTGCGAAACGGGATCAGGGGACACGCTGAACAGGCAGGATGAACTGGTGTCCTGTTAACACGGGCATCTTCAGTGCTAACAGGCCCTACTCCAGACGGAACCTGCTGACAGACAGCAGCAGGCGGTCTGCTTGAGCCAACAACTCGGAAGCAGCTTGACCAGAACCATCCACCAAGGCCGCATTTTGCTGCGTGAATTGGTCGATGCGTGACAGCGCTTCATTCAATTGACGGACACCTGCAGCCTGCTCGCCGGCCACTTGCTGAAGCCCCGACATCAAGGTGGCGAACGCTTCGACCGCACGGATCACTTCACTGGATTCTTGCCGCGCTTTTTGAACAAGTGCTCTGCCAGACTGAACATGCTCAACGGACGACGCGATGAGATCTCGAATTTCGCGTGCCGAGTTGGCTGAATACTGCGCCAGTTGGCGCACTTCGTTGGCGACCACGCCAAAGCCCCGCCCGTGCTCGCCCGCCCTGGCAGCTTCAACCGCCGCATTCAATGCCAGGATGTTGGTTTGAAATGCCAAGCTGTCAATCACGGCTGTGATTTCCGAGATTTTTTGACTGGATTCACCGACCCGTCCCATCGCCGTCACCGCCTCGTCAATGGTGCGCTGGCTGTGGGCCGACACCTTGCTGGCGTCAAATGCCAACCTGTCGGCACTTTGCACCGCGCTGGCGCTTTGTGTGATGGCGGCGGCGAATTGCTCCAGCGTTGCAGAGGCCTCTTCCAAGTCAGCCGCTTGCTGCTCGGTGCGGTTAGACAAGTGCCGACTGCCTTGTTCTATGCCCTTGCTTTGGCGAGAAACTTCCTGCGCGCTGGCGCGAACATCCAGCACCGCCTCGCGCAGCTTTTCCACCATGGCGCGCAGCGAATGAACCACCGACCCCTCTCGACCAGCGGGCGTCAAGGTGATGTCGAGCCGTCCATCGGCCACGAGAGACATGGTCTTGGCCACCTCGGCGGGTTCAGCTCCCAAGCGCTTGGACAACAAACCCATCAGCGCCAGAGCCACCACCAAACCGACCAACAAAATCAAGGCAAACGCCGCCATGGAACGCCACTGCAAATGCTGCATGCCCCCCACGACGGATGTCACGCTCGCCTCAACCTTGCCAGTTTGTAAGGCCCTGAATGACAAAAGTGCGCTGAGATAGTCTTCCTGTGCTTTACGCAGACTTCCGGTGAGCATGCCTCGGGCAGGTCCACGCGCGCCGCCTTCCAGTTGATGCACATACTCTTTGGTCAACGCGGCGAAACGTTGTGCACTGGATTGAACAGCCTGTAGCCGTTCCACTTCTTCGGGCGCTGTCACCAACGCTTGGAGCTTCTCCATGCGTTCGGCGATGCGCTTCTCTGAGGCCTGCAAGCGTTCTATTTCTACCGGCAGGTCTTCCTGCATCTCAATCAGAACGGCGTCACGCAATGCCAATGCCATGGCATTGACTTCAATGGAGACTTCATAGGCCCAGCTGGCCTTGGGCAAACTGTCATCGGCAATGGCAGATGCCGCTCGTTTCATGGAGGACGTACTGGCCACCACCACAACAGATGAAACCACCACCAACGCCGCCACCAACACCAAGCTTCCAAGCAGCAGCTGGCGCAGCGTCCAGCGCGACAGAAGCTGGGACAACGAGGAACTGATGTGAGTCGCCTGCTTCATCATGGAATCCCATACTTGTTGGGAAAGCGCAGGTTTTCCTTCATGTAAACATTCATGGGAATGCGCAGTTTGTCGGTGTCAAACCACTTCTTGTAGAGGTTCAGCATCTCGCCATTTCGAATCAATCCAAGCAGTGTTTTGTCCACCAGGGCCACAAGGGGAACATCACCTTTGGGCAGCATGAAGGCGTAGGGCTCGACCGACATGAACCTGCCGGTGACGGTCAGTTGGTCACGGGCTGACGACTGAGCCACCAGCGCGTAAAGCAAAATGTCGTCCTGCGCAAAAGCATCGACTTGCCGGGTTTCCAGTAATTTCATGCCCTCCAAGTCGCTCGCCACGTTGACCACCGTCAGATCCAACTCTGCACGGCGCTGCTGGATAAGAGATTCTGCTGTGGTGCCCTTGGTCACCGCCACGCGCTTGCGCCACAGATCGATGGGGCGGTCAACCTCCTCGCCTTTTCGCATCGCAAGCCGCGCCCCAGTCTGAAAAAAAGTGTGCGAGAAATCAACTTTCTCCTGGCGAGAGACCGTGTTCGTATTGGCGCCGCACTCGATGTCGATGCCACCGTTTTGGAGCAAGGGGATACGCTGCGAGGGCTCAACGGGTCTGAAAACGGGCTTGATGTCCGGCCGCTTCAATTCGCCACGAATGGCTTCTATAACCCGCCAACACAAATCAATGGAATAGCCCACGGTCTGACCTTGTTCGTCTTTGTAGGCAAAGGTGCCGGGCGTTGGTATGTAACCAATGTGGATCGTGCCTTTGTCCGCAATGCGACTCAATGTCGGACTCCCCCGCCACTCATTGGCACGGGCACTGAAGACCAGTGCGCACGCTGCGGACGTGAGAGCAAATCGAAACCAGATTGAACGCTGTTTCATCACGGATCTCCTTAAAGTCCAACGCCTGAAGAACCTTTTGTTCAAGAAGCCCCAGCCACCGCTGCCGAGGCCAAGCCCACAGGCCGCAACACATGCCAACCTGTGGCCTGTTGGTAGGCATGTCCCAAACGCAGAATCAGGCCCTCATGCCCAGCAGGCCCGACGATTTGCATGGACACGGGAAGCCCCTGTTTCGACAGGCCGGCCGGAACCGCAACCGAGCAAAGATTCAACAAATTCACGAACCGGCCCAAGCGTGAAAGCGGTGTCGCACGCTCATCCACTTGCGCGACGGGAATCGCACTGATGGCGTTGGTGGGATACGCCAGCACATCGATGAACTCCATGGCGCAAGCAACGGCTTTTTGCGCTTGCAGGCGCTGCTCCTGCAGTTCAAGGTAAGCACCGACGCTGATGCTCTTTCCTCTCAGGATGCGTTCTTTGACATGGGGATCAAAAGCCAAGTCCTGTTCAAACAAGGAGCCCAAATTGGCATACCCCTCTGCGCTCATCAAAGCGCCGGCCATCACCATGTAGTTTTCGAGCGAATCTGGCAATGGCGCGTCCACCAAGGTTGCACCCAGTTCCGCCAGGTTATTCAGCGCCCGGTCGTAAGCGGTCAACACATCCTCACCCATGCCGAAACGCTCTTTTTGCGGCAGAACACCCACACGGATCCCGACCACACCCGAGCCGAGTTGCCGCTCAGTGCGTTGCATCGTTGACAACATCGATGCCGGGTCATTGGCGTCAGGTCCGGCCATCGCGTCCAGCATCAACGCGGCATCCTCAACGGTATGGGTGATGGGCCCCACGGTGTCATGCGTCGGGCACAAGGCGAGCAAGCCGTAGCGGCTGACCAAGCCATGGGTTGTTTTGAGTCCAACCAGCCCACACAAGCCCGCGGGGATACGCACCGAGCCGCCGGTGTCCGTGCCCAATGCGGCCAAACACATGCCCGACGCTACAGCGACCGCAGAGCCGCTGCTGGACCCACCAGGAACCCGATGCGTCTGCAAGTCCCATGGGTTCCAGGGGGTGCCCATGGTGGCATTGGTACCCCATCCACCAAAGGCGTACTCAACGGTGTGTGTTTTGCCAATCACAATGGCACCTGCCTGGCGCAAACGCTGCACCGCAGTTGCAGTGATGGTGGATGAGCGTGGTTCAGTGGCTGAGGAGCCGCCCGTGATGGGACGACCTTCAATTTCGAACAGATCCTTCACGGCAATGGGAATGCCATGCAAAGGCCCGAGAAACTGCCCAGCACCTGCCATGCAGTCCATGGCCCGGGCACAAGCCAACGCTTCCTCACGGTACACATCCACAAAAGCGTGCAGCTGATGGTCGAAACGATCGATCACTGACAGGCATTGCTGAACCATGACTTCGCTGGTCATGGCACCGGAGCGCAGGGCCTTGGCCGCCTCCGTCAACGATCCAGGCGGCTGTGTCATATCGGATTTGCGGCGACGTTTCATGCACTGACTCCTACGCCACGGCGGCCGCGTCCCAAGTGGCGTTCCAAGCGGCGCGACAGGATGGACAGCGGAAAGGCGATGGCGAAATAAAACAGGCCCACCAGCAGAAAAATGTGCAGGGGGAGAAAGTATTCCGATGCCATGGCGCGAGCCGCCAGCATCAGCTCGTTGCTGGCAATCAGCGCACACAATGAGCTGTCCTTCAGCAAGGAAACGAAGGTATTCAACAAGGGCGGAAGCATGATGCGCAAGGCTTGCGGCAGGGTCACGAAAACAAATGCTTTGGCTGGTGTCATGCCCACTGCCAGTGCCGCTTCGCGCTGACCAGGATGTATGGCATTCAAACCGGCTCTGCAGATCTCAGCCACGTAAGCGGCGCCATGCAGTCCCAGCCCGAGCACACCTGCTTCGAACGCTGTCAAAGTCAAACCCAAAGGGGGCAGACCAAAGTACAACAACAGCAGCAGCGCAAGCAGTGGCACGGTTCTCACGACCTGAACAAAGAAGTGCGCGGGTTTCATCAACCAAGGCCGTCCGCAACGAAGTGCGGCCGTCAGCAGTGCGCCGCCAAGCAGCGCCAAAAGAAAGCCCAGCAAGGACAGCACCACCGTCAGACCCGCGGCATCCAGCAGCCGCGGAATCCACTCACCACCGTACTCCAGATAAACCTTGAAAAAGTCGTTCATACAGACCTCCCCAAGCGCTTTTCAAGCCAGTGAAAGCCCCAACCGACCGGCAACAACATGGCGGCGTAGATCAAGATCACCAGGATGTAGATCAACGACGTTTGAAAGGTGGAAGTCACCAAATTGCGCGCGAAGAACATGATCTCCGGCGCCGCGATGGCCGAGGCGATGGATGTGTCTTTCAACAGCTGACTGGCGTAGTTGGCCAATGGGGGCATCGTCACGCGCAGGGCCTGGGGCAACAGAATGAAACGCAGGCATTGCAGCGGGGTCAGTCCCACCGCCAGGGCAGATTCGCGTTGCCCGGCGTGCAAGGCACGGATACCGCTGGCGAAGACATCGGTCAATATCGCGCTGCCCACCAGTCCCAATCCGAGAATGGCAGCCGGCAGCGGCGGGATTCGAAGACCGATGGATGCCAAGCCGAAATAGATGACGAACAAGTGAGCCAGAGCAGGCACGTTACGCAGCCACTCAACGTAGGCCGATATCAACCACCGGGTCCAGCGCCAAGGCGAAAAGGTGACCGCAACCGCCAGCAGCAGTCCCAGACTGACCGCCAGACCGAAGGCACCTGCGCCGATGAGCAGCGCCGCCCACGCACCCGACAACAGGGGCGGCAGCAGCAAGGTCAATAGATCTGGCAGCGGGGTCATCTTGCTACTCCCGTACCCTTCAAGGCCGCATCGGGCAGTTGCCCCAGAAACGCACGGGTGCGCGGGTTGGAAGGGTGGTCGATCACTTCTTTGGCTGGGCCTTCTTCGACCACCACACCCCCGTCCATGAAAATCACGCGGTCTGCCACCTCCCTGGCAAAACGGATTTCATGGGTGACAAGAATCATGGAGCGCCCCTCATCCGCAAGATCGCGAATGACGCCCAACACCTCGCCCACCAGTTCTGGATCCAACGCCGACGTGGGCTCATCGAAGAGCATCAGCTTGGGCTGCTGTGCCAGTGCGCGTGCAATCGCGACGCGCTGCTGCTGACCACCAGAGAGGCGGTCGGGGTATTCATTGGCCTTGTGCCCCATGTGAACTTTGTCGAGCATGGCTTCGGCCAAGTCATAAGCGAGTTCCCGAGGCAACCCTTTGGTTTGCATCGAGCCCAGAGCCACGTTGTCGCGCACATTCAAATGAGGCCACAGGTAAAAGAGCTGAAACACCATGCCGATTTCGCATCGTTGGGGGGCCAGTTCGGTGTCACTCATGGTTCGCAGCTGGCCGGATCTGTCTGGGCGCTGACCGATCAATTCATCTTCAAGCCTGATCTGCCCCGCCGTGGGCCGCTCCAAATAGTTCACGCAGCGCAAGCAGGTCGACTTGCCCGAACCGCTGGGGCCGATCAAGGCCAGCGTTTCTCCACGCGCCAGATTGAAGGAAATGCCTTTGAGCACTTCCAACTTGTCGTAGGTTTTGTGCAGGCCTTGCACACGCAACAGGGGCTTGTCCATGGGGAGCTTTCAAAACAGGTTGCACCGCGCAGGCGATTGATCACAGGCGCACACGGCCTGCGCGGATTCAAAAAGCTTCTTCAGTACAGAGAAGCGCTTACTTGCAGGACGGCAACTTCCAGTCCGCAGGGCGGTCAACACCGGCTCGGAAGTTTTGGCCAACAGGCACGTACCAGACGTCTTGCGTCAGGCCGTACTTGGTGCCGATCTTCTTGAGCTCGCAGCCCGACCACAGCTTGGCGATCTCAGCATTCACCGCCTTGGCCAACTCGGGGTTGTCTTTGTGCATGCCGAAGACCACCTGCCCCAACCCTGTGAGCAAGGGAAAGTCGGGTGTGTTGTCGGTGAACGCGTTGAACTTCAGCTTCCACTTCGGGTTGCGAGAGATCGCGTACTGCACCACAGGAGGGTCACCAATCACCGCATCAATACGCCCCGCCAGCAGGTCACGCACGGCAGCATCCGAGGTGTCGTAAAGCGCCAATTGAAGACCGTTGATCTTGCGAAGCTCGGGGATGAAAGAAAAGCCGGTGATGGTGCCGACCTTCTTGTTTTCCAGGTCCTTGAGCTTGGACCAGTTGGTTTTCTCAGACTGCATGATCCCGTTCTTGAAATAGTGAATCGGGTCACTCAGCGTCATGATCTTGGAGCGTTGCTCTGTCCAACCCATGGTACCGGCCATGATGTCCACACGTTTGGACTGGACAGAGGCAATCGTGCCCGACCATTCCATCAAAGCCGGTTTGACTTTGAGTTTCAAAGCTTCCGCGATGCGCTGGAGGATTTCTCCGTCGTAGCCGATCATGGCGCCGTCTTGGAAACCGGTTCCCGGCATATCACCCGAAAAGGCAATCGTGAATGCGCCGCTTTCGACGGTTGGTGGCGTCTGCGCTTGTGCATTCAAACCAAAGAGTGCACCGCACAGCGATGCGAGTGCCACCCAACGACGGCGGCTGATGTTCACCTGATTCATGCTGGCTCCTAAATGAACGCGGCCGGAATTGGCCTAACGTTGGGAAGACTTTAGGAGTCAGGCTGAGGGCTGTATTGCACGATTCAAGACAAGAATTGAACGTTTGCGACAGTCATCGACAAGCCGTCCGGACAGCGGAAATAGTGCGCAGTTCGCTGCGTGCTGGCCCAGCAACGGAGACATGGTTTGCCTCTTGCCCAGCGCGCTTCCCGTCGGTGTCTTGGCTGTGCAGCCCCGGTTCACACCGGATTTTGCAATGGCACTTCAGGGATGCTCTGCACAAATCGCTTGCCGTCGTCGCATCCTCGGATTAAAGCGATCTGCGGCGTTGCAAATCCTCGCGATAACCACAGGTATCGCTGCGGTTTGCGCCTTGCCCTGGCCCGAAAGCCATCGGTTTGACTTGTTGCAGGTATCTGCGAGACAAGACATTAGCGGTTCATGCGAGCGCGGAACAACTCTGGGATTCCAACCTCGCGTGGTCCCGGAATCAATTCAAAAGTCTCACCCGCTTGAAGACGTCCCGGTACACGCACCGCCAGGTAAAAACCGCACCAGCCACTTTGCGCCATCAACTTCACCGCCTGGTTGAACCCCATGGCGGCGTTGAATTTGAAGCACGGTTGGCGCGGCTCGCTCACCGCGAGTTCGCAGTGGCTGAATCGCAGCAGATCACCCACCCACACTTGGTTTTCCAGCAAGCCCGAGAGCGTGAGGTTCTCGCCCATGGCGCCGGGTTGCAGGGCCTCGTCCCACAAAGCTGCCTGCGCCTGGGCACGAACGGTTTGCCAAAACGGATAGTGTTCACTGGGGTAGGCGTAAACCGCTTTGGACAAGCCTCCGTGCACGCTGAGATCGGCTTGTTCATCGCCTTGCAAACCCATGGGACTCACCTCAACAGGGCCGTCCACCTTTTGTTTGTAGATGGCCGTGAGCACGTTCCTGCCGTGGATGCGCACGGTTCGCGCGGCCGCACGATTGACCGACAGCACTTGCATCGGCGTGGTCATGCGCTGCGGTAACCGCGCTGGCCGGTGACAACACGTCGGCCTCGACCGCCCGCGATCCAGTTGACGAACAGTTTGCCCGCCGGATGATTCACGCGGAAGGAACGCATCACATGCACAGGCATGCTCAACTTCGTGTCGCCGTCCACGAGCACTGCGTAACCGCTGCCACCGCCTTGCGCCATCCAGGCACCGGCCTCCACCAGCATGCACGCTTGTTTGTCTTTGGCCTGGGTCAGCATCGTGGCGTCGGCCGTGGGTGAAAAGTACCAAACAGGATCGGGCTGGACTTCGGCTGCACGCCACAAGGCCTGTTCCGCCAGTTGGCTGCCCGACCCGGGAATGCCGCTGATGAAAGGCACCTGCGCTTGGGACAGTCGCTGCAGCGCCAGCACGATGTCGCGTTTGGCGTCCAGGGCTTTGGCCAAAGCAGCGGGACCGACCAGCAGCAAGCTCCCTGTAGCGATGGGGCGCCTGTCGTGGACCAGGCCTTGTTTTTCAAGGTGGGCTTCCAGCCAGCTCGCATTGGTGAGCGCGGCATCTGCATCGCCCAGTTCAGTGGCCTCAAGCATGTCCAGTGCGGGCCCACTGGTCAGGGTGACGGCCACACCGGTGTCCACACCAAAGGCCCGCTGCAGTGCGCGCGCCAAACCTGACTTCATCAACGCTTCGTCCACCCCGAGGCGCATGGGGTCTTCGAGCGATTGTTTTTGGGCGGCCTGGGTTTTGTTGCCCCCTAAAAGAGCCAACCCACCCGCCACCAGCAGGGGCCTTCGTCGAATTTCTCTAGAAGAATTCATATGGTGACGATACCTCCATCAACATGAAACGATCTACCGCATAGGGCCATGCAAGATAAACATGACCCCCTGACATCGGGTGGTTACAGGCGAATTACACTGATTCCACAATTGCCCACCCGTCGCGCTGGCCCACCCTGAACCAGCCGCCATGATGCCAAATTCATCCCCGCTGGCATCAACCCAGGGTGAAGACTACAGACCAGCCACCACGCTGACGCCGCAGATTTTTTGACTCGACTGGAAGCACCATGAACCGACCTGTGATGGAGGGCTTGAGCTTGAATACGCCCGCTACCGTTCGCCACACCCGTTTGATTGAATGGGTGGCCCAAATGGCCGCCTTGACCGAAGCCAAGGATGTTTATTGGTGTGACGGCAGCACCGCTGAATATGACCGCCTGTGCGCCCAATTGGTCGCGGCCGGCACGTTCAAAAAACTCAACCCGGAGCTGCGCCCTAACAGCTACCTGGCTTGCAGCAGCCCCAGTGACGTGGCACGCGTGGAAGACCGCACCTACATCTGCAGCGCCAAACAGGAAGACGCCGGCCCCACCAACAACTGGATGGACCCGGTAGAAATGCGCAAATTGCTGCAGACCGGCGACAAAGCATTGTTCAAAGGTGCCATGCGCGGACGCACCATGTATGTGGTGCCTTTCAGCATGGGGCCACTGGGCTCGCCCATCGCACACATTGGCGTTGAGTTGTCGGACAGCCCCTACGTGGCCGTCAACATGAAAATCATGACCCGCATGGGCGCCAAGGTGCTGGACGTGCTGGGCGAAGACGGCGAGTTCGTGCCTTGTGTTCACACCGTGGGCGCCCCCCTGGAGCCCGGTCAGAAAGACGTGTCTTGGCCATGTAACACCACCAAGTACATCGTTCACTACCCCGAAACCCGTGAAATCTGGAGTTATGGCTCCGGTTATGGCGGCAACGCTCTCTTGGGCAAGAAGTGTTTCGCGCTGCGCATTGCCAGCAC
>Ga0315907_10005392_pt1 | contig 13965 bp, 11 predicted proteins | sample LakEriMetagenome_3_FD_203525 | JGI IMG/M metagenome (GOLD analysis project Ga0315907, IMG submission 203525) | Freshwater fungal communities from buoy surface, Lake Erie, Ohio, United States - Buoy 12 MA123 | ecosystem: Environmental > Aquatic > Freshwater > Lake > Lake biofilm | place: USA...
TTAAATCATCGGCGGTCCATCCATTTTTAGCAATGATTTGAACAGAGTTCATGTTAAACTTAGCGCCCTTTAATAATTGAAAAGTTTGATTTGGGTAGCTGTCCGCTGCATCAACAGATGTGCCAATAGTATAAGAATCTCCAAGCGCTAAGTAATTGACCGAATCAGTAAAGTTGTTGGTGATCCCAGGGTTAATAGGATTAGCATTACTACTACCAGCCTTTGAGCAGGCAATTAACATCCAAATAGCTATGGGAATTAAAACACATTTTTTATTCATTGGATGTAATCTTGTTGTTTTGCTCAATTATACGCCAGCCTTTTTGAGCACTGCTAATGTTTTTTGAAGCCCTGTTTTAGCTACAGATAACAAATCTTCTTTATAATAGTTTGGATTATACATTTCTAAAGAAATAAATCCTTTATAGCCAGTGGCTTTTAAATCCTTAAAAATTGAATCTAGGGGTAAAATGCCATCACCCGGATATACCCGGTGTTCATCCCGTAAGTCGTTAAATGCAGGTGAGGCGGGTGCATCATTAAATTGAAATATCGCAATGGCGCTGCCTTTTAGCATTTTTAATCCTTCAAACCCGCCATCACTAATATACATATGATACACATCAGGTATAACCATTGCTTTTGGATGGTTTGCGTCCATGACAATACCCGCCGCTTGTCCTAAGGTTTTTATGGTAAAATATTTTACAAATACAAGCGCTGGTTTAATGTTAAACTCTTTAATGCCAATTTCTATAATGTCTTTGTACCTATCTGCAACCCATTTTTGATTATAGTTTGGAGAAAGCTCATTGGGAATCGTTTGAATATGCTCGGCTCCAATATCATGTGCCATGCGCATACGACGACGCGTTTCTGGTAATGATTTTATAAATAATTCCATGGTGTCAGGAATGGCATTCCATAGTCCTATTACACTCGGCACTTTAAGCCCCAGCTTTTTTATTTGTAACCCTAGCTCTTTTAGATTTCCACCATTTTTTTCATATTCTTCTAGCTCACCATCCCAGGGTTCTATACCGTCATATCCTGCTTCGGCTGCAATTTTTATTTTTTCGAGAAGGGATGCAGGCCTTATGGTTGCTGTATCCAAACAAATTGGCCATGGGCTTGCTCCATTTTGGTATCTCTTTTCATTTTTTTCTGCTCTAACAGACGCTGTCAAACTTGAAGTAGGTAAGACACTTGCCAATAAGCCAATTGATGAACTTAAGCCAATAAAACTTCTTCTTTTCATGATTGGTAATTTATTTTATTTCTACAAATGGATCTTTATTTAAAACCCCTATCGATTGCAAAAAAGTATCTGTTTCGGAAACTGTTTTTTTGTAGTATTCCAAATTTTTGTAGTTGAAAAATCCATGTTCTTGGCCTTCATACACAAATAGGTCACATCTGCTTTTTACTTTCTCCATAATTTTTTTATAATATTGAGCAGTTTCTACAGGTACTAAATGGTCTTTGTCTCCCAAAAATACAATGGTAGGAGGCGTGCCACTTTTAATATTATGAAGGGGCGAAAAACTTTTGTAAGCTTCTCCAATTCTTTCGTAACCATATCCGCCTGGGCCATTATCAAATACAGGATTAAACAATACGAGCGCATCGGGGATGCAGCTAATTGCAGTGTTATCTGAGCTTTCATTGTAATCATTGATTGTGGCTGTAGCTGCTGCTAAATGTCCACCTGCAGATCCGCCAGATGCTACAATTTTTGATGGATCTATCAGTAACTCGTTGGCATGCGATCTAATATATCTAATGGCTGATTTTGCATCTTTTAAAGATTCAAAAGGAGTGGTTTTATGTTTTTCTTTTACGCGGTAATCTACTAGAATACATACCATGCCTCTTTGTCTAAAATAGAGTGCTTGTGGCTCAAATTGTTTAACCGTTCCACTATTCCACCCGCCTCCAAAAAAGAAAACAATGGCTGGTGACTTTTTGTTTGGCTCCTTTATGGCCGAAGGATATACCGTTAAATAGAGCTGAGTGGTGTCTACTCTTTTGTAGAGTATTTGATCTTGGGCAAAACTTTTTATAACGATAGTCAGCGTTAGGAACAGCGTAAAAAAGTATCTTTTTTTCATGCAACGAGGTGTTATTTAGACAAGCCAATTTTATTGCGAATTAAATGGTAGTAGGTATTTCATGGCATTAATTTTTAGCTGCTTTTATTTTTTCAAGTTCTGCAGTTAATGCACGAACTATTTCAGGGTATTTATTGTGAACATTATTTTGTTCGGTTGGATCTTCTTTTAAATTATACAATTGTATAGCAGGCAAGTTGTTTTTTATAGCCTGATTTTCTGTGGGGGCACTCCACCCGCCAGAGCCACTACAAATAGCTAGTTTCCAATCTCCTTTTCTAATGGCAAAATAGCCATCGATGGAATGATGAATAGTGCTTGTTCTTTGGTAATTGATTTTTTTAGATGATGTTAATAATGGTAATAAACTGTAACTATCTTGAGTGGCAGTATTTTGCAATGGCTTGCCAAGTATATCGGAGCAAGTTGCCATAAAATCTGTGAGACATATAGTAGCACTGCTAATGCTGTTAGCCTTTACCACCCCAGGCCATTTTACAATAAATGGGATTCGGTGTCCACCCTCGTAAATATCTGCTTTGGTACCTCTAAATCCGCCACTGGGGTCGTGTCCTTTTTCGCGTAATTCTTTAAAGTTAGCACTTGGGGAACATCCGTTATCACTTGTAAAAACAATCATGGTGTTTTTATCCAAGTTTTTATCTTTTAAGTACTGAATTATTTGACCCACTTTTTCATCGGTCATAGCAACAAAATCGCCGTAAGCATTGGTACCTGTTTTTCCTGTTTGAGCATTCGAAGGAAGTATAGGTGTGTGTGGAGATGCAAGTGCCAAGTATAAAAAAAATGGGTCTTTTTGCTTGGATGCTTTTTCAATGTACTGAATAGACTTGCTCACAAAACTGTCTAACACATCTTGATGTTTAAAATCGTTTCCAATAGGTCCCGCTCTCCAAAATCCTTGACCACCTTGCTCTTTAATACTATCAATTCGCGTAGCCGTTATTGTGTTACCATCAATATAAAAATAGGGTGGGATATCAAGCGAGGCTGTAATGCCAAAAAAATAATCAAAGCCAAGTTGGGTAGGGCCTCCGTTCATTGGTTTTGTAAAATCAATTGCTCCATTAGATTGTTTAGCCCAATCTAAACCTAAATGCCATTTGCCAATACATGCTGTTTGATAGCCTTTGTTTTTTAAAAGCTGCGCTACTGTTAATTGATCCGGTTTAATTAAAGGTTTATCATAACTCCATAATACACCATTTTTTAAACTTGTCCGCCATGCATATTGGCCAGTTAAGATGCCATATCTAGTTGGAGTACAAACAGATGAATTGGAATGTGCATCTGTAAATCTCATACCTTCTTTAGCTAAAGCATCTATCCAGGGGGTAGCAATTTTTGATTTGGAGTTATAAGCACCCACGTCACCATAGCCAAGATCGTCGGTAAGGATGTAAATAATATTAGGTTGTTGACCCTTGGCAATCAGTGAGAATAATAAAAAAGAAACTAAAGTCCAAAGCTTGTAGTGCTGGGTTATGTTGAAATTAGGCATATTACAATTTACGAAATTTAGCCCTACTGCCTTTCATTTTTTCAATTATTGGCAGAAACCCTTTTTTGGTTTAAATTGAAGTATGCATTTACTAAAAGCCACCCTATTATCTACTCTTTTTTTGACAGTAAGCTTTTGCACCATCGGTCAAGACCGATATAAAATACGTGCAGGGGATCCAAATGGAATAAATAAGTGGTACATGGGTAGGCAAATTGCACATGTAATGAGTCATTTCGGGATAGATTGGCTCGAAAGAGAGGAAAGAGAAATGGAAGAAAACACCTCTCTATTATTAAAAAATTTAGCCGTAAAGCCAGGTATGGTTGTTGCAGATATAGGAGCGGGTAGTGGCTATCATAGTGCCCTACTTTCAAAAATGGTGGGAACGGGAAAAGTTTTTGCAGTTGATGTGGAACCTGAAATGATTGCTTATTTAAACGCCAGAATCAAGCAGGAAAAATTATCACGTATTGTACCTGTATTAAGTACAGAACAAAAAGTGTCTTTACCTGAAAATTCCATTGATATGATGCTACTAGTAGATGTATATCATGAGTTTTCTTTTCCTTACGAAATGGCTTTATCTATGCGGGCTGCATTAAAACCGGGTGGTAAATTAGTGCTGGTTGAATTTAGGGTCGAAGACCCAACTGTGCCCATTAAAACCATTCATAAGATGAGTGAAACGCAGGCTATTAAAGAATTTAAAGCAGCAGGCTTTGCATTTGATAAAAATATAGATAATCTGCCATGGCAACACTGTATGGTGTTTACAAAGCAGTAATTTTGCCGTATGAAAGCACTCGTTTGTACAACGCCTGGTCGGTTTGATTATTCTAACACTGAAATGCCAACCCCTACCGAGGGAGAAACGCTTTTAAAAATAGAACGTATTGGTATTTGCGGAACAGATTTGCATGCTTTTGAAGGAACACAGCCTTATTTTAATTATCCCCGCATTTTAGGACATGAACTTGCAGCCACAATTGTAGAAACAAAAGCAGTTGGATTTGCTGCTGGCGATAAGGTTACAATAATTCCGTACATGCATTGTGGTAATTGCATTGCTTGTAATAGCGGTAAAAATAATTGTTGCGTTAATATGCGTGTTTTTGGTGTTCATATCGATGGTGGTATGCGCGAATTTGTAACGGTTCCAAATCATGCACTTTTAAAAAGTGAAGGGTTAGGTTTAGACGAACTAGCACTTGTAGAACCTCTTGCTATTGGAGCCCATGCAGTAAAAAGAGCTGCTGTTACCAATAGCGAATTTGTCCTTGTAATTGGCGCAGGTCCTATTGGGCTTGGTATTGCTCAGTTTGCACGCATTGCTGGTGCTCACGTTATTGTTGTAGATGTAAACGACGATCGGTTGCAGTTTTGTACAACTCATGTAGGGGTTAAGTATACTATTAATCCGCTCTCACAAGATGTAATGGAGTCGCTTAAGCAAATAACGAGTAATAATATGCCTACTGTGATATTGGATGCCACTGGTAATTTGGATGCCATAAACAATGCATTTCAATACCTCGCTCATGGTGGACGTTATGTGCTAGTGGGTTTACAAAAAGAGCATATTAGTTTTAGTCACCCCGAATTTCATAAACGTGAAGCGACCTTAATGAGTAGCAGAAATGCCAATGTTTCGGATTTTGAGCATGTAATGGACGCTATAAAAAATGGATTGGTACAACCTGCAAACTACATTACACATAAAGTAACGTTTAGTGAGGTGGCAACTCAATTTGAAAGTTGGTTAAACCCTAATAGTAAAGTAATAAAAGCGGTTGTGGTGTTTTAAAAAACAAAAATATATATGGCAAAAAGTAAACAATACTATATCAGAAAATCACATAGAATACTAGGAGTGCTACTTGGTATTCAATTTATGCTATGGACTATTGGTGGTCTCTACTTTAGTTGGAATAATATTGATGAAGTGCATGGTGACATCCAACGAAAAAGAGTTCCATTATTAAGTTCAAATATTCAATTGGTTTCCCCAACTGCTGCACTTGATGCTATTAAGCAAAATCATAAAATTGACTCGCTAGTATCTATACAGCTTATAGATATTTTGGGAAAACCCTTTTATCAAATAAGGTGCGTGTCTGCATTACATGATATGGGTTCTCATACCAATCACACTCAATTAATGAATCATTTGGCAGATGCCCAAACGGGTAATTTACGTGCTCCACTTTCTAAAGATGAAGCGGTAGCTGTTGCTAAAAGACACTTTGCAGAAGATGCTAAAGTTGTTAAGATAGAAAAAGTAGATAGTATTCATCCGCATCACGAATACCGTTCTGGTGAATTGCCTGCCTATGCAATAAGTTTTGAGCATGCTTCTAAAACAACTGTATATGTAGCATCGGAACTGGGTACTGTTCAGAAATTTAGAAATGACAAGTGGCGCTTATTTGATTTTTTATGGATGCTTCATACCATGGACTATGAAGGCAGAGACAATTTTGGAAATATATTGTTAAGGGCGTTTTCTATTTTTGGTCTTGTAACGGTGCTTTCCGGATTCTTATTATATTTTAGCTCATCTAAGATTTTCAGAAAAAATCGGTTTCAATAATTATTTATTTACGGCAACTAAAAATATTTTTATGCTAGGTGTAGTAGTTCTCCTTCCTCTTTTTGTAAAGTCTATGGTACTTGGCGGGCCTGATTGTAAAATGCAAGACACAATTTATAAAAAGGGTGTCACACCATCTACACTAGAAGTAAATTTTATCAATCCGCCAACAAATGCTAAGCCTTATGTGTGGTGGCACTGGATGGGATCTAACTTTTCAAAATCAGGTATCACCAAAGACTTGGAAGCGATGAAATCGATGGGTATTGGCGGTGCTACTATATTTAATATTGCATCTGCGGTGCAGGAATCGCATGTCCCAACATTAAACAACCCATATCCTACGAAAACGTACCGGAGTGAAGCTTATTGGGATGCTATTAAACATGCTGCTGCCGAAGCACAACGCTTAGGACTTGAAATTGGGTTACACAATACAGCTGGTTATTCTACAACAGGCGGACCATGGGTTACCGAAGAAAAAGCAATGCAGCGTCTAGTTTGGACAAAGGTAGAAGTGGCTGGTGGCAATAAAATTGAATTGGAATTAGAACAAGGGGTGCCGCCCATTTTTGAAGGTTGGGGTTCGCCCAAAACAAAAGCTACATTTTATAAAGACATTGCCGTTTTAGCAATGCCTGTTGGTGCTATTACGAATCAAAAAGATGTTATTGATATCAGTGCTTTTATGCAGCCAAATGGAAAATTAAGTTGGCAGGCGCCGCAAGGTAAATGGATAATTTACAGAATGGGTCATGCTCCTACGATGGCTAACCCACACCCGCTTCCAGATGATATAATAGGCAAGTCTTTAGAGGTAGACAAAATGAGTTTGGAACATAACGAATTTCATTGGAACCAGGTTTTAGAGCCATTAAAAAAACATGTTGGTAATTATATTGGTAAATCATTCAAGCATATTTTAATAGATAGTTATGAAGCGGACATGCAAAATTGGACGCCTACATTTAGACAAGAATTTAAAAACCGTAAAGGGTATGATCCATTAGCCTGGTTATTAACTTTTGACCGCGATAAAAATGGTCTAGGCCCCATTATTAATAGTAAAAATGAAACAGACAATTTTACCCAAGATTTTAATGAAGTAGTAGATCAGCTGTTTATAGACAATGGATGGAAAGTGGGTAGGCGCATGGTGCAAGATGCGGGATTGACCTTGCAGTTTGAACCTTATACTGGGCCTTTTAGTATTTTAAGAGGTACCGCAGTGGCAGATCTTCCCATGGGTGAATTTTGGACACACTTACCTGGTATTAATATTCAAATTCCTGCGGCTGCACATGCGGCAGGTAAAAAAATCATTGGAGCAGAGGCCTTTACGGGATGGCCTATGAATAGTCAATACACAGAAGATCCTGAATTTTTAAAACCTACTTCATCATGGGCTTTTGCGACGGGAGTTAACCGTTTAATACTGCACACATGGGTACATCAACCTTTTGACGATAAGTATCAGCCAGCTATGAGTATGGGATGGTGGGGAACACATTTTGGAAGACATCAAACCTGGTTTGAACCCGGAAAAGCTTTTTTACAATACCTTTCTAGGGCCCAAGTAATGTTACAATATGGAGAGCCCGTTTCAGACATGCTTTGTGTTGGGGAAGCTCAAAATTTACAAGAAGATGCAATTGATCCATACGATTTCATGCATCAGAATATAAACCTTGTAGATGGAAAAATTAAATTACCATCTGGAAGAATGTATAGTGCTATAAGGGTTTCAAATTCTCTTAAAGCCGATCCTGCATTACTTGAAAAAATTAATTTATTGCAAACAGGCAATCAGGTGCTAGCGCCAGATTTTATTGTTGAAAAAGCAGATACTATAGGAGCTGTAAAAATTTTACATAGAAAAGGGATAGATGGGGATTTGTATTTTGTTACCAACTTACATAAGAAGCCACAAGATATTCGTATTTCATTTAGACAAAAAGGACTACAGCCCGAATTGTGGCAAGCAGAAGACGGAAGTCAAATCGATGCAAACATTTGGGAAGAAAAAGGCGAAAGAACTACGGTTGATATTCAATTAAATGATTTTCAAACCGTTTTTGTGGTTTTCAAAAAGCCAATAACTTCCGTTAAGCACGCCATTAAAAAAACGGATGATACTGTTTATTTTTCGGACGGTACTACAAAAGTAATGCAGCCGAATTTTATAAAAAGCAAATTGGTTACAGCAAAGTGGCAGGTTAATATGGCACCTAAGTTAGAGCAACCTTTTAATATTAGTTTAGATACACTTGCAAATTTTGGTGCACACCCCGATAAACGTATTCGTTATTTCGCTGGCACAGCTACATACCGCACATCTATTGATATTCCTGCATTTGATAAAACTGGTATAAAATTGCTTCTTAATCTAGGAAGCGTTCACGATATTGTTTCAGTTACAATAAATGATACTGATTTAGGGGTTGTTTGGTACCCACCTTATCAAATCGATATTAGTAAAGTAGTAAAGCCAGGAAGTAATAAAGTTGTAATTGCAGTTACTAATAACTGGGCTAATAAATTAATTGGTGATGAACAGGAGCCCGAAGATATGGAGTGGGGAACAGATAGAGGAGAATTTGGTAGGGCTATAAAAGCATATCCCGATTGGTTTATTCATAATAAGCCAAGGCCTTCCAGCAACCGGAAAACATTTTCTATTTGGCATTACTACCGAAAAGGAGATGCAACAAAGCCGGCTGGTTTATTAGGCCCCGTTCAACTCATCTATGAGCGCAAACAAATTTAGTTTCCTACAAGGTGCAACTTGGTTTGTCTGCCATTAATATATCTAAAGCCAGATTGATCAAAATAGCCATCCTGCTCTAACATAATGCGAATGGTTTTTTTCCATTCTTTGATTTCAACTGCTGCATTAAGTTCAATAGAATAGGCTGTATTGTAATGCATGGGAACATCACCCGTGCCTGGAACACCACTTTGCATATCCCACATACCAATGGCAGGTCCGGCGGCATGTCCATGAAATCCAATTGGGTGCGTGTATATGGTAGCGTTGATATTTTCTTTTTTTGCTTGCGCTAGTGCGTCCGATAAAATTTGATTGCCCGTTTTGTTTACTTTAAACTGATCGGTTAAAATGTCTTGCAAACGGTTTCCGGTTTCTAATGCTTTTTGTAAATAAATGGGAGCGTTTGTTTCGTTTGGTTTTAAAACATAGGCATGCTCCTGAATATCTGTGTTTAAACGCAAATAGGTAATGCCAAAATCAACATGTAATAAATCTCCTTGTACAATAACGTCTTTACTATTGTAACCCTTACTGGTAAAGGCAGTGAGGTGATCAAAAGTAACTGAGTCATTGCGCTGAATTTCTACAGATGGATGAAACCATGTAGTAAATCCACGCTTAATGATTTCTTGGCGGTACCACCACACTAAATCTTCGGTGGTTGTAATGCCTGGCGTAATTACTTTGCTACTAAAACCTTCGGCAATAATATCTTTACTCATTTTAATAAGTTGCGGATAAAACTGCATTTCTTTATCGGTTCTAGTTTCAAGCCATGCAATAGCTAATGGTTCCGACGAAACTATTTTAGATGCATAAGGTGCAGGAAGTTTTTGTTTAAAAGTTTCATACTCGGTATGGTCCAAACCATCGGCGTGGCCAAAATGAACCGAGGTATTAACGGCAATTTTTTTAGGCTGAAGTTTTGTGATAATAGCGTTAAGGGCGTCCCACTGGTCGGGGTGGGCTTTCATATCCCAGGCTGCTTTAATAGATTCTCCTACACTATAGCGAGCAACAGCTAATTTCTGATACTCTTTTGTTTGCGGATTATAATAAAAAACGAGTATGGTTCTTCTTCTTGCACTGAGCCATGTGGCAGGTAGCATGGTTTTTACAATTGGGTCCTCATTGTATTCTCTAGTGATTAATACCCACATGTCAATATCATTTTTTTCCATGAGTGATGGAAGTAAATGATTGAGTCGATCCGTTAACACCTCGTCAATAACAGCGGCTTGCTGGCGAAGTGGAAGAACTTGGGCGCTTAGTTGTGAAAACGAAACTAATACAACGAGTACTAAATATTTTTTCATACAATGGATTAATTGTGTACTTGATATTGGCTACAAGTTAAATATTAATCCTAAAACAAGTTCTTAAATTAAAAATCAACGGCTAAAACGTTAATTAACAGAAATGATATAGTAAAAGAGCGGCATCCCTATTGTGATATTTATGGGAAATGTAATTGCGAGTGCCATTGGTATAAAAAGCCCTGGATTAGATTTTGGAGCTGCCATTTTCATGGCCGCAGGTACTGCTATATAGGATGCGCTGGCCGCCAATATTGAAAAAATAAATTGATCGCTCGTATCACGGGTTATCCAATGGCTTATAAATGCTACAACGCATCCGTTGAATAATGGAATGATAATGGCAAATAAAAATGGGGTAGTGCCATATTTAAATAGATCCTTTAATTTTCCGCCACTTATAATACCCATGTTTAATAGGAAAATAGACAGAAAGCCTTTAAAGATATCGGTGGTAAATGGTCTAATACCTTCGGCTTGTAACGGGTTTGCTAAAAATCCAATAATCAAGCTTCCTAAAATCATTACAACACTGCCATTTGTTAAGGCATGTTTCATAAGTTTTCCAATACGCTGTTCTTTTTGTTGGTCATAAATTGACATTAGAACAATAGAAATAATAATTGCAGGAAACTCCATGAGTGCCATGATTGCCACCATATGGCCACTTACGGGGTATCCCTTTAGTTCAATGTAGGTTACAGCAGTAACAAAGGTTACGGCGCTTACGGAGCCATACGCTGCTGCTATGGCAGCCGCATCATGTATATGAAGTTTTCGTTTTAAAAGAAAAAAAGTATACAATGGAATGAATGCAGATAAGCTAAATCCGAAAATTAATTTAATAACGAGTGCCTGATCAAAATGCTCGTGAGATAATTCTTGTCCGCCTTTAAATCCAATTGAAAATAAAAGGTAGAGTGAAATGAATTTTGAAGTATGATCTGGAATCGATAAATCGCTTTTGATGAGAACGGATACAACGCCTAAAATAAAAAATAAGAGTGCAGGGTTGGTTAAATTTTCTAAGAGTAAACTAAAATTCATATTGCTATGGGTTGTATAATGCTATATTTTTTCTTTATCCTTACTATTGATTCGGTTAAAAATAGCTAGTAAAAGGAGTAAGGTAATGAGGGCAATTAGGGAAACGGGTTCTAAAAAAATGCGAGACAATGCCTCCATGTCGTCTTTTGTGTAACTACTTGTATAGGAACTATTTGTAAGAAATAAAATACTATAAGAAAGTAGGCAAACAAGGGTAACCTTCATGTGATTAATATTGGTTGCCGCAAATTTGGACCATTTTACATTATAAATATTATATATCTTCTTTATCTTTGGTATAAAAATAATTAATGAACTATACCTTACATCAACTGCGCATATTTGTAAGCATCACAGAAACCTTGAGTATTACAAAATCAGCAGAGCTATTAAATCTTACCCAGCCTGCTATTTCAATACAATTAAGAAATTTTCAGCAGCAATTTGATTACCCGCTCATTGAAATCATTCAACGTAAAATTCATGTAACGCCTCTTGGAAAAGAAATTGCAATCGCAGCAGAAAGTATTATAAGTCAGATAGACAACATTAATTATAAGTCGCAAAATTTTAAAAATAATTTAGCGGGTCATTTGCGCATATCTATTGTTTCTACAGGAAAATATATAATGCCCTATTTCTTATCTGATTTTTTAAAAACCAACAAAAACATTGATTTAACCATGGATGTAACCAATAAGTCAAAAGTAATTAGAAGCTTATTGGATAATGAAATTGATTTTGCACTTGTTTCTATTTTGCCACAAGATATTGATGTACAAAAGTTTAATTTGATTTCTAATGAATTGTATCTCGTAGGTAATAAGGATGCAGTAATGGATAGCACATTAACACATCAATTGGGAGACACGCCATTTATTTATAGGGAAGAAGGCTCTGGTACAAGGCAGGTGATGGAGAAGTTTATCAGTAAAAATAAAATTAAAGTGCGTAAAAAATTAGTACTTACATCCAATGAAGCGGTCAAGCATGCCATTATATCTGGAATCGGTTATTCCATTATGCCCTTGATTGGAATTAGAAACGAAATTAAAAATGGGTTACTAAAAATCATACCAATGAAAGGGTTGCCTTTAAAAACAACCTGGCAATTAATTTGGCTAAAGGAAAAAAGGTTAACACCTATTGCCGAATCTTATTTAAAGTACCTTGAAAACGAAAAGGCAAATGTTATTCAAAAATTTTCTTTGTTGAATCAGTGATTTAAGTGTGCCTTTACCATTTTCCGCCTAAATTTTTAAATAATTGTATCAAGCTAATTTTGCTGCGCTTGTGAATGCGAATCAATTCGATATTGGTTTGTAATGCATTTTGTTGGCTTAATAAAACATCATAATAGGGTACCCTTGCTGCTTTATACAAATCAAACGAACTTTCTACCGCCTGCTCGTATAATTTGGCTTTGTTAATGGTTAGTTTTTTTACTTCTTCTAGGTGATCTATTTCTGTAAAATCATTCACTACATCAACATAGGCATTGAGTATGCTTTGCTGATAGGCATACATCGCTTCAAGCTGATTAATTTTTGCAGCATTAAACTGCGATTTTATGGCTGACTTATTTACAAGAGGAGCTACTAAATTGCCAATTGTATTATACGCAATAGATTCGGGGCTTCTAAAAAAGTAGCGTGTGTTAAAAGCTTGAAGTCCATACCCAGCGTTTATAGTAAAGGATGGATAAAATGCTGCTTTAGCGGCGCTGAGGTCAAATTTTGAAGCGAAAATACGCAGTGATGCGGCTTTAATATCAGGTCTATTTTCTAGAACACTTGAGGAAATGCCTTTTGATAAATATTGGTTAGTAGTATATAGGCTTGATTGAGATCTATTAATAGACGTGGGATACCTGCCTAGTAAAAAATTTAATCTGTTTTCTTCTTTCCTGATATTTTGTAAAATTTCTTTCTCTAAAATGAGTAGATTAAAATATTGAGCTGTAAACTGTTGAACGGCAAGCTCATTTACTTTTCCAACTTCTCTTTGTGCTTTGATAAATGCCAATACCTCATTTTCTTTTTTAGCATTTTCTCTTGTTACAATTAATTCATTGTCTAGGGCTAATAGTTCGTAATAAGATAGAGCAACATCGGCGGCTAAAGTACTTACTACGAATTTGTATCCTTCCTGACTTGAAAAAAACCTGCTTAAGGCAGCCTTGTCTAAATTTTTTAACCTGCCTCTAATATCTACTTCCCATGAGCTTTGGATACCTACGTAAAAGTCAGGTAAATCTATGGGTACCATTTTTCCTGGGGTCATTTCTGTTGCAATATTACCAGCGCCATCCATGGTGTATAGTCCAAACTTTCTTAATGAACTGCTGGTTCCAACATTTACCTGAGGTAATAAATTTCCTTTTGTAAATTGACGTTGGCTTCTCGCTAATTCAATTTTTTGATAAGCTATTTGCAGCTCATTGTTATTTTGTATGGCAGTATCAATTAGTGATTTTAAAATGGGATCTTGAACAATCATGTCCCACTGCATACTATCGCCTTTTGCTTGCTCATCCGTATTAAAAAACTGCTTTGGAAGGCTAGGTTGTTTTTTAATTTCAACCAATGTTGAGGGCGTACTGCAAC
>Ga0315907_10005393_pt1 | contig 13964 bp, 12 predicted proteins | sample LakEriMetagenome_3_FD_203525 | JGI IMG/M metagenome (GOLD analysis project Ga0315907, IMG submission 203525) | Freshwater fungal communities from buoy surface, Lake Erie, Ohio, United States - Buoy 12 MA123 | ecosystem: Environmental > Aquatic > Freshwater > Lake > Lake biofilm | place: USA...
ATAACTGGCCAAGTTTTAATGATCTCTGCATAAGAACCGTGGACGATAAGTACACCAAGCAAAATTAGTCCAAAAAGACTTATAAGAATTCGAGAGTACTTTTTTAGTTCAAGAGCTGCTTTACAAAGCAACACAGGTAACAAAAAAGGAAAAATGTAAGAAACTGACTCCCAGTTTCCAATCCCCCATCCCGTCATCTTTTGATAATCAAGAGGTAAAGGAGTAACCAAATTCATCATGATGTAATTTAAGCTATCGATTAAATCTACATGAAAAAAGCTTGAATTTCGTTGGAAGTTGCGAATGAGTTGCATTCCCGCAAGTACTTTGGGCAAAATCAAAAAACTCGTCAAGATGCTGCTCATGAAAAATCTTTTTAAGATCCACTTATAATCTATTTCTAATCGATTTAATTGAGCAATCATTAAAAAGATGATGAAAGCAATATGAAACATAACAAAGAGGTAAATATTAGCGATATAAAATTCATGTGTGTTAGCAAAAGCAAAGAGAATTAAAGTTAGAAGGTTTTTTTTAGTAGAATCATTTTTCTTTATTAATAAATAAACGTAAAAAGGCCATAGACCAATATTGATAAAAGAAATATGTCCCACTATCGCTCTTGCTGTTATGTATCCTTGCAGGCACCAGGCGATAGTCACATAGGTATTCCAAGGCTCGCTAAGCTTAAAAAGACTTAGGAATTTTTTTGTACCAAAGTAAGAAGCTGTTAAAACAATGCTGCAGTAAGCAACGATTACATTTATATCTTTAAGAAAAATTGAAAGCCCATGAAAAAGAGAAAAATTCATTGAAATAGGATTTGACCAAACCGGGACACCTGAACACCTTTGTGGAGTAAAGAGAATATTAAATACTCCAAAATTTTTCCACGCAAAATGATAATCATGGGACAGTCCAATATAGTAGTAGTAATCATGCCCCATGAAAGGGAACTGCATAAAAATCAATGACAGTACAACAAGTATAATGGTCAATAAGCTCAGAACTGAAATGATATGATTTTTTTTCATCTGGCAAATTATCCATTTTAACAATCAGAGGTGTCAAATCTCATAAAAGGTACGTGACACCTTTTGGGGGGATCGGATAAACTGCGGGAATGAAAAAAGTATTGGTGACGGGAGTGGCGGGGTTCATTGCTGCGAAGACGGCAGAATTTTTGCTTCAAGATGGGATTGAGGTTGTCGGTATCGACAACATGAATGATTACTATGATGTGAATCTCAAAAACTATCGCCTGCAAAATCTCCTGACTCATTCAAAATTCAAATTTCAAAAAATCGATATTGAAGATAAGTCGGCTCTTAAAGAACTTTTTTCAAATCATCACTTTGATGTGGTTTTTAATCTTGCAGCTCGGGCCGGAGTTCGCTACTCCATGGAGAATCCAGATATCTACATGAGCACCAACGCTCAAGGGACTCTGAATCTTTTGGAGTGTATGCGCCAAAATGGTGTAAAGAAATTTGTCCTCGCTTCAACTTCCTCACTCTATGCGGGCCAGCCGATGCCTTTTAAAGAGGATCTGGCGGTAAACACACCCATCTCTCCCTATGCCGCCACTAAAAAAGCGGCTGAGGTCATGAGTTACACCTATCACTACCTCTACAAGATTGATGTTTCAGTAGTTCGCTACTTTACTGTCTACGGCCCTGCCGGTCGTCCGGATATGTCGCCCTATATTTTTGCGGATAAACTCCTCAAGGGTGAAGAGCTCCCGGTCTTTGGTGATGGCACCCAGGCCAGAGATTTTACTTATGTGGATGATATAGCGAGGGGCACGATTCTAGCTTCAAAGCAATTGGGGTATGAAATCATCAATCTAGGTGGAGGAAATAATCCTTACACCCTCCTTCAAATGATTGATCTCATGGAGAAGTATTCAGGTAAAAAGGCGAAGCTCAAACTCAGTGAAAAAGTCGCGGCCGATATGGATGTGACCTGGGCGGATATCTCAAAGGCAAAAAAGCTTTTAGGATGGGAGCCGAAAGTTGGTTTTGAAGAGGGGCTGAGGAGGTTGGTTGAGTGGCATCAAAAAGGCTTACTATGAGTTTGAGTCTTTCAATTATAATTCCTGCATATAATGTCGAAAAATGGATCGGGGAATGCCTAGATTCAATTGTTGGAATCCCAAGGGATGATTTTGAAGTCATCGTTGTAAATGATGGATCAACAGATGGGACGAAGGAAGTTATTGAAAGCTATCAAAATTCCTTTCACCATTTTAGAGTTTTAGATCAAGTTAATCAAGGAGCCTCGGTCGCAAGGAACTATGGTCTTTCAATTGCGAGAGGGGAATACATTTTCTTTTGCGATAGTGATGATTACGTATTGCCCTCGATTTTTAATGAATTCCTGGAAGAGACAATTAAGTCTAACGCTGAAATCGGGATTGCTAATGGTAGAAATCTTTTTGGGAATGAAATTAAAGGTTTAATGAAGAAAGCTGATTTCATTTCGACACTTGGCCTGGTCGATGGACCGACTTTTTACATAAAGGCAAATGAGAAGAGTGAATTTAATATTTCACCATGTTTAAGGCTATATAAGTTAAATTTTCTTAAAGATAATAATTTAAATTTTATTCCCTCCATCATGCACGAGGATGAGGAATTTGGTCCCAAGATCTTTGCTTTAGCAAAAAGAGTTATTTACTTTGATAAATATTTTTACATAAGGCGCCACAGATTAGAGTCTGTTACTAAAAATAAAAGACATAAATATCATAATGCTAAATCGATAAAATCATTTATAGTCGTTTTAAAAGAGTTCGCTTCCCTCCTGAATATTCACAATTGGAGCTCTTTGCAATTACTAGTAATCAAACATGCATTTCATAAATCCTATATAGAGATACTCAGAAGAGAGCTTTATTTTGCGAAAGAAGGTATTAGTGAATTTAGAGTTTCTACAAATGAGATGCATGAAATAAAAAAAATGGTTAACAAGAATAGTTTTAGTTTTAAGCAGAAGTGGGATATCTTGAGGATTAAAATGAAAATATCTTATTATATATGGATAAAAATTATTTCTAGACCGAATAAAAATAGCCCTAAAAAATTTTAGTTTTCAAAATTCGATTATCCGTTACAGTCTTATCGAATTGAAGGTGTTAAATAATCTGAAGTCAAAGGTAGGTTTGAAGTCTGTTTCAAGGAATAAGAAAAATTTATCTTTAGTTGAGTCTGATGCTGTTCTGATACGGGCTTAGTTTTTTATTTAATATTTTTATTTTCATAAAAGTACTTAATCGCCATTTCTAAGCCTCGATCTAAATCAATCTTGGGCTTCCACCCAAGACTTTTTATAAGTGAAACATCCAGAAGTTTTCTCATCATTCCATCAGGTTTGGATGCATCAAATATGATTTGACCTTGATATCCCATTTTTTGAGCGATCATTCGAGCGAGTTCACCAATTTCAATGTCTTCACCAGTTCCTATATTAATAAAATCTGGTTTATGGTTCTTTTCAGACATAACGTGGATGCAAGCTTCGGCCATGTCATCGACAAACAAAAACTCGCGTCTGGGTTTTCCACTTCCCCAGACTTTAAATTCAGATTGATTTTTAGTCATTGCCTCATGGAGGCGAGCTATAAGCCCTGGAATGACATGAGAGTTATTTAAATCAAAATTATCATTCATACCATATAAGTTTGTTGGCATGACAGAAATCCAATTAAAACCATATTGACGTCTGAAAGATTCAGCCATTTTTAATCCTGCAATTTTGGCAATTGCATAGGGCTCATTGGTGGGCTCAAGTGGAGATGACAAAAGATAATCTTCTTTTATAGGTTGAGGCGCATTTTTTGGATAAATGCAGGAGCTCCCCAAGAGAAGTATATTTGGAGTCTTTATCTTGAAAGCAGCATTAAAAACGTTTTGCTGGATTTGTAAATTTTCAAAGATAAAATCAGCGCGATAGATATTATTAGCTACAATGCCACCTACTTTTCCCGCTGCCATAAAAACATAATCTGGCCTATGGAAATCAAAATAGTTCTCAACTGCTGCTTGCCTGAAAAGATCAAGCTCAGCTCTCGTCGGGTGAAGAATACATTCATAACCATTAGTCTTGAGTTGTCGTAGAATCGCAGACCCGACAAGACCAGTATGACCTAAGACTAAAATTTTATCAGTTTTATTCATGATGCTTTAAAACCTTGTGTCCACCATCGATAAGGTATTTATCTCGTCGAAAGAGTTCGAGATCAGACTTCACCATTTCTTTAATAATGGCTTCCAGATTAAACTTTGGTGTCCAAGCTAGCTTCTTTCTCGCTTTTGTCGAGTCACCGATTAGGGCCTCTACTTCTGAGGGTCTAAAATAGTTTGGATCCACATGAATAATCTCTTTTCCAATTGGTAATTTGAATTCTCCATGGCAGGATTTAATAAATCCTTTCTCGTTAACTCCAGGACCCTTAAACTCAACTTCTATTCCAACTTCCGCGAAAGCCATTTTTGCAAAATCTCTAACTGATGTTGTCACTCCTGTCGCTATCACAAAATCCTCAGGCTTTTCTTGTTGAAGCATAAGCCACATGGCCTCAACGTAATCTTGAGCGTGCCCCCAATCTCTTTTTGAGTCCAAGTTTCCAAGAAAAATTTTATCCTCAATTCCAAGAGCAATTTTGGCCACTGCTCTGGTTATTTTTCTTGTGACAAAAGTCTCGCCCCTAAGTGGAGATTCATGGTTAAAAAGAATACCATTACAAGCATACATTCCATAAGCTTCACGGTAATTGATTGTAATCCAGTGGCCATACATTTTGGCCACGGCATAGGGAGAACGTGGATAAAAAGGTGTTCTTTCTGTCTGAGGAGTTTCTTGGACGAGTCCATACAGCTCAGAGCTTGAGGCTTGGTAGAAGCGCGTTTTATTTTCCAGCCCAAGAATTCGAATCGCCTCGAGTATTCTTAAAACTCCCAGAGCATCCACATTCGACGTATACTCTGGAGACTCAAAAGAAACATGGACGTGACTCATGGCCCCCAGGTTATAAATCTCGTCCGGTCGAATCTCCTTGATGATTCGAATAAGGTTCGTGGAGTCAGTTAAATCCCCATAATGAAGTTTTAATTTTACATTTGTTTCATGGGGATCTTGATAGAGATGATCAATCCGATCCGTATTAAAGAGGGAAGATCGTCGTTTAATACCGTGGACCTCATAGCCTTTAGAAAGTAGGAGTTCTGCAAGATAAGCACCGTCTTGGCCGGTGATGCCTGTAATAAGAGCTTTTTTAGTCATAATACTTACTCTATTCGAATCAGAGTTAAGCTCAAAGTGAATTCATAGTATCAGAGAATTCAGAGTAAAATGATTGGTTAATGACAATAGTCAGTTATCAATCATGGATTGAAGGAGCGTGGGTATTTAGGTAAATTTATATAATAAATGGAAGACAGTGAATTTGATTTAATTATCGATCCCAGTAAACCTAACCTTCAGTACTGGGATGATTTATGGCATTATCGAGAACTTCTCTATATTCTGACCTGGCGAGATATCTTAGTTAGATATAAACAAGCAGTTATTGGAATTGCATGGACGATCATCCGTCCATTGCTGACCATGCTGGCCTTTGTTCTCGTTTTTAACCAGGTCGCGAAACTTGAATCTGGAAATGTCCCATATGCGATAACGGTTTTGGTTGCCTTACTACCTTGGCAATTTTTTTCAACTTCTCTGAGTGACGCCAGCAATAGCTTCATTGCGAACTCCAATCTCATTTCAAAAGTATACTTCCCTCGAATGATCGTTCCTCTCTCAAGTGTTGCGGTTTGTTTCATCGATTTTATTATTTCTTGTTTTTTGTTAATAGCTTTATTGATTTATTATCGATTTGTACCAAGTTCAAATATTGTTTTTCTTCCCCTTTATATTTTTATCTTGATTTTAATATCTCTCGGTTCTGGTCTGTGTCTTTCTGCTTTAAATGTAAAATATAGAGATTTTAGATATGTCGTTCCATTTATCATCCAGTTTGGTTTATATGTTTCTCCAGTAGGTTTTTCGAGCGATATGATTCCAAATGAGTGGAGGTTTTTATATTCCATCAATCCTATGGTAGGCATTATTGATGGATTTAGATGGTGCGTACTAGGAACTAAGGCGTCTTTTTATTGGCCTGGTTTCGCGATTTCTCTTTTATTAATTATTGTTCTTCTCATTATAGGAATTACATATTTCAGAAAAACCGAAAAAGGTTTTGCGGATAAAATTTAATGACAACAGTAATTAAAGTTGAAAATCTTTCGAAAAAATATATTTTAAATCATAAAAATCAAACTGAACGTTATACTGCTCTACGCGACATAATGACAACATCGATTAAAAATATTTTCCAGAAAGAGCAAGATTTATACAGTCATCAAGAAGAATTTTGGGCCCTAAAAGATGTAAGTTTTGAAATTAAACAAGGTGATCGGGTAGGCATTGTTGGACGAAATGGGGCGGGGAAATCCACACTTTTAAAAATTTTGAGTCGAATTGTGGAGCCCACAAGTGGCCGTGTGAGCTTAAAAGGTCGCGTGGCGAGTCTTCTCGAAGTTGGGACAGGATTTCATCCAGAATTAACAGGAAGGGAAAATATATTTCTAAATGGTGCAATCTTAGGAATGAAGAGACATGAGATTCAGAGAAAGTTTGATGAAATAGTTTCTTTTGCAGAGATAGAAAAATTTTTGGATACGCCTGTTAAGGCGTACTCAAGCGGGATGTATGTGAGATTAGCCTTTTCAGTCGCTGCACATTTAGAACCAGATATTTTAATTGTAGATGAGGTCTTAGCGGTTGGTGATGCTCAATTTCAAAAAAAATGCATGGGAAAAATGGAAGATGTTGGGAGAGATGGAAGGACAGTTCTTTTTGTTAGCCACAACATGAATACAATTTCTAGTTTATGCGAGAAAGCTATACTCGTTGCAAATGGAAAAATTAGAGATATAGGGGAAACGAAGGATGTCATTAAAAATTTCTCTTCCTCTTCTCAAGGTTTTTTACATGAAATCACATGGACTAATTCAAAGGAGATAGAAAGTAATGATTGGTTTAGCATCAAAAGCATGAGATTAGCCTATAAGGATGGCTCAACTCCTACTTCCGCATTATTATCAAGATCCGAAGAGGTTTATTTGGAAATTGTGGGGGAAACGACCTCATTAGATTCAGCTCTAACAATTGGTTATAATCTTTGTAATGAAAATTCTGAATCTTTGTATTGGTCATATCACACTGATTCCGCAGAATTGAAATCGCCTAAGATTAAAGTCGGAACTAACAAGTTGCTAAGTAGGTTGCCTTTAGAGATCTTAAATGAAGGAAAATATTTTATTGAACCAATAGGTGGTCTTCACTTTATAAAGTGGCTTTATGAACCAGGGAAGACATCGATCTCTTTAAGTTTTGAAGTATTTGGTGGATTGAGCGAGTCTCCCCTGTATCAACATTCACGCCCAACAATGATAGCACCGATTTTGTTATGGAGTAACAGTGTTTAGCTTTTTAAAAGGTCATAAGCCACTAAAATCTTTTTCTCAAACAGGGGAAGACCTTATTGTAAACTTTATAAAAGATGCAATACACTTAAAAGATTTTAGCTACCTGGATTTGGGAGCAAACCATCCACTTAAATACAGTAACACAGCTTTTTTTTATAAAATGGGGTACTCGGGTGTTTGTGTCGAAGCAGATCCATTGCTCTGTAAGAAGTTTAAAAGTTTAAGGCCTAAAGATAAGGTGCTGAATATCGGGGTTGGCATTCACGATCAGAAAAGTATGGAGTTTTTTGTAATGACCTCTTCGACACTTAATACTTTTTCTGAAAAAGAAGCTCTTCGATATTCTTCTTATGGGAATGAGAAAATAGAAGAAAAAATTAAAGTGGATGTTAAAACAGTTAATAATATAATAAGTGAAAATTTTGAATCTTATCCTAATTTTATTTCTTTGGATGTAGAAGGATTAGATTATGAAATAATTAAATCGTTAAATTTTAAAAAATTTCCTAGCCAAATTTTATGTATCGAAACTCTTAGTTATACTCAGAATAAAAAAGAGAGAAAAATAAAAGAAATTATTGATGCTGTAATTGATAATGGATACATGCTTTTTGCAGATACTTATATCAATTCTATATTTGTGAAAAAAACTGTTTGGGAAAACAGATGATTAGAAGAATCTACTTTAGATGGTTGAAATTGTGGAACGTCTATAGCCAATATTACAAGTTTAAGAAAAATGCAGACAATCGATTTGCATTAAGCATGAGGGATAGATGGATATGCCTGGAAGACAATACTGCACAAACACAATTCGATAGACATTACATATATCATCCTGCTTGGGCTACAAGGATATTGCAAGAGCTTAAGGTTCAAGATCATGTGGATATTTCATCAACCCTTCACTTTTGTTCCATTATTTCAGCTTTTATGAATGTGAAGTTTTATGATTATCGGCCAGCGAATCTAGAGTTGTCGAACCTTGTTTGTGATTCCGTGGATTTAACGAATTTAAAGTTTGAAACAAATAGCATCCTTTCACTTTCTTGTATGCACACGGTGGAACATATAGGACTGGGCAGGTATGGGGATGAAATTGATTTTAATGGAGATTTAAAAGCAATGAAAGAGATTGCAAGGGTGCTAGCTCCAGGCGGCAATTTACTCTTTGTTGTACCTGTCGGAAAAAAGTCTTTGATTCAATTTAATGCACATCGTATTTATAGGCCTAAAGAGATTATTAAAATTTTTAATAGCCATGGTCTTGAATTAAAACAATTTACTCTGATTCCTGAAAGTCAAATTGATGGAGGGTTGATTTTAAATCCTAGTGATGATTTAGTTTCCAGGCAAAGTTATGCCTGTGGTTGCTTTTGGTTTTCCAAATAGGGGTTATGAGATGATTTATATCCGTCTCATGGGTGGCCTGGGAAATCAAATGTTTCAGTACGCTTTTGGCAAATCACTTTCTGTTAAAAATAATTTAAAGCTTGGACTAGACTTAACTTACCTAAGTGAAAGACCAGAAAGCCCTGATTATACGATAAGAGATTTTGATCTAGCTGGTTTTAATATCGACTGCCAAGCCAAAAAATTTCTGAGATTTCATCCACGCTTAAAAAGGTTTATGAGCCGAATTGAAAGAACAATAAGAGAAAGAAGTTTTAATTATGATCATGACTTGAGTATTCCCATGGATGGAGCTATTTACATTGGATATTTTCAAAGTCATAAATATTTTCTTGATATAAGAGATGCGTTATTAGAATTATTTAAGCCGAGATTATTGTCTGAAGAGTTAAATCAAAGTCTGTTAGATCTAAAAAAGAACTCAGTTTCAATCCATGTTAGGAGAGGAGATTATGTTACAAATTCAAAAAGTAATTCCTTTCATGGGCTATGTAGTCTTGAATATTATCATGAGGGAATTAGCTTTATTTTAGAAAAGATCGATGATCCTACTTTTTATGTTTTTTCCGACGATATAGATTGGGTAAAGGAAAACTTAAAATTAAAACATTCACATAAATTTATATCCTTTATCAAATCCTCTCCATGCGATGAGCTTTATTTGATGTCTCGATGCCATCACAATATAATTGCAAACAGTTCCTTTAGTTGGTGGGCTGCTTGGCTAAATAACAATCCAGAGAAAATTGTAGTGGCTCCAAAAAATTGGTTTAAAGATCCAACCATTGATACAAGTGATTTAATTCCGTCATCATGGATCAGACTATAAGTATGATTTTAAAGATTTTTAAAACGATTACAAATTTCTTTAATAAAAACAAAATGATCCCATTAGATAACGGATTATTTTTGAAAGTTGATAATTCAATGCTTTGGGCTTTTGAAAATGGCAGATATTATGAATATGAGCTCGAAGCTTTTCTTTTAGATTACCTTACAAAAATGGAAGACGTTATTTTTTATGATATTGGTGCAAATAATGGTTACTACACGGTTAAATTTAATAAGCTTTTTAAACGGACCATCGCATTTGAGCCGAATACTACCCTCGTTAACCTCATAAATCATAATTTGAAAATAAATAATATTTTTAACTCACACGTGTTTAATCTTGCCCTTTCTGATGCGAAAGCTGAGCTGCCTTTCTATTTTTATAGTTCCACTGGAAACAATTCCCTATTTAAGCGAAAATTGCCGATTGGCCACAATCTAAAGTTGAAATATGTAAAAAACATACTAGTTAATAGACTTGATGCAATCATTGTTGAGCACTCTCTCACCGCCCCAACTGTGATGAAAATTGATGTCGAAGGGGCAGAGTTAAGTGTTTTAAGGGGAGCCAGCGAGACTTTAAGTAATTCCAGGCCAGATTTAATAATAGAAATGAGTAATGAAACATTCGGAGACGCCGGGTATAATTGTAATGACCTTGTAGATTTTCTCAAGGATTACGGTTATAAGTTTTACGATTTAAAAATGAATCCACTTCTTTTTGATATGGATCATTTAATTATTTATTCGGGTAATGTTTTTTGTACAATAAAATGAGTGTTAAAATTTCAGTTGTGATTCCAAGCTTTAACTCAGAAGATTTTATTCTAGAGACTCTTTATTCAATTCAAAAGCAAACATTTAAACACTTTGAAGTTTTAATCGTCGATGATTACTCAACTGATGAAAGTGTAAAATTAATTCAAGATTTCTGCGTTCATGATAACAGGTTTAAGCTTTTAAGAAATGTTCGCAAGAAGGGAGTGTCTGGAGCTGCGAATACAGCTATCTTGCAGGCGCAGGGGAAATATATTTTAAGGTGCGATGCAGACGATATTGCTTTTCCAGAAAGATTTGAAAGACTTTTTGAATTTATGGAGAATTCATCTGTTGTTGATTTGGCCGGAAGTTTTATGCAAACTTTTGGCAGAGAGGAAAGAATTTGGAATGCGCCTGTCTCAAGTGATGAAATTTTGGCATCGATGATTTTTTTCAATCCTATATTCCAGCCAACGATCATTGCTAAAAGGCATTTTTTTAATGCAAATTTATATGACGAAAACATCAAAACAGCTGAGGATTTTGAATTGTGGGAGAGAAAAAGTACTAGATCTAAATTTCAAAATATTCCGGAGGTTTTAGTTAAGTATCGTCTTTATAGTCATAGCACTTCAAGTATCTATTCAACTGAGACAATTTTGAATTCATTTGAGATCAATTTAAGGGCATTTGAAAAATTAAACATTGGTTTAAATGAGAGAGAAAAAAAGATTTATTTTGAAGTCATTAACGGCAGGACTAATTATTCAAAGTTGAGCTTAGTCCTATGGTTAAGTAAGATTTTATTTCTTTTGCTGAGAAGTTCTTCAGGAGTGAGCTTTTTTAGAAAAAAACTTATCATTCATAAGGTTGTTGAAATTTTAAAATCTTAAGAGCTGAAAAGTGAAAGGGATTTTATCCATAGATAGGGATAAAGTCCTTGCCATGTTCGTTCAGCAAGTTCGTAGTCTACAGCCTTTCTATTACATATTTTAATGATGTCATGACTCATTTTGATGGGGTTACTTATGAGATCACAATTTAAAAAGGACTCGCTATGAGCTAAGTCAGTAAAATAATCTTTTAATGGACCTTGCATCCATTCTACTGTTGGAGAGTTGAATCCTATTTTTGTCTTACGGTGAACAATTTCTTTAGGAAGAAATGGGGCGACCGCGTCCCTAATAATTTTCTTTGTGTAGCCTTGATTGAACTTACTAGTTGTTGGAAGTGAGAATGTGTAGCTTACTAAGCGGTGATCCATAAATGGCATTCTAATCTCAACTCCATTTGACATGGAATAGCGGTCATAATTTCTCAGAAGCGTTGGAAGTATTGTTTCATGAAATAAAATATAAAGTTGTTGGGTAAATCTATCCATTTCCTTGAAGTTTGGGTGGTTTCTATCTTTTGAAAGATAATTTCTTCCTAAAATGTTTCGAGCCTCATCTTTTATTAACCACTTTGCTGCTCCTAGAATTTTTTTAGCGTGACTTGAATTGTTGCCACCACTTTCATCAATAATCTTCAAAATCTCGTTTATTCTTTTGTTATTAAATAAATTGTCCCTGATCGCATAATTTAAATGACCATAACCACTAAAGAGCTCGTCTGCTCCATGCCCATCTAGAGTGACACTAACTCCAGCCTTTTTAACCGCCTCGTATGTCATGATCATTGGCAGGGGACTCGTGAGGTAGAGATCTTCAACTTTATAGATGTATTCAAGCAGTTGATCCCATTTTTTAAGGGGATCAATCTCAATAATATTTGCCTTAAGCTTTAAATGAGTCGTGACTGTTTGAGCATAGTGAGTTTCGTCCAATTTACTACCTGGAAAACTTGCAATAAAAGCTTGTATCTTATTAGAACTACTATTTGAATCGATGAGGTTTTTTACAACTGCAAGGGTTGCACTACTGTCTAGGCCTCCAGACAGTGCAGTTCCAAGAGGAACATCTGATCTCATTCGAATCTTGCAAGCATCAGTAAAGATTTCTCTAAATTCTTCGACTTGGTCCTCATATTTTTTAGCTGGATTGACTAGATGGTCAAGCGTGTTCCAATATCGGGTCAACTCAAGTTTTCCATTCTTGTAATATCCAAAATGTCCGGCCGGAAAGCGTTTAATTCCTTCTATTAAGCACTTCTCAGTCGATTCATAGTTCATGAGGTTTTGACTCATCCAATGAAAATCTTCACTTGGTTTAATTTTTTTCAAGAAGGGGTAAAGACCCTTCATTTCCGATGAGAAGTAAAAGTGAGTCGTATTTTGATGATAAAAAAGAGGTTTCTTTCCAAACCTGTCTCTAGACATAAAAAGAATTTCATCAACATTGTCCCAGATCGCGAAGGACCACATGCCATTAAATTTTAATAGACAACTCGGGCCCCATTCGACAAAAGCGGCCAGCAAAACTTCCGTGTCAGATTCAGTTTTAAAGGCATGACCGAGATATATGAGCTCTTTTTTTAATTCTAAGTAATTATAAATTTCACCGTTATAAGTGATCGTATAGCGTCCATTTCCAAATGACATGGGTTGTTTTGCGGCTGCTGACAAATCAATAATGGATAGTCTTCTATGACCTAGAGAGATCTTTTCATGATGCCAAATCCCTTCTCCATCAGGTCCTCGATGCATCATCTGATCTAAGGCTTTTTGGAATAAGATAATATTTTCCTGAGGGATCGCTCCTAATATTCCACACATATGATTATAATTCCTTGATCCCAGATATGATTTTCCCTAAACGGTAGGATAATGGAATGATACCCTCCAAAATTGAGTTTTTGATATATTTTTGCCTTTGCGTAAGGATATCCAAAATCAACTTGTAAAAAAAATGACCAATTTCTGGGATCGCGCCAAGGGAGATTTTAATGATTTTAATTTTAGTCGGCTTAATCATAAATGTTTTCCAATAGGTTTCTCCATTGGCAAAAGCTGATTTTATTATCCAACGAAAACTTTGCTTTTTGAGTGGAACGAGATGGTGAATAATCAGGTTTTCGTTGAGACCAATCTTATGGCCAATTTTTCTCATTTTAACTTGGATTTCCGTTTCCTCACCATAAGAGAGAGAGTCCTCTTTCATCCCTAACCTTGTGTTGAAGCCACCAAGTTCTAACAGTAAGGGTTTGTAAAAAATAATATTGCCCCCATCAGCAAACTGATCTTTTATGAGTTCTCTGTTCGTGGTTCTTTTATAAAGATTGCTCCCGTAGGAATCTTTGTACCAATTTTTTTTCCCTTCTTTGTACCAGGGTAAATATACGCCTCCGATACATCTAAATTCATTACTCTTTATTTCTTCTCTTAAAAATTTAGTATACGAGGGATCCACATAACAATCATCATCTAAGAAAATTATCCAATCAGAATTGGCCGCATTCATACCACAATTTCGAGCAAAAGAGAGTCCA
>Ga0315907_10005394_pt1 | contig 13964 bp, 15 predicted proteins | sample LakEriMetagenome_3_FD_203525 | JGI IMG/M metagenome (GOLD analysis project Ga0315907, IMG submission 203525) | Freshwater fungal communities from buoy surface, Lake Erie, Ohio, United States - Buoy 12 MA123 | ecosystem: Environmental > Aquatic > Freshwater > Lake > Lake biofilm | place: USA...
AAAGTTGTAAACTACGATCCAAATGAAAAAAATTTTGAATTAAAACCAAATAATCCTATAAATATTCAAATGAAAGTCCAGGCAAACGATTTGCAGCCTAGCTATTTCTTTTACGAATTCTTCACAATTCAAGGAAATGATATCTATTCAATCAAGCCAATATCCTTTGAATTTGGTAAAACATTGTTTGCTATAAATCCTGCAAGATATTCGCCAAATGGGGAGTATATTGATTCTGTAACAGCACTTCACAACTTTTTCTATAAAAAAAATTTATCAGATAATGAAAAATTTCCTAAAGATGTTTTAGTTGTAACTTCAATAATTGATGAAAAAGGCAATAAATTATTACAACCTGCCTCATGCTTTACTAGATTCACGATTGACCCAACACCTACCTACTGTAAATCTTTTAAAGTAAATCAAGAAGAATTAGATAGTGACGAAAATATTAAATTTTCAATTGAATCAAATTCTCCAACAACATATAGTTATGAATTTAAATTTTTGAATCTAAAAAACTACCAAACCTCCGACGGAGATAGAATATATAAACCTCTTTCCTTTCAAAGAAGTAACGGTAAAAACGAACCTTATACAATTTCTAAAATAGCCAATGGCAAAAACTCCCTTAGCTTCGAACTTAATTGGAGTGATTTATATAAAGAAGATTTAAACAACAAAAGTAAGCTTCCAAAGGAAATTAAAGTAGAAGCTTATATCAAGCCTTATGAAAAGTCTTCATTATCAGAAATAGTTCCATGCTCAGTAAAATTTGAACTAGGAGGTGACGATGGGATTGATTTATGTAAAGATATCAGTATAAGCGGAGGTACTAAGAACGCTGACGGTTCAATATCACTTAAATCAGGTCAGTATATAACTATAAAATCAGAAGCTAAATCTAAAAACATTAATGAATTTCTATATACCTTCCATAATTTAGATAACTTGAATTCTGATAAAACTAAAAATAATGTAAAAGATGCAGAACCAATTTACTTTTCAAAATCAGATCCCTTTGAGATTGAGAAAGAAACCTCCAAAACAGATTCTAAATCAATACTTGTTTCTTACGATGATATGAACAAAATAGATTTATCAACAGGACAAAAACCTAAGAATATTCAAGTTAGAGCTTCTTTTACCAACTCTGAAGGAAGAATTTCTAAACTAGATTCAGACTGCGTCTCTTCCTTTAAAATGGAATAAACAAGGCTTTTAAAAGTATAATTACCCCAAATGAAAATAAAAAAACTTTATTTAAAAAATTTTAGAAATCATGAGCATCTGGTAGTTGCTTTTGATGATAAAGTTACATTTATTTACGGAAATAACGGTTTAGGCAAAACAAATATCCTTGAAGCAATATATTTTCTATCAACAACAAAATCATTAAAAGCTGAAGTTGATAAAGAGTTAATAAGTCATAATTCAAATTTTTTAATTACACAAGCAATTGTTGAAAACTCAGAAGAAGAAATTAGTCTTGAGGCATCTCTTGACTGTATTCATTCAACTAACAACAGATCTATTAAAAAAGTAAAAATAAACCAAGTTCCAAAATCAATTACCTACTTTGCAGGAAAACTAAAATCAGTTCTGTTTACCCCAGCTGATTTAGATACCCTCTTTTCTAGTTCATCTGTTAGAAGAAAATACTTAGATACAATTTTTTATCAAATTTCAGAAGAATATAAAAAATCAATTATTGATTACACTAAGGCTTTAAAACAAAGAAACAAAATACTTGAGATTTATAAAGAAACCGGAAGAGGTATAGAACAACTTGATTTCTGGACCGAGGTGTTAATTAGAGAAGGAAAAATTATTCAAAAATATAGAGATGATTTTTTTCTTTTCTTCGAAGAAAATTTAAATTCTCTTTACGAGAAATTAAATCTTAAAGAAATTGACATAAAAATTATTTACAAAAAAAATGAAGCAAGTATAGAGAACTTTCAAAATTACAGGAACAAAGAAATATATTCAGGCAATACAGCATGCGGCCCCCATAAAGATGACTTTGATATTATTTATAACTCAAGAGATGTATCTAAATTTGGATCTAGAGGGCAGCAAAGAATCTCAATCTCAGTTTTAAAATTTACAGAATTAGATTTTATCTATAAAAAGACTGCCGAAAAACCAATCTTATTACTTGATGATATTTTCTCAGAACTAGATGATTTGAATAAAAAAGCAATATTAAATTTAGTTAACAATCAGCAAACAATTATTACTTCAGTTTATGAAATGGAAGAAATAGCAGATTTAAATGCGAAAGTTTTAAATATTAAAGACTTGATAAATCAATAAAAAACAAAATAATTGCGTTAATTATGCGTTTAATATATATTAATCACATAAATGCATTTACCAGATTATTCTATAACAAATAAAATTTTAAATAAAGTTGCAGAAATTGAAAGAGCTCGAGGAATAATCGAAAATACTTTTGTTTTACCCTTTTCACAAAACTCTCTTAAAAAAGAAGCTAAAGAAAAAAAGATTTATAACTTACTTCTTTTAGAAGAATTTGATGTATCACTTTACGATGTAAAAAAACATTTCGACTCACTCTCCCCACACTTAAATCAAGAAATCCTAAAAATTATAGAAATAGAATCAAATTTAGATTTAATTGGAAAATCAAAAACTTCTTGGAATCAAAAAATTAAAAATCTAAATCAAAAAATAATAAATACAGAAAAAGTCTATAGAATTAAAAAAATACCCAATAAAGTATTGCCTGAAGAAATTTTAGCTAAAACTACAGAAATAGGAAATTGGCTTGATTCAGATGATGTAAAAAATACACATCCATTAATTGTTGCAGCAATTATCTTTGCCGAACTTGAAATTATAAAACCATTCGAAAAGCTTTCAACTCTATCAAATAACTTAATTTCAGAAATGTTTTTACATTCAAACAATTTCAAAATTATTGAATACGTTCCTTACCAAGAAATTATTAATTTAAAAAGATATAAGTACAATGATTCTTTAGACTATGTTATAAAAAGCGAAGACTTTACGGAATGGGTAGATTTTTATCTTGATTGTATAAACCAACAAATTCAAATCTTAAAAGATAAATATATGCTTCTTGAAAAAGAGGCCCGACAAAAATCTATTCCTCAAGTTGAAAGACTTACATCCCGACAACAAAGAATTTATCAATATTTAATTGATTACAAATTTATTCAAAACTCTCAATTTAGTATTCTTTTTCCAGATATTTCTGAAGACTCAATCCTAAGAGATTTAAAAACCTTAATTGAACAAGGATTGATTGTTAAAACTGGTAAAACAAAATCTTCTAAATACGAAATAAAACATTGATATAATTGCTTTATGAAATTTAGTGAATTTTCAATTTTTTTAGACAAACTAGACCAAACTTCAAAAAGATTAGAAATGACTGACATTTTGTCTAATTTAATATCAGAATTAGATCAAAATGAAGTAAAGAACGGTATTTATCTAAGTCTAGGAACCCTAAAAGCTCCTTTTGAAGATTTAAAGTTTAATTTTGCTGATAAACAAATGGTTAAAACTTTAGCAATTTATTCCGATAAAGAAATTGATGAAATCAATAAAATGTATTCAAAAGAAGGAGATTTGGGAAGTGTAGGATTTTTGATTTCTAAAGAAATCAAAAATCCCTCTCCATCACTTCTTGAAGTCTATGAAAAACTTGAAGAAATAGCTTTAATTGAAGGAACAGGTTCTCAGGAAAAGAAATCGCAAAAAATAATTTCTTTACTTCAAGGCTTAGATCCTCTTTCAATCAAATTTGCAATAAGAATTATTCTTGGGAATAATCGTTTGGGTTTTACGGAACTTACAATTGTTGATGCAATTTGTAAATTCTTAAACGACAAATCACTTAAATCAAAAGTCGAAGATTCCTATAACAGGTTTCCAGATATTGGATTTATTACTGAAAAAATAAAAGAATTAGGAATTGAAGGTGTGAAAAAAATAAAAATTACACCGGGCGTACCAATCCTTCCCCAAAAAGCTCAGAGATTAAATACCCCAGAAGAAATAATTGAAAAAATGGGAAAGGTTTGGTGTGAATATAAATTTGATGGAACAAGAGTACAGCTTCACCTTGATAAGAAAAATACTAAGGTCTCGTCAGATTTATTTGGAGAGAAAACCAAATTTTTAGTTAGAACTTTTACTAGAAACTTAGAAGAAACAACCCATCAGTACCCTGATATTATTGAGGATGCTATTAATCAACTAGATGTTGAGTCAGTCATTTTAGATGGGGAGGCAATTGGATTTAATAAAGAAACTGGAGAATATTTACCGTTTCAAGAAACAATTCAAAGAAAAAGAAAACATAATGTTTCAGAAATGGCAAAACAAATTCCACTAAAATATTTAGTTTTTGATATTCTTTATCTAAATGGTGAAGAAACAATCAATTTACCACTTATTGAAAGAAGAAAACTTTTAAATAAAATTGTTAAAAAAGGTGGAAATATCGAAATTGATTCTCACTTAGAAACATCTGATGTTTCTGATGTAGAAAACTTTTTTAACGAAGCAAAGCACAAAAGATTAGAAGGAATAATGGTTAAAAAACCTGATTCTTTATACGAAGCAGGTGCAAGAGCCTTTTCATGGATAAAATTTAAAAGAAACGAAAATACCAATGTCTTGGATACTGTTGATGTAGTCGTTATGGGGTATTTTTATGGAAAAGGTGTTAGGTCAGAATTTGGAATCGGTGGGTTTTTGGTAGGTATTTATGATAAAGAATCAAATTCATTCAAATCTATTTCAAAAATCGGCTCAGGCTTAACAGATGAAGAATGGGTAAAAATTAAAGAAGATTGCGATAAAATAAGTATTCCTGAAAAACCAAAAGATTACGATGTAAATAAAGATATGTTTCCAGATGTTTGGGTAAAACCAAAAATTGTTGTATCAGTAAGAGCAGATGAAGTAAGTATTTCTCCAATTCATACAGCTTCTATAGCTTTAAGATTTCCAAGACTTATTTCATTTAGAGATGATAAAAGCCCTTTTGATACAACTTCTCTGGAAGAAATAAAAGTTATATATAATCTAAAAAAATAAAATATAATAATAAGTAATATGAATTCTGCCAAATCTCATGAAAATCAAAATATTGAAGCTGTAAATTCTTACCTAATGTTCTTTTTATCAGGTTTTTTAATTTTACAAACAGTAAAACATAATAAATTTGTAAGATTCCATGCCTATCAATCAATTTATTTTTCTATTGCTTTTTTAGTGTTTATAGGGCTAATCAACTATCTTCCTTATGTTGGATACTATTTGGTCAGACTATTTACAACTGCATTTTTTTTAACTTGGTTTTATTTAATCCTTACAGCTTATCAGAACAAAGAAATTAAATTACCTTATATAGGAGATATTGCTGAAAAGGAATCAAAAAAATGAAATCATTTGGAGATATTGCAACATCATTAAAAGTTAAAAAAGATCAAAGAAATACTTATGAATACCAAGCTTATGGAAATAGATTGGCTGATGAATTAGGAGATCCGGGCCATAGAAGTTTATATATTAAACTTGCCAAGTCTACCGATAGAAATATGCTTGAAACAGCAAGACTTTTTGCATTATCAAATGAAAAAAATCCAACTAAAGGAAAAATATTTATGTGGAAGTTAGGTGAGCTTAAAAAAGCGTTAAAAAAATGAAAGGCTCTATTTTTCAATTTTACAGAATTCCATTTATCCTCTCTATCTCTTTAGGAGTAGTCTTACTCTCCACAAATTTTAGAGGAACATACTTTGATATTGCCTTAATTTTTATAGGTGTTATTTTAGGGATGTTTTTCTTAGACTTGGACTATTTCTTAAATGCCTACATCTTAGAGCCAGACGATAGCTTTTCAAAACTGTTAAGAGATTATGTTAGATCAAAAGATTTTACCGGTGCCCTAAACTACATAATATATCACGCAGATGAAGTTGAAAATAAAACACTAAATAGCGCGGTATTTCAGTTCTCAATGATGTTTTTTGCAATTTTTATTGTAAGATCTGATTTATCAATTTTTTTTAAAGCTTTAGTATTATCCACACAATTAAATACCATTTTTAGATTTTTTTATTTTTATTTCCAAGGCCATGGAAAAGATTGGTTTTGGATTTTAAAAAACGAACCAGGAAAACCGTTTATCTACGGCTTTAATTTCCTAGTTTTGATTATGTTAGGCTTAGCTGTATTTTTAATTAAATAATTTTTTAAAGTTTCATAGACTTAGAACTTCAAATAGTCTAGAATAAAAAAATGAACTACTACTCTCTTTTTATTTTAATTTCAGTAGGACTTTTGATTTATGTAGCAAGACACCTCTTATCTCATCTTTTTGATCATAAATTTTTTTGGAAACTCACCTTCTTTACTTTAATTTTTGCATTATTAGGAGCTAAAATTTTCCATGTAATTGAGAATTTTTCTTTTTATACCTCTCTCCCACAAGCTATTTTTTCAGGTTTTGGGTTTTCAGTTTTGGGGGCAATTACCTTTGGTTTTATAACCATTTTTATCATGTCGGTAATTTATAAAACTAAGTTTTTACACATTACTGATAGAGTCTTTTTAATAACTCCATTGGCTCAATTTATTGGAAGAATTGGAAATGTTACAAATCAAGAATTAATGCCTTTTTCACTTTATGAAATGGGATTAAATATTATTAACTTCACAATACTCTTATTTGCTTATAAACTTAAAAAAGCTGATGGATTAGTTACTGCTCTATTTTTCCTAAACTACGGAGCGCTAAGAATTTACATAGAGTTTCTAAAAGGAAACTACCTAGGATTTTTAACATTAATTAGTTTTATCTTTATAGTTTATGGAATTTCAAAATTAGTTAAAATTGTATTTAAATTATGAATACTTTTGTTTCGTCAGATCATGCCGGATTTGAACTTAAAGAAAAATTAAAAATAAAATTTACAACATTAAAAGATGTAGGTCCTTTTGAATTTATAATGGAGGACGACTACCCTGACTATGTTTATTTATTAATTAAAAGTATGAGAAAAGATATTAAAAACAACTATGGAATTTTAATTTGTAAAAATGGAGCAGGTGTTTGTATTGCAGCTAACAAATTTAAAGGTATCAGAGCCGGACTTGGTTTAAATACTGAGCATGTTAGAAGTATGATTAGTGATGATAATATAAATGTATTGTGCTTAAGTTCTGAATTTTTAAAAGAAGAAGAAATTTACAAAATGGTTGAAATTTTTCAAAATGAAAAATTTCAACCCCAAAATAGACATTTGAGAAGATTAAGTAAATTGTCTATAATAGAAAATAGTGAGATATAAAAAATGATAATACCTGCCATCCTTGAAGAAAATTTATCCAACCTCCAAAAAAAGTTAGACTTGGTAGGAGATCATGCAGAAAGAGTTCAAATTGATGTCTGCGACGGTGTTTTTGTTGAAGAAGAAACTTGGTTAGATCTTGGAAAAATCAGAACTAATGGTGCAAGAATTGAATACCATTTAATGGTAAAAAACCCTCTTAAATTCATAGATATTCCTATAAGAGCGGTTGATTCTGTAATTATTCATGTTGAGTCTACTCATGTTAAAGAAGCAATCGAAGCTTTCATGAAAAAAACCAAAAAAGTAGGAATTTGTAAAAACCCTGATACAGACGTTAAAGAGTTAGAAAAATATATTAACATGGTTAATTTTGTTCAATTCTTAACAGTTCATCCAGGAAAACAAGGACAAGAACTTTTAGAAAAACCATATAATGAGGCAGTTGATTTTAAAAACAAATACCCAACCATCCCGGTTCAAATTGATGGGGGCGTAAACGAAGAAAATCTAAAAAGAATTGTAAACAATAAAATTTATAATTTAGTTGCAGGAAGTGTTGTATTTTGTTGCACTGACCCAAAGCTTGTAATTAAAAATCTTAACAATAAAATCAAAAAACTAACACGAAGAGTTAAAGTTGCATTCTTAGGGGGAGCTGCTTGGCAACCACAAGATCAAACATTCAAAGATGCTTTCGAAGTTTCAAAACTTCTTGCTAAAAATGGTTATGTGATTGTAAATGGAGGCGGTCCGGGTGTTATGAGAGCCTCAACACTAGGAGCTGAGGCTATTGGAAGATACGCACAAGTTATTACTTATCATCCAAACAAACCTAAAGCTCACTACGAAGGAATAGATTTAGATAATACTTTTGACGATGAAATTATTACTCTAGACTATTTTGATAGAACTAAAGTTATGCTTCAAACAACTGATGTTCATATTGTTTTCAAAGGAAGTATTGGAACTTTATCAGAATTTGGTATGACTTGGATTTCATCTTGGATTCACGAACCTAATGCTAAACCAATTATTTTGTATGGGGAATTTTGGCAAGAAATTCTTGATGTTTTAAAAAAGAACTTACTTATTGTTAACAATGAAACCGATTTATTTAAAATCTGTAATTCTCCTCAAGAAGTTTTAGATTATTTAGATAAACTTGGATACGTCGAAAAAAATAACGGCAACTCAAGATTACTATAATGGCTCGAAACACCAAAATCACAAAACAAGAAATTAAAGAACTTGAAAAAATTTCTTATGAATTAAGATTATTAGTAATTGATATGTTAGCGGAATCAAAATCCGGACATACAGCAGGCTCACTAGGAATGGCTGATATCTTTGCTGCTCTTTATTTTAAATACTTAAACATAAACCCCCAAAATCCATATGAACTAAACAGGGATAGGCTAATTCTGTCAAACGGACATATCTGCCCTATTTTATATGCAAGTTTAGCTAAAAAAGAATTTTTTCCATTAGAGGAATTGAGCACTCTAAGGAAAGTTAACTCACGACTTCAAGGACATCCTCATAACCTATCCCTACCGGGACTAGAAAATTCTTCAGGCCCTCTTGGTCAGGGGATCTCAGTAGCTTTAGGTTGCAGCATTCACTCAACAAATACCGGCCATAACTTTCATACATTTGTAATTGGTAGTGATGGTGAATTAAATGAAGGTCAAACTTGGGAAGCAATAATGTTTGCCGGTAGCCATAAATTAAAAAGACTTACATACATTATCGACAAAAATAATATTCAACTTTCCGGAAACACAATCGATATTTTAAATTTAACGGATTTAAAAGAAAAATTTGAAAGTTTTGGATGGTATGTTCTAGAGATTGATGGTAATAATATGGAAGAGATTTGTTTGTCAATTTCAAAATCTCTAGATATAATAAATAAGCCAGTAGTTATTATCGCTAATACAATTCCTGGCAAAGGAGTAGATTTTATTCAGTATAAATTTAATTGGCACGGAAAGGCACCGTCTAAAGAAGAAACTCAAAGAGCAAAATTTTATTTAGACAAAAATTTTAATGAAAAAAAATAAATCAAAATTATTAATACCAGTAGTTGTAATTGTTCTAGTTATCGTGGTTCTTGGAGGAGTTTTACTTAAAGATTCTATTCTAAGTATTTTTAAACCAGCCGATGCTTATGAAAAAGTAGAAGGCTTTCCAAGAGAAATTGAGACTGCAAAAAAAGTTGACAAAGTTAGAGTTGTAGTTAAGTCAGAACAGGAATTTAAAGACTTAATAAAGAAATTATTTGATGACGAAAATAAAGTAGCTGTTCCCCAAGTAGATTTTGAAAAAAGCGATTTATATGTTGCAACTACTGATTTAAACCTAACAAAAGGAGTAAGACTTAAAGTAAGAGAAATGCAGTTCATTGAAGAAGATAACAAATACAAAGTTATCTTAGAACAACAACTACCTGGAACAAATTGCGTTAACGATGCAGTTACAAACATCGCAATGGATGTAGTAAAAATTGATAAAAATCTTCCTAAGGTAGACTCACACAGAATCGATAAATACATTGACTGCGTAGCAAAATAATTGATGGAAATAAAAAATCTTGCCCCATCCTTAAATATTGATTTAAATTTAAAATCAATAAGAGATGGGGTAGGTTTTGCTCTACTTTCTCAAGCACCCAAACACGAAAACCTTTATGTTTTAACTGCCGATTTAAGAGAATCAGTACGTGTCGAGGAGTTCGCTAAAAAATATCCTCAAAAATTTATAGAGTGCGGAGTTGCAGAACAAAATATGGCAGGAATTGCTGCCGGTTTAGCGCTTTGTGGAAATACAGCAGTCATAACCTCATTTGCCGTTTTTTCACCAGGTAGAAATTGGGATCAGATCAGAGTTTCAATATGTTATTCCAAAACAGATGTAAAAATTATTGGAGGACATGCGGGACTTTTAACAGGAGAAGATGGGGCAACACACCAGGCTTTAGAAGATATAGCTATCATGAGAAGTTTGCCTGAAATGACAGTTATAAATCCGTGCGATTTTAATCAATCAATCAAAGCTATTGAGTTTTCTTTATCCCACAAAGGTCCGGTCTATATAAGATCCTATAGAGAAAAAACCTTACAAATTACCACACCAGAAACAGAATTTATTCCTCACAATCCTCAAATTTTAAAAGAAGGAAATGATTTAACAATTATTTCATCAGGACCAATAATTGCAGAAGTTTTACAAACTGTTTCAGAATTAGAAGAAAAACATAATATCTCGGTAGAGTTAATAAATTTACCATTTATTAAACCTCTAAATCCTGAAAAAATTATCCAAAGCTTAAGAAAAACAAAAAAAGGAGTAGTTATTGAGGAACATCAAATTTCAGGAGGAATAGGTTCTGCAGTATTAGAAAAAATTTCAGAATACGAGAATTATCCTGTCAAACTTATTGGAATCAATAATACTTTTGGTGAAAGTGGTAATTCTAAAGATTTATACAATAAATATGAAATTTCAAGCCCGCATCAAGTAAAGAAAATTTTAAATTTTTTAGATAGAATAAATTAATGGATATACTGCTCATAGGAGATTCAACAATTGATGAATTTTTAAAAATAGATGAAGCTGAAATTTCATGCTCTAAAGATGAAATAAATTGTAAAATTTGTTTTCCTTTTGGATCCAAAATTTCTGTTTCAGAATACAAAACTACAATTGCAGGAAACTCTATTAATACAGGCGTAGGACTTGCAAAATTAGGTGTTAAAACGTTTATTGATTCAGAGTTAGGCTTTGATGCTTTTGGGAACGAAATCATCTCAGAACTAAATAAAAGAGGTGTTAATACAGAATATGTAAGATTAAATCAAGGAAAGATTACAAATGTCCATCAAATAATTTTTTATCAAGACGAAAGAACAATATTAACCTACCATGAGAAATATAATTATGAATTAAAAAGTTGGCAACAAAAACCAAAAATAATTCACTACTCTTCACAAGCCGGTAATTTTGAAAACTACATGAATGATTTAATAGAGTATTTAAAAAATAATCGAGATATTATTACTTCTTTTAATCCAGGATCCCAACAAATAAAATTAGGCCCAGAAAAATTAAACAAATTCTTAGAAATTTGCGATATTTTATTTATAAATAAAGAAGAGGGTCAATTTATCACTAGTAAATCAACTATTTTAGAGCAACACAAAGAGTTAGAAAGTCGTGGAGTAAAGATGAGCGTTATTACAAATGGTAAAAATGGCTCTAGTGTTTATTCTTCAGGTAATATCTTTAATTTAGGAATTTTAGACGAAACCCTACCTCTTAAAGACAAAACCGGTGCTGGGGATTCGCACTCTGCCGGATTTTTAGCAGCAATTATGTACAATAAATCTATGGAGGAAGCCTTAAAATGGGGTACTATAAATTCAGCGTACTGCTTAACCGAAGTGGGTGCCGTAAACGGAACCCTAACTAAAAAGCAATTAGAAGAAAAGATTTTAAGTGCCAAATTTAAGGAATATATTGATTAATGAAAGTACTAATTACTAGAAAAATTACTGATAATGTTTTTCACATGCTTGAGAAAGCTGGGTTTGAAATAGATTACCGAACAGGAAAACCTCTAACTAAACAAGAATTAATCGAAGCTGTGTCAGATAAAGATGCAATTGTTGCTGTAATTCCTGATCAAATAGATAAAGATATTATTGATGCTGGTAAAAACTTAAAAATAATTTCCTGTTACTCTGTTGGTTTTGACAATATTGACCATGAATACGCTAAATCAAAAGGAATAATTACCACCAACACCCCGGGACACCTTACAGAATCAGTAGCAGAACACACTATTGCCCTACTTTTGGCGGTTGCCAGAAAAATAAACATGGCCGACTACTTTGTAAGAGCTGGAAAATATAAATATTGGGATCCTTTGGTTTTTTTGGGTCCCACACTTAATGGAAAAACTTTAGGGATTGTTGGAATGGGAAGAATTGGCAGGCATTTAGCAAAAATTGCTCATAAGGGTTTTGGGATGAAAGTTTTATACACAGACTCAAATAAGTGCGATATAGACGCAGATCTTGAAACAGAATTTTGTAATTTAGAATATGTTTTAAACAACTCAGATTTTGTATCTCTTAATTGTTTATTGAATGAAGAAACAAGACATTTAATTGGAGCAAATGAGCTTAAAATGATGAAACCAACAAGTTTTCTTATTAACACCTCAAGAGGTGCAGTTATCAACGAGGCTGCTTTAATTGAAGCATTAAAAAACAATACTATTGCAGGAGCAGGACTTGATGTGTTTGAAGATGAAAACAATGTAAATCCTGAACTTTATAAACTACATAATGTTGTATTAACCCCACATATTGCATCTGCAACATATGATGCTAGAACTGAAATGGGATTTATTGCAGCTCAAAATATAATTGATTATCTAGTAAAAAAAGAAACACCAAAATACATAGTTAAATAATTTGGTATAATAATTTCCATGAATGAATTCTTTAAAAGAAACTCACCAATTTTTTATATCGGTATTTTTGTTGCAGTAGTTTTTATTTTCATAATAATTTTAGGTCAAAGTACCCCAACTGTTTCTCCAAATTTACAACCAGTTGATGAAAAAGAGTTAGTCGCAGAATCAAACCCGGTTTTAGGATTTAAAGATTCTAGAGTAACAATTGTAGAATTCTTAGATTACAATTGCCCTTCTTGTAAAGCATTTGCTCCAACATTAAAAAATCTTTTAGATGGTAACAAGAATAAGTTAAGAGTTGTCTTAAAACACTACCCTTTAGTTGGGTTAACTGGTCATGAAAGTTCATATTTAGCCGCACAGGGCGTTCAAGCTGCAAATAAATTCGGTAAAGCTGAAGATATGCATTATGCTTTAATCGACGCAACAAATATAAATAGAGAATATATTATTTCGGTAGCAGAAAGATCTGGGATTAATAAAGAAGATTTCACAAAAGCTTTAGATAGCGAAGAAGTAAAAGCAGAAGTTGATAAAGACATTGAAGCAACTAAGAAATTTCAAATTAGAGGAACTCCAACAATCTTTATTAACGGAAAACAAATCGACTTACAAAAGAACGATTTAAATACACTAATCTTGGCTGAAATTAATAAAATGTACCCACAGCAATAATTTAAAGTTTAAAAGCACTTGGACAAGTATCATTTAGAACGCATTTATCACATTCAGGTTTTCTTGCTTTGCAGACATATCTCCCGAGTAAAACTACATTTCCAGAAAAATTTCTCCAATATTTTTTAGGTAAAATTTCCATTAAATCCTTTTCAATTTTTTTAGGATCATTATTTTTTGTAAGACCGAGTCGGTTTGACACTCTAGAAACGTGAGTATCGACAACAATACCCTCTGCCATATTAAATCCTTCGTTTAATATTACATTTGCAGATTTTCTAGCAACCCCCGGAATCCTGACCAACTCCTCCATAGTTTTAGGTACCTCGCCTTTAAAATTATCCAAGACAAACCTAGCGGCTTTTATTAGCCTATCAGCTTTACCTTTATGAAAATTTACTTCTCTAATTAAAGACATAACTTCTTCAACATCAGCGGACGCTAAA
>Ga0315907_10005396_pt1 | contig 13961 bp, 13 predicted proteins | sample LakEriMetagenome_3_FD_203525 | JGI IMG/M metagenome (GOLD analysis project Ga0315907, IMG submission 203525) | Freshwater fungal communities from buoy surface, Lake Erie, Ohio, United States - Buoy 12 MA123 | ecosystem: Environmental > Aquatic > Freshwater > Lake > Lake biofilm | place: USA...
CCCCCGACTGATCTCTTCTCGAACCGATAGGTTCATCGTCTTGTAACAACCCGACTTGCTTTCCATCGCAACACTCCTTTGTAGACTTCACAATATTGTGTTGCACTAATTATTTGAAACCGCCAACGGCTGCGGAGATTTTTCAGAAGATGGTTGCGGCATTGGGAGGACCGCCGGATTTGTTGTCGCGGCCCACCGCCTACCTCGCGGCGGCACCAGTGGTAGTGGACGTGAAGGCGCGTGAAGACGGTGTGGTGGCGGGCTTCGACACCCGCGCACTAGGTCTCGCGGTGGTGGAACTCGGTGGTGGGCGTCAACGCGCCAGCGATACCATCAATCCAGCGGTGGGCTTCACTGACATTGCTGCTATCGGGGCAAAAGTAAAGCGCGGAGATCTGCTAGCACGTGTTCATGCGGCGGATGCAGAGGCAGCCGATGTGGCGCAAGTCGCGTTCCTCAAATCAATCGCAATCGGTGATCAGGCTTCCGTACCGCAGCCTGCCGTCGTTGAAGCGGTGAGACTTTTGTGATGCCGACCTTGCAAACATGATGCAGCAATTTCCTGTCGACACCATCCGACTCTACGAAACACTCACACTAAATACCGCGCCGACGCTGCATGAGCACGAAATCGATGGCTGGCGGGTGCGTGCCTCCGGCACCGACACGCGCCGTTCAAACAGTGCGACCTGCCTGCATCCGACCGCGAGCGCAGCTCTTGGTGGCACCGTCGATGCAACCATCGATGCCGTTGAAGCCTGGTTCGCCGCGAAACAACAGGCAGCGGTGTTTCGACTGACCAAGGCGCTCTCGCCACCCGGCATGGATCAACGCCTCGCCGAACGCGGCTATCATTACGCGATCAATTGTCATTTCATGACTCGTTCCTTGGCACACCCCGGCGCTTTGGCTTTGCCCAAGGAATTACACATCAGCGAAGTTTCTTTTCCAGAAGGCACACAACTACTTCACGGCCTGAAAAAGATGGACGCCGCCAAGGCGTCGACCGAGCTTGTACGTCAGCAGTTGTGGCAGGGTCGCCAACGATTCCTCATGCTACAGGTGGATGGTGTGCTGGCGGCAATTGGCCTCGGCCGTATCGAAATGGGCCACTTGGGGATATTTAGTATGCATACCGTCGATGTGTTTCGCGGTCGCGGTTACGCCCAACTCGTGGTCGAGGCACTTTGTGCGTGGGGCGCCGCAGCCGGCGCACATACCGCGTTCTTGCAGGTGGAAGCGGACAACGCTCCGGCATTGTCCTTGTACAAGAGGGCGGGATTTGTTCCGGCATACTCTTACTGGCATCGCCTCAAGCCCTGATCCGACCTTAACTCATTTTCTTTATGACCCAACTCACAGACCCCCGTGACGAACTTTCCCTGCAACTCGGCATCTCGCTGAAAAAACAGGGGCTACTGCTCGCCACGGCCGAATCGTGCACCGGCGGCGGCATCGCCGAAGCCATCACCCGTGTGCCCGGCTCCTCAGCGTGGTTCGACCGCGGATTTGTCACCTATTCGTACGAGTCGAAAGTCGACATGTTGGGCGTGAAGCGCGAAGACCTTGTCGACTTTGGTGCCGTATCAGAACAGATCGCTAAACAAATGGTGGAGGGCGCCATTGCCCATTCCCGCGCACAGGTCGCCGTGGCCGTTACCGGCATCGCCGGCCCCGATGGGGGCCAGCCGGACAAACCGGTTGGTACCGTTTGGTTTGCCTGGAAATTTCCAAAAAAGCCAATCATTTCAGAGGTTTGCCACTTTCCCGGAGACCGTGCCGCCGTTCGCCGTGCAACGGTTGCGCACGCGCTGGCGAAGCTCCTGCATAATCTGAACTAGTCGTAACAGCGCTTTTTCTCGGCAACCCCTGACTGGTCTTTGGGGTGCCGGTTTCTCGCACTTTCCACCTCGACCTCAACAAAAAATCCTTGCAATCAGCTTTCCAGTCCGGTACTGTACGGAAATACAGACTGTATTTTCATACAACCCGTGCGGCGCGACGTAATAATCGCGGTGCGCATTCCAAAAACCTGACTGGAGGCAAGCCATGAACATGATGAAAGAGCCATTTATGGACGAAAACAAATCAAAAGCACTGGCAGCAGCGCTTTCCCAAATCGAGAAGCAGTTCGGCAAAGGCTCCATCATGAAGATGGGCGAGGGTAGTGTTGGCAACGACATCATTCCCGTCTCCACCGGTTCACTCGGGCTGGACATTGCACTCGGTATCGGCGGCTTGCCACGCGGTCGTGTGGTCGAAATCTACGGCCCGGAATCCTCCGGCAAAACGACGCTGACCCTGCAAGTGATTGCGGAAATGCAAAAGAGCGGCGGCACGGCGGCGTTTATCGATGCCGAACACGCGCTTGACCCAACCTACGCCGCCAAACTCGGCGTGAATATCAACGACCTGCTGATTTCCCAGCCGGACAACGGCGAACAAGCGCTCGAAATCGCCGATATGTTGGTTCGCTCCGGTGGTATCGATATCGTTGTCGTTGACTCTGTGGCCGCACTCACACCGCGCGCGGAAATCGAAGGCGAGATGGGTGATCAATTGCCCGGCCTGCAAGCGCGCCTGATGTCACAAGCGTTGCGCAAACTCACCGCCAATATCAAACGCTCCAATACGCTGGTCATCTTTATTAACCAGATCCGTATGAAGATCGGCGTCATGTTCGGCAGCCCCGAAACCACCACCGGTGGTAACGCGCTTAAGTTCTACGCCTCGGTTCGTATCGATATCCGTCGTATTGGCTCGATTAAGAATGGTGACGAAGTCATCGGTTCCGAGACCCGCGTCAAAGTGGTCAAAAACAAAGTTGCACCGCCTTTCCGTACGGCCGAATTCGATATCCTGTACGGCGAAGGCATTTCGCGCGAAGGTGAAATTATTGAATTGGGCGTGGTCCACAAAATTGTTGATAAGTCAGGTGCTTGGTACGCCTACAACGGCGACAAGATCGGCCAGGGCAAAGACAACACGCGTAAGTTCCTCAAAGAGCATCCAGAAATGGCGCAAGAAATTGAAGCCAAAATCCGCGCAGCCGTTGGTGTTGGTGCCGGCGCTGCAGGTGGTGGATCTGACGAGAGTGAAGAAGTCGAGGAATAGTCTTCACGCTGATTTTCCGTGGAGTGCCCGGAAACCGTAGCGAGCCGGTGAAGGTCGTGGCAGGTGAGCGGGGAATTCGCGAAGCATTGCTTCGTGCCCGCGAGCCCCGGAGTGCAATCCGGTGCACGAGGAATAGCGCATGTGTACAAATGTACTCAGAGCACCGTAGCCGTGACCGTAGTTGCCAACTCGCTGGTGCAGTAGGTTTACGGGTGCTCCGCAAAGTTCGATGGTTGGGCCGAATACCTTGTTTCACCTCCAGTGGGCAAGTTGTTCGGCCCCTTTTTTTGCGCCCAATGATTAGCAATCGTGGCTAACGCCCCCAAACCCACCAATCGCGAAATCGTTTCTGCCTCGCTGCGCCTGCTCGCCATGCGCGATATGAGTCGTGTCGAGTTTGAGCGGAAGCTTGCGGCGAAAGAATTCACACCGGAAGATATCGCCAAGGCTGTTGAGTGGTGTGAGGCAGAGGGTTGGCTCAATGAGGCGCGCTTTGCTGAGGAGACGGCGCGCCGACTTGGTAACAAATACGGTGCGGCGCGAATTACGCAGACGCTCAAGCAAAAGGGCGTACCGGATGCCGCGTCCGCAGAGGCGGTGCAAGCGATGCGTGCAACCGAGGTGGCGCGGGCGCGGGAGGTGCTAATGCGTAAATTTGGCAAGACCCCCGCAGATGCAGAGGCGCGTGCGAAGCAAATTCGCTACATGCAAGCGCGCGGATTTGGGTACGACACGATTAAGAAGGCCCTGGCGGCCCGGAGTGACGGCTAGCGCCTGACGGCTTTCGTCTGCGTTGATAGGCTGGTGAGCTTTAGCAGCGTCTCGCCAGCATCGGCGTCAACCGAGAACCAAACAAGGGGCATGGCGGCGAGAACGGCAAGTGCGCCCAAGACGAGTATGCGCTTGGTGCTAGGCTGTTCGCTTATCGAAATGATGTCGTTTTTGTCATCCACAACGGCTTCCCCTACGCTCGCCTGAATACTTTACGGGTCGCCCGCTGTTTCGCGGCGCGTATAATTGGTTTACGTCAAAAAAGTCAAATTCTTAATGGCCAAAGTCACTCAAATTAGGGTCGGCGCGCCTGCGGTGGTAGCCCCGTTCGACGCCGACGACGGCCGGAACCCCGGCACCAAATTCGACCCCGCACCGGTTCGTGATGTACGTATCAACCGCAGCGCCATTGAGCGCCGTGCCGCCACCATGGGCACACGTCGTACGGTCAAGAAAGACTGGCAAGCCGCGTGGCTGGTACATACCGTCAAAACGATTGACCTCACCACACTTTCCGGTGACGATACCGTCGGCACGGTTAAACGTCTTTGCGCCAAAGCGCGACAGCCGATCCAAGCGCAGTTGTTGGCTGACCTAGGCCTCGCAGATCTCAAGCTCCATACCGGCGCGGTGTGTGTGTATCACGCGTTTGTGAAAACAGCAGTGGATGCGCTTGAGGGCTCGGGCATTCCGGTTGCGGCAGTCTCGACCGGTTTCCCAGCGGGTCTTACACCATTCCCGCAAAAAATCGAAGAAATCAAGGCGAGTGTGAGTGACGGCGCGTCGGAGATTGACATCGTCATCTCGCGTGAACACGTACTCACCGGCAATTGGCGCGGGCTCTATGACGAAGTCAAAGCCTTCCGTGACGCATGCGGCCCGGCGCATATGAAATCCATCATCGCGACGGGTGAGCTCGGCACACTCAAAAACATCGGTCGCGCATCCATCGTGTGCATGCAAGCGGGCTCGGATTTCATCAAGACCTCGACCGGCAAAGAGCCCACGAACGCCACCATTGGCGGCTCACTCGTCATGGTTCGTGCGATCCGCCAATACTACGAACAAACCGGCCACAAAGTTGGCTTCAAACCTGCGGGCGGCATTCGCTCGGCCAAGCAAGCACTGGAATGGTTGATCTTGATGAAAGAAGAGCTGGGTGACGAATGGATGCAACCGCATTTGTTCCGCATTGGCGCATCTGCACTGGTAAATGACATCGAGCGGCAGCTTGAGCACTATGCGTATGGGCGGTATGCGTCGATGCAGTATCAATCTTTAGGTTAGTGAACGAAAAGACAACTTGGGCTCCGGCCTTCGCTGGAGCGACAGTTTTAAGGTGGTGGTTTTAGAAAGTGCTTCTACTAATTTCCGTCCTTAGCATGTCATCCCGACGAAGGTCGGGATCCAAGTTGGGCAATGCAAGAAAATGAAAGAAATTGGGCCCCGACCTGCGTCGGGGCGACAGTTTAAGCATCGGAATTCTTGGAAGCATTGTCGAAAGCTACTAGCCTCAACATGTCATCCCGATGAACAACCACAAGGGTTACGCCGGGTCGAGATCCAAGTTTTTTGAGCCAAAGGTAACGCTTCAGAAAGTGTGAATTTGCCAAAACAGTACTACGTCTACATCGTCACCAACAAACCATACGGAACCCTCTACACCGGCGTAACGCGTGATTTAGTCCGAAGGACGTTTGAACACAAAGGTGATTTTGTTGAAGGGTTTAGCAAAGCGCACCGATTGAAAAAGCTTGTTTGGTACGAAGTACACGAAGATATCCTCGCGGCGATTACGCGGGAAAAGCAGATCAAAGAATGGCGGCGGGACTGGAAGATAAACTTGATTCAAACGATGAACCCGAATTGGGATGATTTGTACTTGGATATTGTTTGAGACAAAAGCAACTTGGGCCCCGACCTACGTCGGGGCGACAGTTTTGAGATGGTGGCCTTGAATTTGGATGGTAGTTTTAGAAAGTGCTTCTTGGAGCCGCCAACCGTAGTATGTCGTCCCGACGAAGGTCGGGACCCAAGTTGGGTAGTGCAAGAAAGTGTACGAAATTAGGCCCCGACCTTCGTCGGGGCGACAGTTTTTAGAGAAGAGGCTTTGAAGTTGGATGGTGAGTTACGCAGCTGCGCGTTCAAGTCATAACCCTCAGCATGTCGTCCCGACCCCGTATCGGAGTACGGGACAGGCTCCGGTCGGGACCCAAGTTAAACCAAAAGTACTGAAGCACCAGAACAAAGAGAACAAGAAAGCCCTCAAAGAATGAAAGTCGCACAAATCCTCAAAACCCTCGAATACGGCCCCGCCCCAGAAGCCGCCAAACCCGCGCTCGATTGGATCGCCGAGCACGACGGAAAATTTGGCATCTTCATCAATGGCAAATGGCGCGACCCGTCATCTAAAGAGTGGTTTGATTCGATTAACCCGTCGAACAACAAAAAGCTTGCGCGCGTGGCACAAGCGAGCAAGAAAGACGTCGACGACGCCGTCAAAGCCGCACGCGCTGCATTCAAAGGCTGGAGCAGCACACCGGGCCACATCCGTGCCCGCTACCTGTATGCGATTGCACGGCAGGTACAAAAACATTCACGCTTGTTTGCGGTGCTCGAAACCATGGACAACGGCAAGCCGATTCGCGAGACACGCGATATCGATATCCCGCTCGTCGCTCGCCACTTTTATCACCACGCTGGTTGGGCGCAGCTAGCCGATACCGAGATGCGTGACTACCAACCACTCGGTGTGGTCGGCCAAATCATCCCGTGGAATTTCCCGCTGCTGATGCTGAGCTGGAAAATCGCCCCCGCACTCGCGATGGGCAACACTGTTGTCTTGAAGCCCGCCGAGCTTACATCTCTCACCGCACTTTTGTTCGCTGAAATCTGCGCGAGTGTTGGGCTACCTGCCGGTGTGGTGAACTTCGTCACGGGTGATGGAAAGACCGGTGCGGCGATTGTTGAACACGCGGGCATCGATAAGATTGCGTTTACGGGTTCCACCGAAGTCGGCCGCATCATCCGCCGCGCTACGGCGGGCACGGGCAAAAAGCTCTCGCTGGAACTCGGCGGCAAATCGCCGTTCATTGTGTTTGACGACGCCGACCTCGATAGCGCGGTTGAAGGTGTGGTCGATGCTATCTGGTTTAATCAAGGCCAGGTGTGCTGCGCTGGCTCACGATTGCTGGTGCAAGAAGGTGTGGCTGAGAAGGTCTACAAGAAGCTGCGCGCCCGTATGGAAAAACTGCGTTTGGGTGACCCGCTCGACAAAGGCATCGACATCGGCGCGATTGTGGACACCAATCAGCTCAAACAAATTCAAGACAAAGTCGCGCGTGGTGTGGAAGAGGGTGCCACCCTCATGCAGCCCTCGTGGGCGCTTGGTGGTAACGGCATGCCCAGCACCGGCTGCTACTTCCCGCCGACCGTGCTCACCAATGTCGGCCCGGCATCGTCCGTGGTGCAGCAAGAAATCTTCGGCCCCGTGCTCGCCGCGATGACCTTCCGCACGCCGGAAGAAGCGGTGAAGCTCGCGAACAACACGCGTTATGGATTAGCTGCGACCATTTGGTCTGAGGATATCAACTTAGCCCTCGATATCGCCACACAAATCAAAGCCGGCACGGTGTGGATTAACTCAACAAACTTGCTCGACGCTGCCGCAGGCTTTGGTGGCTACCGCGAATCCGGCTTCGGCCGTGAGGGCGGCAAAGAAGGGCTTTACGAATATGCAAAACCGCTCCATGCGGACGCTTCGCTCCTCTCTCCCCTTCGCGGGAGAGAGGCAGGGAGAGAGGGGGCTGCAAAACACAAAACCCTAACATCCACGGCCATTTCCAGCACAAAAGCCTTGAAAACGCCCGCCAATAGTGCATTTTCAACTTCTGCTAAAACTCCCAAATCCCCCGTCCCCGCGCAGGCGGGGACCCAATTTGCCCTTAACAGCGTCCCCGTAGACCGCACCGCCAAACTCTTCATCGGCGGCAAACAAGCCCGCCCCGATGGCGGTCTCAGCATCAACATCTACTCCCCCACCAAACAACTACTAGGCGAAGTCGGCGCAGGCAACCGCAAAGACATTCGCAACGCCGTCGAAGCCGCACGCGCTGCCGCGAATGGCTGGGCCAAAGCCACCGCGCACAATCGCGCACAGGTCGTTTATTTCATCGCGGAAAACTTAGCCGCACGCGCGGTGGAATTCGCCAACCGACTCATGCAACAAACAGGCTGCACGAAAGCCACCGCCGATGCAGAAGTCGAAGCATCCATCAGCGCACTATTCACCGCCGCCGCATGGGCGGACAAATACGACGGCCGCATCCACGGCACACCGTATCGCAATGTCACCCTCGCGATGAATGAACCGATGGGCGTGATCGGCATGCTGATGCCCGATGACCATCCACTCCTCGCACTCGCCACACTCGCCGGCACCGCACTCGCGATGGGCAATACAATGGTGGTGGTGCCTTCACCCAAACATCCGCTCACGGCAACAGACCTCTACCAAGTACTCGAAACCTCAGACGTGCCACACGGCACCTTAAACATCGTCACGGGCGACCGCGACGAACTCGCCAAGACGCTGAGCGAACACGACGACGTCGATTCAGTTTGGTATTTTGATAACTGCGCAGGCAGCAGCGAAGGGCAAGCCGCCGTGCAAAAGGCAAGCGCCGGAAACATGAAACGCACTTGGGTACGAGGTGCTGCGGGTGCATTGCCAAGCGTCGATGAAATTCTTCGTGAAGCAACGCAGGTGAAGAATGTTTGGGTGCCGTATGGGGCTTAATGTAATGCGCCTATCGCTGCTTTCTCGTCGTCTCTTTGCTAAAGCTGCGTCCACTGCATTACTTGGAATGTTGCCCGCGTTGATCTATGCGCAGGCGCAGCCAACCAGATCGCCCAGCGGGGTCTCGCCACCGCCAGTCCCATCGATGCCGCAGCCTGGCGTGGGCCCACCGCCCATGCCGCCGCCGGGCTTCCCGATGCCGGTAAGGCCAGTCTTACCGACGTTGCCGGCAGCGCCAAAGTCGGCGTGGGTGGAACGAGAACAGCGGCAATTCCAGGCACTCCTTCGAGACGCGAAATCAAACTACTTCATTGCTCCGATTCAAGTTGCCGGGAGCGCTTTCGACCGTTCGACCCGCTCGCTGATTGCGTTGGAACTTGCGAGCGCTATCGCTGCGGCTGACGCAGGGTCGCCGCTACTTAACCCGTCATATGTGCAGCGCGCACTTGGTGATGGGGTTAGAACATTCTCCGATACCGAAATCCGGCCACTCGCGGAAGCCGTCGGTGCCAGCAAAGTGCTTGTTTTGGCAATTGGTCACGATGGAAAGGGGACAGCAACAGTCAACATGCGCTGGCGAATCGCAGGTCGTACAAAGTTGATCGGTGGATATGAGAGCAGAGTGTTTCAATTCCCCATCAAGGCTGAGGAAACAGTTGCTGAGACTTTCAAGCGAGAGGTCCTGCCAGAGGTGTTGCGAACCTTCGAGCTTGCGCCTCCTCGCCCAGTCGCTGTTGCAGGCAATCACACATTCACCCGGCTCCCTGCAACACTAGCTGCCGCATTTAAGGATGCGAACACCCATCCGCTGAACGAATGCGTGTTCTACCAGTTGCTCGGGGCGGTGGCGCCTCTACAGCCAGAGCGTGCCCGCGAATCCCTTTATGAGCGGTCCGTGGTCTGTCTGAAGCGATACGTTACAAGCGATCCTGTTCAACGCTACCTGACCGCAAAGGCCGTCTTTGAATTGCACTCAAGACCGGCTGCAATTGCGATACTCGGGCAAGCCAAAACAAATGCGGAGCAGGCGCTAGCCGCAATGATGAACGGGAACCTCGCCGACGCAGAAAAGGCGGTTAGCGGCATTGATCATGAGTTGTTGCGACTCATGCTTGAGCTAGACCTTGTGGACTTGAAGCGGATTTACAAAGTGCCAATGAAGGACTTTATGCCCGATAAGGTGCGCCAAATCTTGAAAGGCAAGCCGGAATGGGAGGTACTGGTCGGACGGCGGCTTGGCGAACTCGACAGATGGCAAACTCAAGACAATATCGAAATCAAAGCGCTGCTAGATCGAGTGCTTCCCATCAAGACGTTTGACCTTGAAACGATAGTGCAAGGAGCCCGCGCCATAAAATCGGACTTGGACGAAGTCCAGCTTGGGATGTCGTCGCTTGAGCATATCGCTAGGGTGCGGCGTGCCGACGCCGATTCCCAATTGTGTGCAAGCCCGCGGGCGACGTGTTTTCGTGGCGCATTTTTGGATCTCGTTGAGGCGATCGTCGTTGCGAATCCTGCGAGAGCAATCGAACTTGATGGGGTAACTAGAGGATCGTCCGACTCTGCCCTAGCGATGGGGAAGCGATACAGTCCGTATCTTGACGGCCAGCCGGAATTCGCCCTCGCGATTAGCAGAGTACTCTTGGCGAGTGCTGACCGCCTTGCACCTGAGCGACGAGGTCAACAATTGGTGGCCTCCCGCGAGGCGGCGCTAATGGCGACGCATTGGGGTCTGGGCCAGAGTCAAACCACACGGGCGGCAATGATCCAACTCGGCGTACCTTCTCCAGATTCCAACCCGTTCCTCGAGTTGTATTCACGTGACCATCCGATACGCAGCTATTGGTTCACGCCGATGATGGGCGGATCCGCAGATTCATTGCCACAAGTGTGGGCGCGACTCAGTCAGGCTTCTACGCAGATTGATGCCGCGGGCGATATCGCGCGAAATTTCATGGCTTCTACCGCTGACAAGACGCGAGTTGCTGCAGAAATCGTTGGCCGATTTGTCGGACATCCAGAGCGAAACGCCCTGGCGAGCTCACTCCCGGCGCCTGCGGGCACCGTCGCCGTCCAAAAGGGCGACGTCAACCCACGCGTTGCGGAATACGAAGCGGCCATCAAGGATCGGCCGGATATCTGGGAGAACTATCGGCGTTATGGGCTTTACGTGATCAACGAACGAGGCGACGTTGCCGCTGCCGCCGTAATTTTTGGACGTTTCCCGGGCTTCAAGGACCAACGAGGTTACAACTCGGTTGGATTGAGCAATCAGGCGTACGACGCGGGCTCAATGTTCTTCTGGCGCGGCGCGATTGCTGAAACCCTTCCTCTCTACCGTTTCTCTGCGGGATTGCGCACGGGCTCTGCCGCCAGCATATCTAGCGAGGCCCGCCTAGCCCTGCTTGATGGGAAGTTTGAAAAAGCGGCCGAACTCTCGCTCCAGCGAGCCTCGCGATACGACGACGCCTACGCCTACCGAGACTACATATCGTGGCTGTTCGCATTCGGAAAAAAGCGCGAAGCGTGGGCTGCCTTCGATAGTCTTCAATCGAAGCTGGAGAACCCGCAAGTTTGGCTAGCGGCGCATGTTGGGCATCGCAGCCAAGGCAGCACTTGGGAGCAAATGCGCGACTGGCTGAAATCAGAGCCTGTGCGATCAACCATCGTGGAAGGCATTCAGCCGGCGCTCGCAGCAGCCCTGCAACTAAGCATCATTGACCGATCGCCGTCGTCGGATCTCCCTGACGTGATGCGCGCGATAGAAGGAAAGCCGCGCGCCAGCTATACCGGCTATTCAGTCATGCTGCCACGCGTTGACGGCGCCTACCCAGATGCGACCTCAGGTTCTGCGTTGAAAGGCCCCGATACTCCGAAACCGGAAATCGGCCCGGTTGCATCAGATTTGGTGATGTTTGCAGATGCATATCTACTTTTGCATCGCAAAGAGTTTTCTGCGGCCGCGGCGAAATTCGCCGGGATGGCGGCGTACTACCCGATCACAGGCGTTTCATTCAAGCCGTACTTTGCATATGCACTACCGTACTTTGCGTGGGCAAGCGCTAAATCAGGGGACAAGAATCAGTTAGAGGCGTTTCTGAAGAAGCAGCAAGTAGCCCACTTTGAAGAGTTTGATCATCATCTCGCGCGGGCGATTTTTTCGGGCCTACGCGGTGAAGAATCAGAGGCAATCGCCAGCCTTCAGCGCGCATTCAACAACCGCCCGTACACCGAGAGAAGGCCCATCTTCACGGAGTACCAGTGGGCGCAAATCTGCGAATGGTTATTCATCGAGACCGGCGGCAAAAAGTACCGCGACCTTGCGCTCAACTGGGCCAAGCTAAACCAGAAGATCCAACCCATGTATGCGTGGGCGTACGCGATGGAGGCCAAGCTAACGTCGTCAGAGCCAGAGCGGCTTCGAGCACTGGGGATCGCGCTCTATCTCGATCCACGTTCGGCACGGGCGTTGTCTTTCCCTGAGGCGACTCGTTTGGCTGCGAAAAAGCTAGTCGAAAGCCGTAATCCATTTTTGACCGATAAGTCTGGCGAAGCGAAGCCTAGAGTCGTCGCATCCGCTGGCACTGGGGTTGCCAAACCCGCCGGGGCCCAGCTTCCACCGTCATTGCGCTGATGCCCAAACCCCGCCTAGTCATCCTCGCAGGCCCAAATGGCGCAGGCAAGACAACTTCCGCCAAGTATCTTCTCCGCGACTCGCTAAAACTTCGCGAGTTCGTAAATGCAGACACTGTCGCCGCAGGGCTTTCTGGGTTTGCGCCAGAGACCGTCGCATTCGAAGCGGGCCGAATTGTTTTGAAGCGCATCAACGCGCTTATCGAATTGCGGAGCAGCTTTGCATTCGAGACGACGCTTTCAAGCAAGTCGCTAGCGCGGATACTGGAAAGGGCCGCGATCGCGGGCTACAAGATAGACTTGATCTACCTCGCATTGCCAAGTGCCGAGTTGGCGGTTGAGAGGGTTGCGGCGCGGGTGAAACTTGGCGGTCACGATATCCCGCAGGCAACCATCGTGCGTCGTTTCCATCGTAGTTTGCATAACCTCGTTACCCGTTATATCCCGCTTGTACACAGATGGAAAGTGTTCGACAATTACCATATTCCGCCAGAGCTACTCGCCTTTGGCACACGACGCAATACAACAATCCTAGTGGAGCAAAAATGGCAAACGCTCAACAAACTCGCAAGAAAACCGTAAGCACGACTTCGGCGGAGGACGCCCGCGTGCTGGAAGCGCTGAAGCAAGCTTCTAAAGAAGCGAAGCGCGTAGCGGACGCGAACAACCTGCCGTTCATCGCTGGCAGAAAACAATCGTGGTCTGTCCCCAAATAGTGTTCACCGCTGCCGCATGGGCCGACAAATACGACGGCCGCATTCACGGCACACCGTATCGCAACGTCACCCTCGCGATGAATGAACCGATGGGTGTCGTCGGCATGCTGATGCCCGATGACCACCCACTACTCGCACTCGCCACACTCGCCGGTACCGCACTCGCGATGGGCAATACAATGGTGGTGGTGCCTTCGCCCAAACACCCGCTCTCGGCAACAGACATCTACCAAGTACTCGAAACCTCCGACGTGCCACACGGCACCTTCAACATTGTCACTGGTGATCGCGACGAACTTGCGAAGACACTGAGCGAACACGATGACGTGGATTCAGTCTGGTATTTTGATAACAGCGCGGGCAGCAGCGAAGGGCAAACCGCTGTGCAAAAGGCGAGCGCGGGAAACATGAAGCGCACTTGGGTGCTGGGTTTGACTGGGGCAACGGGTGCATTGCCAAGCGTGGATGAAATTCTTCGTGAAGCGACGCAGGTGAAGAATGTTTGGGTGCCGTATGGGGCTTAGCCCATCACCGCTGTCGCCCCGGACAGCGTGGCCCGCGTCATCGGCCATTTAGTCCGGGGCCCAAGTTTTCCCGCTATGGCGACAACATCGAAACCCCGCCTAGTCATCCTAGCCGGACCCAACGGCGCAGGAAAGACGACGGTCTCAAAGTATCTGCTCCCTGACGCCTATGGAATTACCGAATTCGTGAACGCAGATCGCATCGCATCCGGACTCTCTGCATTCGCACCCGAAGCGGTTGCGTTTGAGGCCGGCCGCATCATGCTCAAGCGAATCGTCGCATTACTCACGCAGAAAGCCAGTTTTGCGTTCGAAACAACACTCGCAAGCAAGGCATTCACGAAGTTGATCGCGCGCGCTCAGGCCGATGGCTATCGCGTGGGCTTGATTTATGTTGCATTACCG
>Ga0315907_10005398_pt1 | contig 13958 bp, 13 predicted proteins | sample LakEriMetagenome_3_FD_203525 | JGI IMG/M metagenome (GOLD analysis project Ga0315907, IMG submission 203525) | Freshwater fungal communities from buoy surface, Lake Erie, Ohio, United States - Buoy 12 MA123 | ecosystem: Environmental > Aquatic > Freshwater > Lake > Lake biofilm | place: USA...
TAGATTGCGCCAATCCACGTTTTCCGCCTGATGCCATATTGGAAATTCGGGCTGATTCAGGATGAAAAATAGAAGAACCTATTCCAATCAAAACCACAGAAATTAGAATCCAATAAAAATTATTGGCAAACGACAACGAAACAATTCCGGCCATTGAAAACAACATGCCATAAATCTGTGAAAAAGGTTTTGGATACTTGTCAGTATAATAACCTACAAAGGGTTGAAGCAGTGATGCCGATAATTGAAAAGCAAAGGTTATCAATCCAATTTGAGAAAATGAAAGGTGATAATTTTGTTTTAATATTGGATAAATTGATGGAATTATTGCCTGAATTAAATCATTTAGCAAATGAGCAAAACTGATGGAAAACAATATCGAATAAACTGTTTTGTGTAACAATTCTTTACTTTCAGAAGAGGTATTGATAGTTTCCATTTAAAATGTGTTTAAAATAAAATACCAAATCGCAAGCGTGGCAAAAGACAGCGGAATTCCAATGCCGACCATCATACTGCTTAATTTTGGTTTCAATCCATAATTTGAAGCTAAAATTGTCCCTGTGATCATTGGTGCCATAGCCGATTCCATTATAGAAACATCAACAGCTATTCCTTTGCCTTTTAATATGATTTTATAAAGCAAAAAGAAAATAGCTGGTGTAATAATTAATTTAAAAAGCAATCCTAATCGTAGAAACTTCCAATGCTGACTTCTTCTGTCAATTTTTAATTGCAATCCAACGGAAACCAAAGCTACTGGAGTTACAGTTGCCCCTAATTTATTAAAAACAGTTTCTAAATGTTCATTAAAATCTACTTTTAAAACATTCATAAAAACGGCAATAACAAAAGCAATAAAAGGAGGAAATAGTAATATCTTCTTAATTATTTCTCTTGAATTTGAATTGCCTTTAGCAAAAATTCCAGCGGTAATAATTCCAAGTGTTGCCATAACTACAAACGAACCTGGTTGGTCGACAATGATAGCTGTTTTTAAACCTTCTTCTCCATAAAGTGCCTGAATTATTGGAAAACCAACAAAAGATGTATTTCCCAAACCTGCGGTAATTATCAAACAACCAATAAGCCGATTGGGCCAACCTAATCTTTTTCCAATAACATAGAAAAAAACAAAAGATAACACAAACCCAATCCAGGCAATAGCTAACGGATATAATAGTTTAGTTGTAATCGAAATTTTGGGAATATAAAATAATGCCAAAGCCGGCAAGGCAACATAAATAATAAATTGATTGAGTGCTAAGTGTCCGTTTTTGGGAAAAGCTGCGATTCGTTGCATTCCCAAACCCATTAGTAAACAGAGAAAAATCAACAGAATGTTATCCATTCGAAGTGTTACATTTATTTTACAAAGGAACATCAAAAAATTGGAAAAGAATTATTGGCAAACAATATTTTACTAAATTTACCCAAACGATTTTCCCTTGAACGAAAAGCACAATAAAAAATCAGCACTAACCGAAAATGACGGTATTCCACAACCGGAAACATTCAGTGCTTCTTCGTTGGAGAAGATTTCTAAAAGCAGAAAAACACAACCTTCAGCAGCAGCACTTATTTCTGGTATTATAGCTCATGATAAAGTGGCATTGAGTCGTGCGATAACTTTAGTAGAAAGTACGAATGTTTCCCATTTGGCGAAAGCCAATGAAATAATAAACGGCTGTTTACCTTATGCCAACAAATCGGTTCGAATAGGAATTACCGGTGTTCCTGGCGTTGGAAAATCGACATTTATTGAAGCTTTTGGAAAACAGTTAACTTCATTAGGGAAAAAAGTCGCGGTCTTAGCGATTGACCCAAGCAGTTCGATTTCACACGGTAGTATTTTGGGAGACAAAACCCGAATGGAAGAATTGGTAAAAGACGAAAATGCCTATATCCGACCTTCTGCTTCAGGAGAAACCTTAGGTGGCGTGGCGCGAAAAACCCGTGAAACCATTATCCTTTGTGAAGCAGCGGGATTTGATACTATCATTATAGAAACCGTTGGAGTTGGGCAAAGTGAAACTGCGGTTCACTCGATGGTAGATTTCTTTTTGCTACTAAAAATTTCGGGTGCTGGCGATGAATTACAAGGCATCAAACGAGGCATCATGGAAATGGCTGATGCTATTGTGATTAACAAAGCCGATGGCGATAATATTAATAAAGCCAAATTAGCGAAAACCGAATTTAACCGTGCGTTGCATTTATTTCCGGCTAAAAAATCAGGATGGATTCCAACTGTGGCGACCTGTAGTGCCATTACCAGAGAAGGAATTGATAGTGTTTGGGAAACGATTTCCAATTATTTTGAATTGGCAAAAGCCAATCAGTATTTTGAAGAGAAGCGCAAAGAACAAAATCAGTACTGGATGATGGAAACCATTAATGAGCAATTGAAAAATAATTTCTACAATCATCCCGACATAATAAAACTGTTGGAAGCAAATAAAAAAGCAGTAGCAAATGATGAAATTTCACCTTTTGCTGCTGCTATGAATTTGTTGAATAAGTATTTTAAAGAATAGTTTTGCTATTTGTCCTTTGAGTGGGAATGAGGTTTTAGTGTTGCCGCAAAGTCTCCGACTTTGCGCAGCAGTACAGCGGGTGCTGTTTTATCTTCCTGCCCTTTTGGCTGCAATTTCAATCCACTTTCCCATATTATTATACCCATCTTCATTAACCCAATCATAACATGTGTAATCTGAACTTATATAAACAGATTTTCCATTTGCATCTTTTCCTATTTCTCCAAAATGATTAGAACCTTTTGTTATAGTATTTCCATACTTATCTTTTATTTGATGAATATATATACCCAAAATGCCATTTCCTTTCTCATAGCTCTGTTCTAATTCGTATTTAACATAATCCCTTGAATTTGTTTCAGGACCTATAATTACAACAGTTACAGATGTTCCGGTGAGTTGTTCCCAAATCCATTTTTTTATTACCGCTTCTCCTCCTTTTTGAACTTCTTCAAAATCTGCAGCATCAACAAAACCTGCAGCTTCTTTACTGTCTTTTATAACCCAACTGTTTCTAACAATATTTGCTCTCCACACATCGTTTATATAGTGGAAACTAAAAAAAGCTTTTCTTACCATAATGTTAATTTTTAATTATTATGTTAGTAAACTCAATCGTTGTTTCAATTAATTCTTTGGGGTCTATATTTTCATTCTTCTGCTGCCGGATTATAAGCGCACGGAAGCGGGTTTATTTATAAAATGCAACAAATAATAATTACTCGTTTTTTAGTGTTGCCGCAAAGTCGGGAGACTTTGCGCAGCGGGGGGACTTTGCGCAGCGGGGTCGGGAGACTTTGCGCAGCGGGGTTGCAGATGGTGTGTTTATTTTTTTATGATTTTGAAGTTTTCCATTTTATTTGCAGATGTTATAACTAACAAGTAGATTCCTGATTCTAAATTTTGTATGTTTAATTCTGAAAAGTTTTGTGTTTCTTCTACTACTATTTTTCCAGTTACATCGGTCACTGTTATTTTCTCAATATTTTCATTTGAAGTATTTTGAATATAGATGTTATTGTTTGTAGGATTCGGAAAAACTGTGAATTTATTTACTTCATTCACTTGTTCGGTTCCTAAAAATGCAGAACAATTTAATTGAGTTGGTACAGAAGTTCCTTGTATTGCGAATCCTAATCCGAGTTGACCAAAATCGTTTCCGCCTTGACCCCATAAGGTACCATCGCTTTTCATGGCAAAAAAATGCGCTTCACCCGAATAAATTGAAACCCAATCAGTATCAGTGCCGATTTGATACAAACCAGAAGATGAACTAATCCATAAAGTACCATCGGTTTTGATCCCTTTTGTAGCATAATACCCTTTAGCCACTTTTGACCAATTAGTAGCTGTACCTATTTGAGTAGGAACATTTATTTGTGAAGGCAAACTAGCACTTAATTGACTGTTTAAATTAGAACCCCAACCCCAAAGTGTTCCATCGGTTTTTATTGCAACAGAACTTTTAAATAAAAAACCTGTACCCAATTCTGCCCAATTAGTGTCTGTGCCAATTTGCACAAAACTAAAACGATTAGTTATGGTTCCATCACCAAGTTGCCCATAATCGTTTAAACCACAAGCCCAAAGAGTACCGTTTGTTTTTATGGCTAAAGTATGATTACTGCCAGCGACGACTTTAGCCCAATTGGTTTCTGTGCTTATTTGTATAGGAGTTAATTGAAGACTGTCAGTGCCTAAATTTAGTTGCCCATATATATTTGAGCCCCAGCCCCATAACGTGCCATTGGTTTTAAGTGCTATAGTACCACCACCAGCAGTAATAAAACTCCAATCGGTGCTGTTGCCAATTTGAGTAAGTGCATATTTGTTATTTTGCGTACCTGTACCTAAACCAAAAAAATCACCATCTCCGCAAGCCCATAGTGTACCATCACTTTTAATGACAAATGATTTACTACCCCCAGTAAAAATTTTTGCACCAGCCATTTGACTACTAACTAAACGAGGTGTGTAAATGGGTGCAACTCCTGTGTTTAATCCTAACTCACCACGATTATTATTCCCCCAGGACCAAAGTGAACCATCAGTTTTTAAAGCAAGTGAATGTTGATACTCTGAAGAAAATAATTCAAAACACTGAGCATTTGCAAATAATGTAAATAATACAGTAAAAATTATATAAATTGTTTTCATGATTTTTTATGTAAAGTTACTAAAATAATGATTGCCAACACATTAATTAATATCTCTCATTACAGATACTAATTGATAAGTACAGTAATAAATTATATCAGGTAGTGGAGGAATTTGAATTTTAATTATTGTATTATCAATTTTAACGAAAGTAACTATTTCACCATTTTTAATTGTAAATGAATTATTGGAGTTTGAAGTTTTAAAAAAGATGTTATCCGTATTGTAAAATGTTACATCACCTTGATCAGCTCTAATAGTTAAATATTCGCCAGCATTTATTGATGAATTAATGATGCTGACATTTGGATTTGGAAATGGATTTTCTTCTGAAGCCTCTTGATTAATAAACAGAAGTTTATGACCTGAACAGTCAATAGAATCATCGGTTTTAACAATTATTCTCTGCATAATCCCAAATGTTAATCCTAATATTTCCTCCTGAAATGAATTGCCCTCTGCTGAAACACCACCGGTAGTATTATTATGGGCAACAATAAATCTTGTTCTAGGGTCAAAAAATTTACCAATTGGAGTTGTAACAGCTACATAATTATTATTAACATTAACGAAAGAACGAGATACATTAACACATTGACCTTCCTTTAAATTATCTGGGGCATTTAGAGTTCCAAAACCAGCAGCATTTGCAAATCTATTGTTGAGTATATTAATACTTCTTGATGGGTTGTTATTATTCTCATCTTGAATTTTACTTGTTACTAAAATTGCAACCCCTAAACGCTCAAACCAACAATTGTCTATTGTTATATTTTCACTCCAAGCAATGTATAATCCGTAATCAGCATATTGACAGGTACAATTTATGAATGATATAACAGAAGGCTGATATTCTTTTTCACTCTCTATCCATATATTTATTCCTCTTTTAAAATAATATATGTCTTTTTCTTTATCATGATATGAAAAACCATCGAATTCACAGTTCAAAAAAGTCAGTTGACCATTTTGTCCAGTAATACGTAATGAGTTTTTTTTATTATTAGAATTGAAAACTCTAACATTTTCAAAAATAGTAAATTGATTTGGAAGTAAATAATTTGAATTTTGACCACCACCTTGTAAAAACACACCATGCCCATTAAAGCCATAAATATTGATATCGCTTATTCTAGAATTCCAAAGACCACCGTGGTAAGGCCTTGGTATTTGACCAGCAGAATCAAATATAAAAGCCCCTCTATCTGTAAAGTTATGTTTAGCATCTTCACCAATAAGGTTTAAATTAGAAATATTAATTGTAACGGGGCCATTTTCTATTTCAAACATATATTCAGTATCACTACCTCGCGTAGCATAGAGTATTGTTTTACTCATAGATTCTCCCAATATAGTAACACCATTTTTCAAAAGCAGGTTTGATATTAAATAACTACCATTTGGTATAAAAACAGTTGAACCCCTTGGAGGTGTAGAATTTGGTGAGTTATCATATGAGTTTATAACAAAGTTTAAAGCGGCAAAATCAATTGCATTTTGTATTCTAGTATTGTTTGTTGGTTCATAACTAGGTGCCTCATAGGTACCAAAAGCCCCAAAATACAAAACATTAATATTTCCATCATATTGTCTAACCCATCTGCCTGAATCATTGGGAACTCCCTCTCTAATAGCTTGAATAATTGTGCCATTATTATCTTGATTGTATATTCCTGCACCTGTAAAAATTGAATATGTTCTCCACATAAAAACTCCACCGCCACCATCTCCGACACTTGTATGTCCTTTGACGTAATAAAGTTCTCCATCAGAACTTCCTACAATACTTCTTAATTCTTGTAAATTTAATACTACTATCATGATTTTTTTAGATTTTTAGATTTAACGTTTATTTTAGGAATATTTTTAACCGTGCCACCACCGTGCCGTAGCCACATTTCAGTTGCGACATTAGGAAATCCCCCGCTACGCAAAGTCTACCGAATTTGCGTAATTTACCTACTCCACAAGCTTTTCGGCTGCCGCTTACCATTTATAATTTATTTAGTAGGTATAGTTCAAGGACAATAATGATAAAACTGTAACTCATCAAGATTATCATCATGATTTTGGTAGACTTTTTGGGATGGGATGGCAACTTGAACATATTCGTGAATTGCATTTGAATATTTTAAAAAACCTGCCCTTTACATCAAATACCACATAAGATTACACGGGCAGGTTTACAATAAACTAACTTTTGCAGAGCACCGTACAATATGCTCCTGCATTGCTTAAAATATTACAGTAATTGTATAAAGACTATAAATATTTAAGTCAAAAATGCAAATCAAATTTGATATAATTATTAGGGATTTCACGGTATTTATTACCGTGTTTTTACGGTATTTTTTAGCGTAAATACACTAATGAAAAATAGTAGAAAAACGCCTTTTGTTTAAAAAAGAATTGCTTGCTTTGTTTAGCTGGAAAAATTTGAATACCATGTTTCAAATTTTCAATTTAAAAACATAATAATAATTTAAAAACAAAAAAAATGGCTTCAAACACTATGAATCTAGACTTGATACAAGAAATGGTTGATAATTACAAATCAAAACAATACTTATCTATCGTTACCAACAAAGTAAATCCAATGCCATTTGATGCACAATCCGTAAGGTTTGATCTAAACGCATTAAAATTGTTTATTGAAACTATCGAATCAGAAGTTGCAAAGCATCCGGAATATAAACTTGAGAACTTAGGGATTCGTTTTTATTATTCGGCTTACCCAACTGAAGAGTCTTGGGAGAAAAACGAAGGGCTTAATGGTGTTCCTGGCGAATATGCAAAACTACACACACTAATTGCCATTCCAACTGCGGAAATAAACAAAAAACAATCAGACTTTGATCCACTAGATGTGAAAACGTATGATGGTACTAAGCCGTCTGGAGAAAGGTTGGCTATAATGGCCGAAAATCATGGATTCCTGGTTCCACCAGACCACTATTCAAACCTATGGTTTTAAGACTGATGATGATTTATTGTCTAATTAATCTTAAATTTGAAATATGCCCTGCCCAGTTTGAATAAAAGCTTGCGGGAAGTTTTAAAGTATAAACATGATCGATTTTCAACACTTTTTAAAATATGCCTTGCTATTTTCGGAAATAGTAGCGGCAGTTGTAGGGATACTATCCTTTAAAAAGTTCAAGAACAGTTATTGGAAATGGTTTATATATTATCTTGTTTTAATTGCTTTTTCAGAAGTACTTTGTCAATATGTTTTATGTAATTTTACGACTTTCAGAACTTATTATTACAGTTTTTTTGTAATTCCAATAGAATTTCTGTTTCTCTATTGGCTCTACAGTTATAAATCGTTGAACAATAAAAAATTGTTTTGGATTAGCTGTGGCATCTACTTGCTTTCACTCTTACCCTATTTTATTTTTGAAGGCAAAAGCGTCGTAAACTCCTTTAATTATATAATAGGGACATTCTTGCTGACTGTCATGATTGTCTTAGAGTTTAACAAACAAATTAAAACAGACGATATTCTTTTATTTAAAAAAAACCTGATGTTTTATGTCAATTTTGGTGTGGGAATCTTTTATGTTGGGACGTTGCCCTTCTTCGCTTTTCATGGTTTGTTATGGAAGGATTCAGTCATTTGGAATAACTATTATATAATTTTTATGATCACCAATATTTTAATGTATATCCTTTTTTCAATTGCTTTATTATGGGGGAAACCGAATACTTACTAATAACAATAGTTTTCAATTTTTTATTCCTGCTCTTTGTTGTAGCAATTATATCCTATGTATGGCAATACAAAAAGAAAAAGAGAGCGCATCTTTATGCTATTAAAACGCAACAAGATGAGCATTCTAAAGAGCTCATCGCTATGCAACTGGAGATGCAGGAGAAGACTATGCAGGAAATTGGTCGGGAAATTCATGACAATGTGGGACAAAAACTTACGTTGGCAAGTTTGTACCTACAAAACCTCACCTATGAAAACAAAAACCACCCAACAGAAGAAAGCATAGAAAGTATAACTACCATTATCAACGATTCACTAGTAGATTTGAGACAACTTTCTAAAACCTTAACAGATAATGGGATTGCAACCAAACCATTGACAGCACTTTTACAATTGGAATGCATCAAAGTAAGCAAATTAAAAAAATGTTACTTTACTTATGACAATGCCGTTCAGAACTACGAGATGACGTATCTTTCAAAAAGCATCTTGTTGCGAATTACTCAGGAATTTATACAAAACAGTTTGAAACATTCGCAATGCAAAACTATAAGAGTTGATCTAAGTTGTGCATCAAATGGTATTATACTGCAACTTTCCGATGACGGACAAGGATTTGATACAAACCGTTCTGACCAAAATGGTATTGGTTTGCAAAATATGAAGAAAAGAACGGAAAGTATTGGCGGTCAATTTTTGCTAGTAAGCTACGAAACGGGCACTAAATTAACTATTATTTTACCTTCAACTCTATAAATTAAAATGTTAATTGTTACATTAGCTATTATTTTACAGTATCATGAAGCATTCTATTGTAATTGTAGACGACCACATTTTAATAGCCAAAGCGCTAGGCAGCATAATGTCAAACTTTGAAGACTTTGAAGTTCTATATGAATGCGAAAATGGAAAAGAATTACAAGAAAAATTTAACCTCAAAAAAAATATTCCTTCAATAATTTTACTGGATGTTAGCATGCCCATTATGGATGGTTTTGAGACTGCTAAATGGTTGCATGACAATCATCCATCAGTACTCATTTTAGCTTTGAGTATGCAAGATGATGAGCAAGGCCTCCTTAAAATGATCAAAAATGGGGCACACGGTTATTTACTTAAAAATGTCTCACCTGTAGAGCTAGAAACGGCCTTGAAAACATTAATAAACAAAGGATTTTACTATCCGGATTGGGCCTCCAAAATAGTTTTTTCTACTATGATGAGCAACGAAACAGAAAAAAGTAGTACCTCGCGGCACATAGATTTATCAGACAGGGAAAAAGAATTTTTGAAATTGTGCATCACCGATATGAACTATAAGGAAATCTCAGAAAAAATGTTTTGCAGCCCACGGACTATTGAAAGCTATAGAAATAGTCTTTGTGAAAAATTAAACATTAAAACCCGGGTAGGGCTAGCGGTTTTTGCTATAAAAAGCGGGTTAGACAAAGATATTTAAATGTGCCTACTCCTGGTAGCGTTCCATTTCTCTATCATAGAATTCTCCGGCTAGAGTAATTAAATGTTCCATTTCGCTTTCTAGTTCAGTTTCATCTTCACCTTCTAAATCTTCTAGAAATTCTACTTCATCATCTTTTAAATTAATAATAAAACGAGGAAAATCGAGGTGAATAATAAATATATCGTCTTCGGGTAAATCTGAATTATCTGCTAGTAAAAATTTTGGTAATTCCATGTTTATTTGTGTTATCAGTTGTCTGTTATCAGTTGTCTGTTATCAGTTGTCTGTTATCAGTTGTCAGTCGCAAAAATAGTTAAAAACGGATAACTCATAACAGTTAACAGACAACAAAGATTATTTATCCGATAAAATTACCGGAGCACTTCCTTTGCCCATAAAAATAATTTTGGAATTTGACGAAGTTGCGATTTCTTTTTGTGCTTTTATTTGTTCGTATTGCAATTGTTTATCGGTCAAGCCAGATGAAATAATTTTTTGATAATCAGCAATACCTTGAGCTTCTACTCTTTTACGCTCGGCTTCTTGTTTTTCTTTTTGAAGAACGAAAATCATTTTTTGAGCTTCTTGTTCTGCATTAATTTTACTTTCAATCGTAGTTTTTACAGAAGTAGGAAGATTAATATTTCTAATTAGTAATTGCTCTAACACCAAACCTCTCGCTTTAAAATCGGCTTCGATAGATTTAAAAATGCGTTGTTGAAATTCAGCTCTTTTAGTTGAATATAAAGCTACAGCATCATAATAAACTGCATTATCTCTAATACGTGTTCTTGTTACAGGTCGAACTATTTTATCAGTATAGTCTTCTCCAATTCCTTTAAGAATTTTTGGCGCTTCTGTTGGTAAAACTCTATATAAAACAGTTAAATCAATTACAACTTCCAATCCATCATTTGATAATACTCGAATAGCATCGTCTCCTTCTTTTGCTCCTTCATCATGAATTACGGACATTGTATAGTTTTGAGTTTGTGCATCAAAAATGGTAATATCTAAAAGTGGATTAACGATGTGCAAACCACTTTCCAAAACATCAGGCTGCACATTACCAAATAAAGATTTTACACCTACTTTACCCGCATCTATTTGTTTAAAAGCTGAAGACAATAATCCAATAAGAATTACAACAATACCAAAAATTTTAAAAAGATTTGAAAATTTTGAAAGCGGACTTTCATTTGATTTCAGCGTGAAGCTGACAATAATTAAGATAACACCAATTATAAGTGAAAGTATCATTTTTATTAATTTTAAATTATACGGTGATTATACGCAACTCTAAAAAGTAAGTTACAAATTATTTAGAAGTATTTCCTGTAATCAATTTTTTTGTCAAATAATGAAAACGCATAAATAAGAAAACAGCCGCCGCCGTTAAGCCTGCCAATAATCCGATCCAAACACCAACAGCTTTTAATGAAGTATGTTCACCGAGATAAAACGAAATCGGAAACCCAATAATCCAATAAGCAACAAAAGTAATATACATCGGAATTTTAACATCTTGTAAACCACGTAAAGCACCCAAAACGACCACTTGAATTCCATCTGAAATCTGGAAAACTGCTGCTACCAAAAGTAATTTAGCAGCAATTGTTATTACTTCTTGATTGTCTATAAGCTGTTGCTGATTTTCCATATTTAAAAACAAATAGGGTAAGATTTGATGAAACGCTACAAATAGAACAGCAAATAAAATTTCAATTAATATGGCTAATAAAAATATAGAACGAGCAACAAAAACTAATTGCTTATAATCATTCAACCCTTTTTGATTACTTATTCTTATCATTGAAACTACACTCAAACCCATGGCAAACATAAATGTCATAGAAGCTAAACTTAATGCAATTTGATTGGCAGCCTGACTGGTCTTTCCAATGTTGCCACAAAGCCAAATTGCAGCAGTAAAAAGCACGACTTCAAAAAGCATTTGCATGGCTGATGGTAAACCAAGATTTACTATTTTTTTAATCATTTCCTTTTTAATTTCATCAAAACTGAAATCATGGAAATATGTTTTCAATTGCTCTTTACGAGATAAAATAATGTGCATAAAAATGACCATTGCAACTCGAGATATGACCGTTCCCAAAGCAGCGCCAATAATTCCCATTTTTGGAAAAATCCAAACACCATAAATCAAACAATAATTAATAATTACGTGTAAAATATTAGCCATTACAATCGCATACATTGAAATTTTTGTCATCGACAAACCATCGGCAAACTGTTTGTATCCTTGATATATAATAAGTGGCACTAACGAAAATGCAACCCAATCTACAAAAGGTTTTGCAAGTGCAATTACTTCTTTGGGTTGGTGTAATAATTCCATTATAGGCTTCGCCAAAACGACTAATCCAAATAACGAAAATCCAAGAATAATACATAAAAACAATCCGTGATGAAAAGCAGAACGTATTTTTGAAGTGTCATTTTCTGCATCAGCTTCAGCTACGATTGGTGTTATAGCTGTTGAAAATCCAATGCCAAGAGACATCGCAATAAAAATCAAACTATTGCCTAGCGAAACCGCAGCTAACTCTGTTGAACCTAGTTTTCCTACCATAATATTATCAACAATACCTATTAAGGTATGACCGAGCATTCCTATAATTACAGGATACGCTAATCTTAGGTTATATGAGAACTCTTTGGTGTATTGAGATAGGTTCATTTGTGAAAATTATTTGCAAAAATAACTTATTAAACTCATAACTTTATCGTTAAACAATTCTTAAATTATAAAAATAAATATCTTTGTAAAATATTATCAATCAAAAAAAACACAATGAAAAAAATTTTACTATCAATTTTTATTTTAACGGTATCCTTGACTTATGCTCAAAACATTTTTCAAGATTCTTTTGCTACTTACAATTCAAATACACAATTAAGCGGTCAAGGAGTTTGGACCAATAACTCCTCTTTGCCCGGAGGTTTAGGTTCTTGTGTTGGTGCCATATGCCAAAATGCTAAGGTTGTTGATCAAAACATGAGCGCTGCAGGTTATGGTACTTCAACAAAAGCATTTAGCTTAACTCCAGACACTGATGGTTGCGGAAGAGCTTTTACTCCTTTTACTGCAAATGGAGATTTATATGTTGGTATGATAATGAATATTTCTAGTTTTACAGCAGGAACTTCTACTGACTTTTTTAGAGTGCTGAGTGGTGGTAATTTCACAACAACATTCCGTATGTTAGTTCAGCCTACAAGCGGTTCAACATATAGTATTGGAATTAGAAAAGGCGATACTTCAAATCCAACGGTATTTACTGCTAATTCTTATAACTATGGAACTGATTATTTATTGATTTTCAAATACACTCAAGCTGCTGGGTTAAATGATGATACTATAACTTTATACGCTAATGCAAACTATGCTGCAGGAGAAGCTGGAAATACAGTATCAGCAACCAACTTTGCAGGAAATGACCAGTCTGGAAGCATTGACAGAATGTCTTTTAGACAAAATGCTGGACCTGCTGGGATGCCAACAGGAAAAGTAAGCCTTATAAGCGTTTCAACTACTTGGGATGGATTAACTTTCAATTTAGCCAACGAGCAGTTTAATAAAGAAACTTTTACAATAGCAAGTAATCAAGTTAGCCAAGGAATCTTAAATATAAAATCAAACATTACCTTAGAAAAAGCAATTTTGAATATCTATGACATTCAAGGTAGAATTATAGAAACCAAAAACATTTCTTTAGAAGAAACTATAAACAACATTGCTATTAATCCTATTCGTAATTCTGGAGTTTATATTGTAGAAATCAAAACAGATGCTAATCAACGATACACGCAAAAGATATTAGTTAACTAGTTGAAAAAAAACTTATTATAAAAAAAGGCACTGTAAATTCAGTGCCTTTTTTTATGCTCTTAATTGGGCTTTATATAAATCAATATTAGCTTTTACTTTTGGGTCTAATTCTGGTTCTTTTATATCAGTAAGTTTTTGCATTTCCTCCCAAATAATTTTAGCCACAATAACTCTAGCCATTTCTTTATCGTCAGCAGGTATAACAAACCAAGGTGCATGTTCTTTAGAAGTGTT
>Ga0315907_10005400_pt1 | contig 13955 bp, 13 predicted proteins | sample LakEriMetagenome_3_FD_203525 | JGI IMG/M metagenome (GOLD analysis project Ga0315907, IMG submission 203525) | Freshwater fungal communities from buoy surface, Lake Erie, Ohio, United States - Buoy 12 MA123 | ecosystem: Environmental > Aquatic > Freshwater > Lake > Lake biofilm | place: USA...
GGCACCACGTTCAAAGGCTGCATGACGCAGATTGGCGATGTGCCCATTGGTTTTGAAAGTTGGGAGCACGTTCATGACAATCCTTTTTTTGCACCGGTAGCAGATGTCACTGCGCTTGAAGATTACATGAACGTTTTGCGCAAGTCGGGCGATTCATGCGGCGCTCGTTTGCGAGTTGTTGCACAAGGCATGCCCGTCGGTTTGGGGCAACCTTTGTTTGACAAACTCGATGCTGACATTGCCTACGCCATGATGGGTATCAACGCCGTCAAGGGTGTTGAAATTGGGGTTGGGTTTGCATGCGTCACTCAAAAGGGCAGTGAACATGGCGACCCGATCACACCTGAGGGCTTTCTTGGAAACAACGCAGGCGGTGTATTGGGCGGTATTAGCACAGGTCAAGACCTGGAGGTATCCATTGCCGTCAAGCCCACCAGCTCCATACTGATTGCTCGTCCGTCCATAGATACTCAAGGCAAGCCTGTTGAGGTGCTAACCAAAGGTCGTCATGACCCTTGTGTTGGCATCCGCGCAACGCCAATTGCCGAAGCCATGTTGGCTTTGGTGGTTATCGACCACGTGTTGCAACACAGAGCCCAGTGCGGTGACGTCGTTCAGCCTGCCGACTCTTAAGGGGCTTCGATGCCCAATGCTGCAGCGGCCAACCGCCGCCAATTGATTCCGTTTGCGGCTGTTTCGGCCAGCTACTTCGCGCACATCGGATTTTTCAATCCCTATTTGCCACTTTGGTTGAAGGAGTTGGGGTTTGGTTTGGTTGCCATCAGCATCTTGACCTCTGTGCAGGCCGCGACTCGCTTGTTTGCGCCCTATGCTTGGGGCTGGCTCAGCGATCATACTGGCGAGAGGGTCAGTTTGCTCCGCTATGGCGCCACCGCCGCGATGCTCTGCGCATGCATTTTGTTTTTTGAATTAGGCCCCATTGGTTTGGGCTTGGTGCTGTTGGTCATGTTCACCCACACCAGTTCTATGATGCCGATGAGCGAGGCGGCTATGGCCCATTTGGTCAGTCAGGGTGGCGCTTTTGATGCCAAACGTTATGGTCGTGTGCGTTTGTTTGGCTCGATCGGATTTTTGTTCACGGTGTTTTTGGCAGGGGCTTGGTTTGAGCATTTCGGCATGCAGCATTTTCCTGGCTGGACCGTCCTCAGTTTGGCCGCTGTAGCAGCCAGTGTTTGGATGCTGCCTAATTTGAAAGAGGCTGTGCCTTTGCAAGAGACCAAGGTGGCTGTCTGGCCAGTACTGCGCCAAAAGCCTGTCATGTGGTTCTTCATTGCAGCATTTTTTCATGTGTTGTCGCACATGAGTGTGTATGTTTTTTTCTCCTTGTATTTGGACTCTTTGGGTTACAGCAAAGTCTGGATTGGCATGCTGTGGGCAGTCTCAGTGATTGTGGAAATTGGCTGGTTTTTCACACAAGCCAAATGGATGCCTAAGTTGTCCTTGACAGCGTGGTTGGTGGTTTGCTCTGTTGCCATGGTCTTGCGCATGGGCATGACAGCGCAATGGGCTGATGTGTTGTGGATATTGCTGTTGTCGCAAGCTATTCATGCGCTCACATTTGCAGCTCACCATACTGCGTGCATTGCCCTCTTGTCGCATCATTTTCCAGGTCGTTTAAGAGGTCGAGGCCAGGCCCTGTACACAGTTATCGCATATGGTTTCCCTGGCGTGCTGGGGGGTTTGACTGGCGGCTTGTTAAGTGATCAATTTGGTTTGCAAAGTGTTTACTGGGTGTCCTTGGTCACGGCCCTGATAGCCACTGTCGCAGCCTACCGCGTTTGGCGTTTGCAACACCCAGCAGATTCTGTGTAGCAGGCATGTTGAAGCTCTTCTGAAAAAACTCGCTCCAAGTTTGTCATGACCCTGATTCAAGAACCCATTCACATTGCGCCAGAGCTCTTGGGATGCTTGCCACCGCAAGTGGCCAGTTTGCTTTTGACGGGTCGGCGTTTGCAATTGCCTGGCCCCATGGTTTGGCACGAGTGGGGTCAAGAAGCTTTAGAGCAAGGTGCTTCAAGCTTGGTGTTGCTGCATGGTGGCAGTGGCAGTTGGACACATTGGATTCGAAATGTGGCGCCTCTTGTAGCAGATGGCTTTCATGTTTTGGCGGTTGATTTGCCTGGCTTTGGAGATTCTGCTTTGCCAGATTCTGGAGCTGATGTGGATGCATTGATTGAGCCTTTGCATGCGGCTTGGCAAACGCTGCGTGCTTCAGACCATGTGAGTTTCGTTGGCTTTTCTTTTGGCGGCATGACCGCAGCTCTGTGGATGCTTGCATACCCTCAGGATGCTTCAAACTTGATTTTGGTGGGATCGCCTGGTTTGGGGATTACATCACCCCACAGAGTACCCTTGAAAGGTTGGCGGCACTTGTCAACAGAGGACTTGCAAATTCAAGCGCACAGGCACAACTTGTTGGCCTTGATGTTGCACGATGAGAGTAAGCTCGATGAATTGGCCATGACGGTACACCGATTGAATGTGGCGCGCGATCGAATGCCGCGCAGGCGGCTATCGGGCACTCCCATCGTGGCCGATGCCCTGCCGCACATTGCGTGTCCGGTGCATGTCATTTATGGGGAGTGGGATGCGCTTTACCATGGGTGCATGACTGAAGTGGAAAATCTTGTCAAAAACATCACCCCCCAACTGGCTTCTTGGCAATTGGTTTCTGGCAGTGGGCATTGGGTGCAGTTCGAAGCGCCCGAGGCTTTTCAGCTGGTTTTGAAAAAGACCTTGTAGGTGGCTCGGCTCAAGTCTTGGCTTGAGCGGCAGAAACTGCGGCCCTTAAGCCCAATAAATAACTGTCAACACCAAATCCTGCAATTTGCCCTTTTGCAATTTCTGCAATGACCGATTGGTGCCGGAATGCTTCGCGAGCATGGATGTTGGACATGTGCACTTCGATGATGGGGCATTTCAAAATGGCCAAGGCATCGCGAATGCCATAGCTGTAGTGCGTCCAGGCGCCGGCATTGATCATGACGGCATCAACGCCGTCGGTGTGTGCCTGGTGAATTTTTTCAACCATGACACCTTCAAAATTGGTTTGAAAGCATTCCACGCTGGCGCCCAAGTCTTGACCCAGTTTTGTGACTTGCGCATCTATTTCGGCCAGAGTGACAGTGCCGTATTGGGCGGGGTCGCGCTTGCCAAACATGTTCAAGTTGATGCCGTTCAAACACAAAATTTTCATGATCATCCTCTAAAGTGGGGCTGACAAAGATCCCTTGTGAAAACATGGAATCTGAGCCCTGAACCCCGATTTTCCAATATTTGAGGCAATATCGCGCTTTTATTCCAAAAACTTTTGCCATGATTGCTACTTTAAAAATCGATTTTGTCTCCGACATTGCATGTCCTTGGTGTGCCGTGGGCTTGGGTTCGTTAGAGCAGGCCTTAGGCAAACTCAAAGACGAAGTGACTGCAGACCTGCATTTTCAGCCCTTTGAGTTGAACCCCCATATGGCGCCTGGTGGGCAGGATTTGGGCGAGCACTTGACCCAAAAGTATGGCTCAACACCTGAACAACAGGCGCAAATTCGCGCGAACATCACGGCGCGAGGTCAAGAGGTGGGTTTTCAATTCAACCCAGGCGGCAGGGGGCGCGTTTACAACACTTTCAATGCGCACCGTTTGTTGCATTGGGCGGGCGTCAAAGGACCAGACGGCAGTCAGCATGCGCTGAAGCGAGCATTGCTTGAGGCTTATCAGGGCCGCGCTGAGCGGGTTGAATCTGATGAAGTTTTGCTGGCAGTTGTGGCCTCAGTGGGTTTGGATGTGGCTGAGGCGAAGGACATTTTAGCTTCTGACACTTATGCGCAAGAAGTGCGAGAAGTCGAACAGTTTTACCAACAAGCGGGCATTCATTCTGTGCCTGCTGTCATCATCAATGACAAGCATCTGATTTCTGGGGGGCAACCTTCAGAAGTCTTTGAGCAAGCGCTTAGAAGAATTGCCGCCGGTGAAGTTTAAGACATGCCCGCACTGACCATTTACTACGATGGTAGCTGTCCGCTGTGCCGGCGTGAAATTGCCTTTTACAGAGGCAATCCAGATGCAGCTCAATTGGTTTGGCACGACGTGAGTGTCAATTTCCAGGCCAATGACGATACAAGTTTGGGTGACGGACTCAGCTGCCAACGAGCCATGGCTTACTTCCACGTGCGCGATGCGCAGGGCAACTTGTTCCAAGGCGGTACTGCATTTGCTCGCTTGTGGCTAGAGCTGCGCGGCTGGCGCTGGGCAGGTCGGGTGTTTTCGCTGTGGCCTTTCAGTTGGTTCATCAACGTGGGTTACAAAATGTTCTTGTCCATTCGGCCCACCGTGCAAAAGTATTTACTCAAGTGGGATGCGCGTCATTAATGGGCTCTTATCAAGCTTTGGTTCTAGGCTCAAGCGGTGCAATTGGTAGCGCGTTTGTCTCTCATTTTCAAAATGATTCTGAGTGTTCGCGGGTTGTGGGTTTGTCGCGTCAAAGTGAATTGCATTTTGAACTAGAAAAAGAAGACAGCATGGCGCATTGCGCTACTCAATTGCAAATTGCGACTGGCCCCTTTGGTGCATGCCAATTCAAATGGATCATTGATGCCACAGGTGCATTGACCATTGAGGGGCAAGGACCTGAAAAGCGCTTGGAAGCCTTGAATGCTAAGCAACTTTTAAAACAGTTTGAAGTGAATGCCGTAGGGCCAGCTTTGCTCATTAAGCATTTCTCCCCACTCTTGTTATCTCAAGAGGAATCTTTCTATGCCACTTTATCGGCGCGGGTAGGAAGCATTCAAGACAATCACAAAGGCGGATGGTATGGCTACCGAGCCGCTAAGGCAGCCAGAAATATGTTTTTGCAAACAGCAGCAATTGAGGTTTCTCGAAAAAAGCCATTGTGTGTTTTTGCTGCTTTACAGCCAGGTACGGTGCAATCGAAATTGTCTTGTGCTTTTGTAGCAGCAGGGGACGCCATGCTGCCAGAAGAATCCGTTTCAAAAATGATGACTGTGATGTCAGAATTAAAGCCTAACGGCCAAGCGCAGTTTGTCGACCATGCTGGGCAGGTAATTCCGTGGTGATGACTCTAATCAAGAGGGGAAAAATATGAACGAAGATCCAAGATGTTGTGGCACCGGTACTTGCATCATTGACCCTGAGGGACGTTGTTGGTGTGGGCAGCAATGGGATGGCGAAAAAATGGCGCTGCCTAAGTTAGAACTCCCGCCAGGTGATGGTCAAGCGACTCAATCTAAGCAAGGGCCTTCATCGGCAGATACCCAATGATGAAGATACTTAAGAAGAGACTGATGAAGTTGTTGTGGGTGGTTTTTGGCTTGGTAGGCAGCTTTCAGGTGTGCGCCAGTGAATTGTCTGAACTGCTTAAAAAACCTGATCATGTTTTGCTAATGCGGCACGCCATTGCGCCAGGCATTGGTGACCCTGCAGGTTACAAGCTTCAAGACTGCAAGACTCAGCGAAATTTAGATGCCACAGGTCGTGCACAAGCGCAAAAAACAGGTCTGTGGCTGAAGGCGCAGGGGGTGAACGATGCCATCGTCTTCACGAGTGCTTGGTGCCGTTGCAAAGAAACTGCAGAAAATTTGGCATTCAGCATGCCTATAATGGAGCCGTCTTTGAATTCTTTTTTTGACGACATGCGGCAGGGGCCTCAAAGCAATTTGAATTTGCAAAAATTCATTGGCAACCAGTTGAAAATCAAAGGCGAAAAGGCCTTGATTCTGGTCACTCACCATGTGAACATTGCAGCGTTCACGGGTGAAAATGTAGGATCTGGCGATATGGTGTTGGCCAAAGTCAACTCAGCTGGCAAAATGATTTCATTCAAAATTTACCCAAGTCCTTGACGGCATGCAGTCTGCAAGGCGTTAACACTTAGCCAGACAGCGGCCTGAGTTCCACCTTGGTATTTCATGAAAGTCTCCTTTATCGTTGGAGTGCTTTTTCAATGGTGTGCCTGGGCACCTTACTTTTCGGAATTTTGAATGGCTGGCCATTGCCGCCAGCATGTTCATTGAGAGCATCTTGAAACCAAGTTCGCACATCTTCTTCAAGGCCAATGCCGTGCATGAAGTTGTAGATGGCTTTTTTCAAACCCAATCCCAAAAGATCGTGATCGACCCCGGTGGGGTCCATAAAGCCAATGTCGTTCTTGCCAAAGCTCACGGGCGGTAATGGAATCAGCTCAATGCCATATTCTTCAGGGTTCAAACCCACCGGCGAGTGAACCGTGCAGGCAAAGCGGTGAAAGAAGCCGCTTTGAATGCACCCGTTTTCAAACAATTGCCTGACAAACTCCAGTGCGTCTACGGTGTCTTGCACAGTTTGCGTGGGAAAGCCGTACATGAGGTAGGCGTGTACCAAAATGCCTGCTTCTGAAAAGCCTTTGGTCACTTGCGCCACTTGCTCAACCGACACGCCTTTTTTCATCAGCTTGAGAAGGCGGTCGGAGGCCACTTCAAGACCCCCTGACATGGCAATGCAGCCACTTTCAGCCAACAGTTCTGCCAGTTCGGGTGTGAAGGTTTTCTCAAACCGAATGTTGCCCCACCATGAGATGTGCACATTTCTGCGAAGGAGTTCCTCCGCCAATGCCTTGAGTGCCTTGGGGGGTGCGGCTTCATCGACAAAGTGAAAACCTGTTTGTCCGGTTTCTTTCACAATCTGTTCAATGCGGTCGACCAGCAAAGAAGCTGAAGCCGTTTCGTAGCGCGAAATGTAGTCAAGGCTCACATCGCAGAAACTGCATTTTTTCCAATAACAACCGTGCGCCACGGTGAGCTTGTTCCAGCGGCCATCGCTCCACAAGCGGTGCATCGGGTTGAGCATGTCCAACAAGGACAAATAGTCCTGCAAAGGCAGGCCATCCCATGTGGCTGTTCCCACTTCTTCAAAAGGCACATCGGGCTCAGACCAATTGATGAGTTGAACGCGCTGCGAGTTGCTCGGTACATTGCCACTTTGAGTTTCATCGGTCGATATTCGAATGAAGGTTCTGACCAATCGAGACGCTGATCGTTTGCCCTCTAAGTGCTCCAGCAATGCCAGCAGCGGCCGCTCCCCTGAATCGAGTGTGACGAAATCAACGTAATCAAAGACGCGGGGTTCAGTCAGTTCACGCAGTTCGGTATTGACAAAGCCGCCACCCAGTGCAATCTGAATGTGGGGGTGGTGTTGTTTGATGCACTGTGCAATTCTGAAAGCGGCATAGACTGCACCAGGGAAGGGCACAGATAGCAAAACCAAAGTGGGTTGGTGCTTTTCGATGGCTTCAAGCGTCAGGGCTTTGAGTTTTTCATCCATCAAGGTGAGGGGTGCAGCGAGTGCCGACGCCAGGGGATCAAAGCTAGCCTGACTAGCAGCCAGTGATTCGCCATAGCGCACAAATTCAAACCTTGAGTCGACTGCATCTCTGAGCACATCGGCCAAGTCGTTCAAGTACAAAGTAGCCAAATGTCGCGCACGGTCTTGTTGTCCTAGAGCGCCAAAAGCCCACGACAGAGGGTCACCTGATTCGTTGTCGTCATAAGCATCTAGCGCTGCAAAGCGTGGACCCTCTGGTAAAAATCCGCGGCCAGCTATGCGGTGGCTAAGCGTGCTGTCTTTGCCTTGTAGAAAAGCAATGGTGGGCTCTATGGTGTGAACGTAACGCTGAAAGAAATCGAGAAAGAAATTAACGCTGGCAGTTCGTACTGCCTCAGGCAAATGCAGTGCGCGGGCCTTGATGTCTTCTAGACCTTTCGCTGTGAACAAACTCAAGACCAGTTTGAGAGCCAAATCTTCTTGAAAGGCAGCAACCCCGCGTGAACGCAAAAAGCCCGTCAGGTAGGCTGTAGAAGGGTAGGGCGTGTTGAGTTGCGTCATCGGCGGGATGACGCTTAAGACACTCAAAGATTGGGATTTGGAGCTGGGGTTCATGCACCCGTGACTTTACAGCCACTTTTGCATGAATTGCGCTTGTCCCGCTGCAGCAGCGAGTTCGTATTGGGTAAATCCAAAGCGTTTGTAGCTGTACAAGGCCTGAGCGTTGCCACTGAGTACCTCGAGTGTGAGCTTACAGCAACCGCGAGCTTGCGCGTAGTCTTCTGCGGCCTTCAGGAGAGATTGACCCACGCCTTGGCCCCGATGGCCCGACAAAACGGCAATGTCGTGCACATTGAGCAAGGGCTTGGCCTTGAAGGTGGAGTAGCCTTCAAAGCAATTGATCAGGCCAATGGGTTTGCCTTCTAGCCATGCAATGAAACTGGCAGCACCTGCAATGCGGGCCATGTCACTGCACAAGCGCGCCGCATTTTCTGGATTCAGGGCCTCACCACCACCCATCGGGTCTTGGGCATAGGCATCTAACAAGAAGACCAAGGCCTGCGCATCTTGCGCGTCCAAATAGTCAACACGCTTGATTTGCAAAGCGCTCATGAAGCGTAGTCGCTCATGGGCACGCAGCTGCAGAACAGGTTGCGATCGCCGTACACATTGTCAACGCGGCCCACTTGCGGCCAATATTTGACGCTGCTTAAGGGGCGACCCGCTTGCGCGGCGCCCACTTCACGTGAGTAAGGACGATTCCAGTCAGCAGCCATCAAACTGGCCGCGGTGTGAGGTGCATGCTTCAGAGGATTGTTGTCTTGCGGCCAAACGCCGTTTTCAATGAGGCGCACCTCTTCGCGAATGGCAATCATGGCTTCGATAAAACGGTCAATCTCTTCTAGGGTTTCGCTTTCGGTGGGCTCCACCATGAGGGTGTTGACCACGGGAAAAGACAGGGTAGGTGCGTGGAACCCATAGTCCATCAAACGCTTGGCCACGTCTTCGGCCATCACGCCGCTGGTTTCTTTCAGGCCGCGCAAATCTAAAATGCACTCGTGGGCCACATGACCGGATTTGCCATTTTCACCAGCGCTGGCGTACAGCGTGGGGTAGTGATCGGTCAAGCGATGGCTGATGTAGTTGGCTGCCAGAATGGCTGCTTCGGTGGCGTGCTTCAAACCTTCGGCGCCCATCATGCGGCAATACATCCAGCTGATGGGCAATACGGCCGCATTGCCCAAAGGGGCGGCTGACACGGCGCCCACACCATTCACCTTCAAGCCGCCTGTGGCGTGGCCTGGCAAGAAAGGCACCAAGTCTGCCACCACACAAACAGGGCCAACACCTGGGCCGCCACCGCCATGGGGAATGCAGAAAGTTTTGTGCAAATTAAGGTGACTGACATCGCCACCAAATTCACCGGGGGCAGCCACGCCCACCAAGGCATTCATGTTGGCACCGTCTACATACACACGGCCGCCATGCTGATGTACCAATTCGCACAATGCTTTGACTTGCGTTTCAAACACGCCATGCGTGCTGGGGTAGGTGATCATGGCCGCGGCCAAGTTGGCGCTGTGCTCTTCACACTTGGCTTTGAGGTCAACCATGTCGACGTTGCCTTGCGCATCGCAGGCGGTGACCACCACTTGCATGCCCACCATTTGCGCGCTGGCAGGGTTGGTGCCGTGTGCGCTAGAAGGAATGATGCAAATGTTGCGATGGCCTTGGCCCTTGGCTTCGTGAAACGCCTTGATGACCAAGAGACCTGCGTATTCACCTTGGGAGCCCGCGTTGGGTTGGAGGCTGATGCCGGCATAGCCGGTGGCTTGGCACAGCCACTCGCGCAGCTGCTCATCGAGCAAGGCATAGCCTTTGAGTTGGTCAGCGGGTGCAAAGGGGTGCATGTTGGCAAACTCGGGCCAGGTGATGGGAATCATCTCGCTGGTGGCGTTGAGCTTCATGGTGCAAGAGCCCAGCGGAATCATGCTGCGATCTAGCGCCAAATCTTTATCGCTCAATTGGCGGATGTAACGCAGCATGCCAGTTTCGGAGTGGTACCGATTGAACACAGGATGTGTGAGGAATGTGCTGGTACGGCGAAGACCAGTAGGAATGAGGGTGTCGCGACCTTTTTCAAAAAGTGTCCAGTCGGGCAAGGATTGACCGCCTTCTGCAAAGCTAGACCAGATCGCTTCGATGTCATCGCGCGTTGTGGTTTCGTCTAAAGAAACGCCAGTGCTGTCAGCGCTTAATTTGCGCAAGTTCAAACCTTTGAGCACAGCTTTTTGCAGGATGGCATCGGTGCGTGTGCCGGTGCTAATTTGCAAAGTGTCAAAGGCAGATTTGTGTGCCAGTTTGTAACCGAGTTGTTCCAAGCCCTCTGCCAAGATGGCGGTGAAGCTGGCCACGCGTTGGGCAATGCGCTTCAAACCTACAGGGCCGTGATAGACCGTGTACATGCTGGCTACCACCGCAGGCAAAACTTGCGCCGTGCAAATGTTGGAAGTCGCTTTTTCGCGGCGAATGTGTTGCTCGCGTGTTTGCAAAGCCAAGCGATACGCAGGGTTGCCGTGCACGTCTACACTGACGCCCACCAAACGGCCAGGCATAGAGCGCTTGTATTCATCGCGGCAGGCCAAGTAAGCGGCGTGCGGGCCTCCGGCGCCCATGGGCATGCCGAGGCGCTGCGTGGTGCCCACCACAATGTCGGCGTCCATTTCCCCAGGTGGCGTGAGCAGTGTCAAGGCCAACAAATCGGCGGCTACTATGAAAGCTGCTTGAGCAGCGTGAGCTTTTGCAATGACATCTTTCAAATCGTGCGTCATGCCCGATGTGGATGGGTACTGCGCCACCACCGCAAAGTAGTCGTGCTGTTGCATGAGCTCGGGGACAATGCCCACCATCACCTTCAAGCCTAAAGGCGCCGAACGCGTTTGAATCACTTCAATGGTTTGTGGATGGCAATCGCTGGCCACAAGGATGTTGTTGCTTTTTGATTTAACCGAGCGCTTGGCCAAGGTCATGGCCTCGGCAGCAGCAGTCGCTTCGTCCAACATGGAGGCGTTGGCAATGGGCATGGCCGTTAAATCACAAATCATGGTTTGGAAATTGACCAAGGCTTCCATTCGTCCTTGACTGATTTCGGCTTGGTAAGGCGTATAGGCTGTGTACCAAGCGGGGTTTTCTAAAATGTTGCGAAGAATCACGCCGGGCGTGTGCGTGCCGTAGTAACCCTGTCCAATGAAATTTTTGAGTATTTTGTTTTGTTGCGCCATGGCTTTGAGTTCTGCCAAAGCACCGGCCTCTGTCACGGGCGCAGGCAACTTCATCGCCTGACTGCGTGCAATGGAGGCAGGCACGATGCTGTCAATGAGCGCGCGGCGTGAAGCTTGACCTATGACCGACAACATGTGTTTTTCATCTGCTTCATTGATGCCAATGTGGCGTGCAATGAATTCATGCTCGTGTTCGAGTTGACCTAAAGGTGTGGCAGAGGACATCAACATGGTTTGACTTTCAGACTCAAAGTTTGATCAAAAATTAAAAAGCAAAAACTTCAACAAAATTTCAATGAGACGCTGCAAACGCTGAGTAAGCCGTTTCGTCCAGCAAAGCATCCACTTGCGATGCATCAGACAGCTTGACCTTGAAGAACCAACCAGCACCCAGAGGGTCGGTATTTGCCAAGGAGGGATCGTCACGCAGTGCTTCATTCACTTCTGTAATCTCACCACTGATCGGCATGTAAACATCTGCAGCAGCCTTCACAGACTCCACCACACCCGCCACAGCCTTTTGTTCAAAACTGCTACCCACTTCAGGCAGTTCAACAAATACCACATCACCCAAAGCATCTTGTGCATGGTGCGTAATACCCACTGTGGCTACATCGCCGTTTAACAAAATCCACTCATGCTCTTCCGTGTACTTCAAACTCATTTCTCTCTCCTTGTTTCATTCAGTTCATTCAATTGGGGTCAGATCACAATTGTTTTAAAAGTTTTTGTATTTCAGCCGCGGTAATAGCGATTGGGTACAAACGGCATGGCGCTCACGGTCATTGGCACAGCCTTGCCGCGCACGATGGCGTTTACAACAGTCCCTAAGCTAGCACTTTCCAGGTCAACATAGCCCATGGCCACGGGCACATTGGCAGTGGGGCCCAACAAGCCGCTAGAGACTTCGCCAATGTTGATGCCCTGCAAGTTCTGCAATGCCACATGCTCGCGCACTGGTACACGCTCTTGCGCAATGAGTCCCACACGCTTGCGGGCGAGTGCATGGGTGCCATCCAATTGGCCCAACACAATCTCGGCGCCAGGAAAACCACCTGCGCGTGCACCACCTGTGCGGCGAACCTTTTGAATGGCCCAGTTCAGACCCGCTTCAATGGGCGTGGTGCTGGTGTCAATGTCGTTGCCATACAAACATAAGCCAGCTTCAAGTCGCAGAGAGTTTCGCGCGCCTAAGCCAATTGGCTTGACTTCTGCTTGAGCCAACAACGCACGCGCAAATGCATCCACATGATCGTTGTGCACAGAAATTTCAAAGCCATCTTCTCCGGTGTAGCCAGAGCGCGTGATGAACAAATCAGCACCTTGCCATTCAAACGATGCGCCCGTCATGAAGACCAATTTTTCGACGCCATGCACCATGCGCGATAAAGCATCAACGGCCTTGGGCCCTTGCAAAGCCAACAGTGCCCGTTCAGGCATGGGAATGACTTGGCACTTTGAACCAATTCGCGCTCGAATATGCGCAATGTCATTCACTTTGCAAGCGCCATTCACAATGACATAAATATCTGTGCCGCGGTTGACAAACATCAAGTCGTCCATGATGTTGCCTTCGTCGGTAAGCAGTAAACCGTAGCGCTGTTTTCCAAGGGGCAAGTCGATCACATCAACAGGCATCAGGGATTCAAAAGCCGACGCAGCATCGGTGCCCGCCAATCGAAGTTGCCCCATGTGAGACACATCAAACAAGCCGGCCTCAGTGCGCGTATGGATGTGTTCAGCCATCAAGCCCATGGGGTATTGAACCGGCATGCTGTAGCCCGCAAAGGGCACCATGCGAGCGCCCAATTCGAGATGCAGCGCATTAAGTGGGGTATTGAGCAAGGCAGTGGTGTCAGCAGACAAATGATTTCTCCAAGGGCAATGTAAAACCATGACCGAAATCATGGGTTGCCCTCGCTGTCCGCTTTACCTGAGCGATTCGCCGGGTGGGCCCTTCAAACAGAAAGAACCACTGCGGGTTGCGCCTTCGGTGGAGGGTTCGACCAGATGGCCCGCCCTCTCTCTCCAGTGAGGAAGCGTTAAATGCCTAGCTGTGTGCAAAGCTTTTAACGTTTGTCAGTCCTTTGTACCTGAGCGTTCAGAAACATTTCAGCCTCCTGCGCCTTCGGCGGCGGCCCTTTGAAAAAGAAGCCACGCTCTCCTGACTGTTAAATTATAAACAGGTCTTTAAGGCCTTAACGCACTTTTACATGCCAGAGTAATTTGGGCCCCCGCCACCCTCTGGGGTAACCCAGACGATGTTTTGCGTGGGGTCTTTGATGTCGCAGGTTTTGCAATGGACACAATTTTGTGCATTGATTTGCAGGCGATCGGATTGGTCTTCGTTTTTCACGTACTCATAAACACCGGCAGGGCAGTAACGCGCCTCTGGTCCAGCAAACTTGGCCAAGTTGATGCCCACAGGCACGCTGGCATCCTTCAAGGTAAGGTGAGCAGGCTGGTTTTCTTCGTGGTTGGTGTTGCTGATGAATACACTGGACAAGCGATCAAAGGTGAGCTTGCCATCAGGCTTTGGATACTGAATAGGCGTGCACTCAGCCGCGGGCTTTAAATAGGTGTGGTCGGCCGCAGTACGGCGGATGGTCCATGGCACGTGGCCGCGCAGCAAGAACTGCTCTACGCCAGTCATGAGGGTGCCCACAGTGCGGCCCTTTTTAAACCATTGCTTGAAGTTGCGGGCTTTGTTCAATTCGGTGTGCAACCAGCTGTTTTCGAAAGCCGCGGGATAAGCGCTGAGTTCGTCGTGTTGACGACCCGCTTGCAGTGCGTCGTAAGCTGCCTCAGCCGCCAACATGCCTGTTTTAATGGCCGCGTGGC
>Ga0315907_10005403_pt1 | contig 13953 bp, 13 predicted proteins | sample LakEriMetagenome_3_FD_203525 | JGI IMG/M metagenome (GOLD analysis project Ga0315907, IMG submission 203525) | Freshwater fungal communities from buoy surface, Lake Erie, Ohio, United States - Buoy 12 MA123 | ecosystem: Environmental > Aquatic > Freshwater > Lake > Lake biofilm | place: USA...
GCGGAAAAAAATATCTTCCCAGCTTTCATCCGCGCGCGTTGCAAAGCCTGCGGCCTGCGCGGCGGCATGAAGGCGCACGGCATTACCCTCGGTCGCCAGAATATCAAGGCCATTGCACCAGCGATCAAAAGCCTCTGCCATGGTAATGCGCTCAAAGGGCAGGCTGAGGTCGGTGGTGACAGCGCCATGTGCCACCAGGCGCGGCGCAACGGCGCGGACATAGTCTTCGGTCTCGGCCATCAGCCCCTCAAAGCCGAGGCCTGGGCGATACCATTCCAGCATCGTGAATTCCGGCGCATGACGGGGCGAGGTTTCGCCATTCCGCCAAACCCGCGCCAATTCAAAGACCGGCCCCGCGCCCGCCACCAATAGCCGCTTCAACGCCAATTCGGGAGAGGTGCGGAGCCACAAATCACGCGACGCCCCCTGGCCCAAATGCGCCTCATAGCGTGTGGCGAAGGCGCGCAAATGCACCTCGGCCCCTGGGGCTGGCACCAAAGCGGGGGTTTCCACTTCGCGGTAGCCGCGCGCCGCGAAAAAGGCGCGGGTTTCGGCGGTAAGCCGGGCACGGCGTTCCAAAAAGGGCAGCCGCGCGGCTAAGGCTTCCGGGTGCCAGGGGGGCAGGGGCATTGCTGCGCTTTCAGGGCTGGTATAGGCGCATACGACCATGCCCCAGCCCATCGCCCAGGACCAGAGCCGCACGCTGCGCAGCCCGCAAGATCTTGTGCGCGCTGGTCTGGTGCCGGCCGAGGCCGTGCCCGCACTTGAAGCCGTCGCGGCGCGCTACGCCATCGCCATCACGCCGGCCATGGCTGAGCTGATCACCCCGAATGACCCCGCTGATCCAATCGCGCAGCAATACATCCCTGATGCGGCAGAGCTGATTACCGCGCCGCATGAACTGGAAGATCCAACGGCGGACGCACCCTTCACCCCGGTGAAGGGTGTTGTGCATCGCTACCCGGATCGCGCGCTATTGAAGCCTTTGCTCGCCTGCCCGGTCTATTGCCGGTTTTGTTTTCGCCGCGAAAAGGTGGGGCCAGATGGGGGTGTACTCACGGAAGCGGAATTGCAGGATGCGCTGGCGTGGTTTGAAGCCAATACCGCGATCCGAGAGGTGATCCTGACCGGCGGCGATCCGCTGATGCTTTCCGCCCGCAGGCTTGGGGAAATCCTCGGGCGGCTGGCGGGTATGGCGCATATCGAAAGCTTGCGTATCCATACGCGTGTGCCGGTAGCCGATCCGGCGCGGGTGACAGCGCCGCTTGTGGCGGCCCTGCGTCAGGCCAAGCCGGTTTTCATCGCGGTGCATGCCAATCACGCGCGCGAATTCACCGCCGATGCCGCGCAAGCGCTAGCGCGGCTGGCCGATGCTGGCGTGCCGCTGCTTGGGCAATCGGTCCTGCTGCGCGAGGTGAATGATAACCCACCCGCCCTGGAAGCGCTGCTGCGTGCGATGATCCGCAACCGGATAAAGCCATATTATTTGCATAGTCTTGATGCGGCCCCCGGCACGGCGCGGTTTCAGGTGCCGGAAGCCGATGGCATCGCGTTAATGGCCGCGCTGCGCGGGCGGTTGCCCGGTCACGCCTTGCCTGTTTTTGTGCGGGAGACGCCGATGGGCGGCGGCAAGAAGCCGGTGGCATAGGGCGGCGCCTTGGCGTCGCGGCAGCGTTGCGCTTCTGACAAGGATTTAATCATTGCGTATCTGAATGGACAAAGCCTAGACTCATGCACAGGGTGCCCTCCACCCGGGGGAATTGAGCCATGTCAGAAGCCGCCGTTACATCGCCTAATTATGAGCTTGACCCGGCCTATTGCCGGAAGCCTCCCATCGCCTTGCTGCGGCAGATCGAAGAATTACAGCGTGATGGTTTGTTGCTGCTTGATCACCTGACCAAGCGGACCGAACGGCGCTTCATCGCGGCGACTGGTGAAGGAAATGCCGTCCAGGCTGGTGCAGCCAAGACGGGCATAGAGAGCCTTTCGCTTGAACCCTTGCGGCAATCTACGGCGGAAATCGCTGCTGCTCCCGATGGATTACGGAGCCTTGTGTTGCTTGTGGACTCGCTTTCGCGGCTTGCCGCGCCGGTCACCCCGCAAACGATCCGCAATTCGCGGCAAGGTCTTCTGGGCTCTTTTGATCTGTTTCTCTTGTTGCTGCTTCTTGGAGCCATGTTTTTTTCTGTTGCTGTCTTTTGGCGAGTTGATGAGGCACGCAGCCTTATAAACCAGACAAGACAGGCACAAGCGGGTGCAAATGAGGTCTATGGTCGCCTCAACCTTCTGCAAAGGGACGAAAATTTTGAGCGTGTCTCGAAGGCGGAGGGGGCGGACAATTCAGCACCAGGCCCGCTATGCAATCTGACGGGCGACAAGCCTCATCAGGCGCCCAAAACACCTCAAGCCGAAGGGCTATGTTCCGCGCTTGCGGAACAAAAGGCCCGCGAGAAAATCCTGTTCGACCGTCTCAGGACATGGAACTGCAATGTGACGCAGGATTGGGCAACCTTTTGGATCATTCGGCCCTTGGTCGCTGGGGCTCAGGATAACGGCGACTCAATGGCCCTGAATTATGGCGCTTGCAGAGCTCTGGCACCCGATGAGGAAAGCAAAGGAACCCCCGCATATCACTGGCAGCGTTCGGAACGTCGCACGGTGACGGTTCTGACGCTGATGGCAAACCATATCCTGCCAGCCCTTTTGGCCTTGCTTGGCGCTTCCATCTATCTTTTGCGTCTGCGTCAACGGCAGAAGGCGCAATCCGTACTTGAAGACGCAGGCATGGCCCCCTTTGCCCGATTGCTGATGCCAGTTGCCTTGGGGGGATTGCTGGGCCTGGTTTGGACCGGTGGTGGCGATGTCATCAACCCGAACAGTCTAACCTTGCAGAACATCACCTTCTCACTGCCGCTTTTCGCCTTTGCCTTGGGGTACGCCTTTGATCCAATATTGGAATGGTTGGAAAACAAAATCCGAGAGACCCTGATGGGCAAGAAGGCAGAAGCAACGGACATCTCCGTCAAGTGAGGGCATCCGCCGCGCCTAACAGGCTGCTGAAATTCGTCGCCCAGTCTCTGCATTTATGATTCACTGTCTTTGCATTTCGTGGCGTTTCAAAGCGTAGCAATAACGCGGTGGCTGGTTCCTTGTTCAGCTATGTTGATCTTGAAAAGCGGGTGCGTCCTGACCATCCGCTGCGGGTTATCCGCGGCCTGGTAAATAGCACGTTGGCTGATCTCTCGGCAGCCTTTGACGCGCTGTATTCGCCATTTGGTCGGGAATCCATCCCGCCGGAGCGACTGATCCGCGCCCTGCTGTTGCGCGCTTTCTACTCGATCCATTCGGAGCGCCAATTGGTCGAGCGCATCGATTTTGACCTTCTGTTTCGCTGGTTCGCCGGCCTTGGCGTTGATGACCCTGTATGGGACGCTACGACCTTCACCAAGAACCGCGACCGCCTATTGCAAGGCGACGTGGCCTCGGAGTTCATGCGCGCGTTACTAGCGAGCATTTCTCGGTTGATGGCACGCTGCTGGAAGCCTGGGTCAGCACCAAAAGCTTTTGGCCAAAGGACGGCTCTGGCCCGCCGCTCCGGGTACGCGGCTTGTGACCGCCCCTCTGGCCTGGCGTCAGGGCCACGGTCTCGCGCCGCCGCTTGCGCCATTTGGGGACGCAGGATGGGCTGATACGCAAGGCAGCAGCGATCGAGCGCATCGTCTCGCCAGCCTCGGCACGTTGAACGGCACGCACACGCAGAACTTCGGAATAGGGGCGCATCCATGCTGGCCTCCTCAACCCAGCACAGAGCTTGAATCAGAAATATACCGGGTTCGGGAAGCCCGATTCAATAAAAAAACAGCTTGCTCTAGTCACCTTTCGAGTAAGGCGATCTGGCACATCGTAAAGCTTCATTCTAGAGGATACCATGTCTCAAGCAAGCGCTAGAACGGGCTCCCGTTGCAGGTTCGAGCATGAATTATTTTTCGCGAGGGAGGAGTAGTGACCATGGGTTCTCGGATTTCTGTGAATGGAACGAATTTCAATATTCATGACACACTCCCGCATTGGTTCTGGTCCGATGTGCAGAATGGGCGATGGGAGCCCGAGACATTTCGGCTCTTTGACCGTCTTTTAACGCCGCATTCGCGCTTTGTTGACATTGGTGCTTGGATAGGGCCGACAAGCCTTTACGCTGCCCAGAAATGTGGTTCAGTTGACGCCTATGAATGTGACCCCGTGGCATTGGGGGCCTTGCGACTGAATATAGCAGCCAATCCGGATTTGTTGCACCGATACAGGCTTCATGAGCACGCTGTTGGCGACGAAGACGCGTTCATCAAGATTCATTCTGCCGAATTCGGCAATTCCATGACTTCAATATATCATCGCCAACAACGCGGCACGGCGGTTCTTCAGCATCCGCAATCAATTCAAGTCGGTATGCGCGATGCACGCGCCCTGTTTCGCGAAAAGGGTTACGCTGCCGACGCCAGAACCTTCATTAAGATGGATGTTGAGGGTGCCGAGTTCCGCATCTTGCCACGGATTAGCGATGTGATCGCCAATTCACGGTGCATTTGGTTCATAAGTTTCCATGAATGGAATCTGAACCCGGAAAATCTTCCGGTGGAGCCGTTTCGCGCCGCGCAAATGATCAATGTTCTTTCGGTCTTCGCATCACTCAATTGGTATACCCCGGATTTGGTGAAGCTGGATCCGCAAGATGTATTTGATCGGGTCATGAAGCGAACCTGGCGCGTGCAGATGTCGCTGGTTTTTTCGGCCTCGGCTTTGGAACCATAGGAGGTTGGTAAGCGCAAACATGAAGTAATCTTGGCCGTAACAGGAGCGCCGCGCCGGCAGCCAAGACGATACCAATCTTGCCACAGGTTTCGCGAACGGGAACGGCGCCTCAAACCCCCAATTCACCAAGAATAATCGCCTCCACCTCCGCCCCTACCGGTAAGGCGGGCGCGAAGGGCGCGCGCAGCACGAGCGCATCAGCGCGCGCCAGCGTGGCCAGCATCGAGCTATCCTGCACCGGGAAGGGCCGCACCGTGATGTGCCCTTCCGCGTCGGCATCGAGGCTCGCGCGCAGGAAATCGGCGCGCCGGTCATTCTCGGCCAGGGCGGTGGCGCAGATCACGCGCCGGCTTGGCGTTGGCGCGCCGGGCAGGCCGGATAGCCGCGCCAAAGCTGGCAGCAAGAAGATGATGGCGCAAACCAGCGCCGAGACCGGATTGCCCGGCAGGCCAAGCACCGGCACGCGCCCCAACCGCCCCCAGATCAAGGGCTTGCCCGGTCGCATGGCGATTTTCCAGAAGCCGAGTTCAAACCCCTCGCCACCCAGCGCCTGCTGGATCAGATCATGCTCACCCACGCTGGCACCGCCGGTGGTCACCAGCATGTCATAGGCCTGGGCAGCAGCGGCGATATCGGCAATGGCGCTGGCGTCATCGGGGGCGATGGGCAGAACGATGGGCTCGCCGCCACCTGCGCGAATGAGCGCGGCCAAGGCATGCGCGTTGGAACTGACAATGCCGCCCGGCGGGATGGGGTCTCCGGGCAGCGCGATTTCATCCCCGGTCGCCAGAATGCCGATACGAGGGCGCCGATGCACGGCAAGCCAAGGGTTATTGCTGGCCGCAGCAAGGCCGATATCGCGCGCCGTGAGGCGTCGGCCAGCGGCCAGCAGCGCCTCACCTTCAGCGAAATCCAAGCCGCGCTTGCGCACCCAGCGCCCCGCTGTGACGCTTTCCTTCACCACAACAGCGCCATCGGCCGCTTCCGCATCTTCCTGCAACAGGATCGAATCGGCGCCCTCGGGCACAAAGCCGCCGGTGAAAATCCGCACCGCCTGACCCGGCCCGACCACCCCCGCAAAAGGGTGCCCCGCCGGCGCCGCGCCAATCACGGCAAGCCTGGCACCCAAAACGCCATCCGCCGCGCGCAGCGCATAGCCATCCATGGCGGAGATCGCCGCCGGCGGCTGCGTCAATCGCGCCAGCACCGGCCGCGCCAATACTCGCCCGGCGGCTTCTGGGATCGCAATAGTCTCGGCAGCAGTTGGCGTCAGCGCCGCCAGGATGCGCGCGCGAGCTTCCTCAACCGGCAGCAAGCCGCCCTTCTCAGCCACCGATGAACTCGCCTGATTTGCCGCCGGCCTTATGCACCAGGCGGATATCTTCAATCCGCATGCCGCGATCCACTGCCTTCACCATGTCATAGACCGTGAGTGCGGCGATGCTGACCGCCGTCAGCGCCTCCATCTCCACCCCCGTCTTGCCCGTCAGGGTGACGGTGGCTTCGATGATGATGGCGTCATCGCCTTCCGGTTCCAGATCAACCGCAACCTTGGAAATCATCAGCGGGTGGCAAAGCGGGATCAGATCCGAAGTGCGCTTGGCCGCCATGATCCCGGCGAGCCGCGCCACGCCCAGCACATCGCCCTTACCCGCGCGGCCTTCCCTGATCAGCGCAAGGGTTTCCGGCGCCATGACAATGCGCCCGCGTGCGGTGGCCGTGCGCGCAGTTTCGGCCTTGGGCGAGACATCCACCATGGCCGCGCGGCCCGCGGCATCAAAATGCGTAAGGCGCTGGTCGGTCAGGACACGTCCACCAATTGGCGCGCGGCGGCAGCAACATCGGCCTGGCGCATGAGGTGTTCGCCCACCAGGATGCAGCGCGCCCCGGCAGCCGCCATGCGGCGCACATCATCGGGCGTGCGGATACCGCTTTCGGCAACCGGTAGGCGATCCGCCGGCACCAGGGGTGCCAAGGCTTCGCTGGTCGCCAGATCCGTCTGCAAGCTGCGGAGATCACGGTTATTGATGCCGATCAGACGCGTTTCCAGGCCAAGCGCGCGGTCCAATTCGCGCCGGTCATGCACTTCAGCCAGCACGGACATATCAAGGGACCGCGCGATATCTTCCAATTCGCTCGCCTGCGCATCGGTCAGCGCGGCCATGATCAGCAGAATGCAATCCGCCCCCATGGCGCGGGCTTCGAACACCTGCCAGGGATGGATCATGAAATCTTTGCGCAGCACAGGCAGCGAACAGGCGGCGCGCGCGGCTTCCAGATGCTCCACTGCGCCTTGGAACCAGGGCGCATCGGTCAGCACGGAAAGACAGGCAGCGCCACCCATTTCATAGGCGCGGGCGAGCGCCGCCGGTTCAAACGGATCACGGATCAAGCCGCCGGAAGGCGAAGCGCGCTTGATTTCGGCAATCAGCCCGGTGCGGCCTTCGCCAATGCGTTCACAGAGCGCGCCGACAAAGTCACGCAAAGGCGGCGCAGCAGCCGCGCGGCGTTCGATGTCCGCCTGCGGCGTGATTTCCATCCGTTCGGCGACTTCGCGCGCCTTATCGGCCAGGATACGGGCCAGGGTGTCAGGGACCGATGCGGCATCGGTCGAGGGCACCGAGATATGGGGTGCATTCATCCAGGGGGGTCCTTGGGGGGGCATAACGCCCGGAGGCGGGCCAATACTCCAAAGGCGGCCCCTTCGTCTATGGCCTTGGCAGCTAAAGCCACGCCGGCTTTCAGGTCAGCGGCCTTGCCCGCCACGATCAGTGACGCGGCGGCATTCAGCAACACAACATCGCGATAGGCGCCATGGGCGCCGCGCAGCAGGGCTTCCAGTGCGGCGGCGTTTTCTGTGGGGTCGCCACCCTTGAGCGCCGAAGCCGGGGCGCGGCTGAGCCCCGCATCTTCCGGCGTCACGGTAAATTCGCGGATAGCGCCATCTTCCAGCGCCACCACCTGGCTTTCACCGGATAGGGTGAGTTCATCCAGCCCCTGCCCATGCACCAGCCAGGCGCGTTCGGTGCCGAGTCGGGCGAGTGTCTCCGCCATGGGGCGCAGCCATTGGGGCGAAAAGGCGCCAGTCATTTGCAACTTCACCCGGGCGGGATTCGCAAGCGGCCCCAGCAGGTTGAAAATGGTGCGCGTGCCCAATTCCATGCGCGGGCCGGCGGCATGGCGCATGGAAGCGTGATGGCGCGGCGCCATCAGAAACACCATGCCTGCTTCGCGCAGGACCTCAGGCAGTTTTTCCATCGGCACATCCAGCGAAATGCCAAGCGCCGAGATGGCATCCGCCGCGCCGGAGCGCGAAGACAAAGCACGATTGCCGTGCTTCGCCACCGGCACGCCGCAGCCCGCGACCACCATGGCGGTGGTGGTGGAGATATTGAGCGTCCCCGCTGCATCCCCCCCGGTGCCGACGATATCCATGGCGCCTATGGGTGCTTCAATGGCCACCATGCGCGCGCGCATGGCGCGCACCGCGCCGGTCATTTCCTCCACCGTTTCGCCGCGCACGCGCATCGCCATTAGCATGCCGGCGATCTGCGCTGGTGTGGCCTCGCCGGCCATGATGATGCCGAAGGCTTCCTCGGCCTCGATCTCGGTCAGGCGCGCTCCATCAGCGAGCCGTGCCAGGATGGGTTTCAGCGACATGGGATCAGGCCGGGACGGCAGCGCCATGGCTGGCGCCGGCCAGTTTCAGGAAATTGCGCAAAAGGTCATGCCCATGGGCAGAGGCGATGCTTTCCGGGTGGAATTGTACGCCCCAGACCGGCAATTCCCGATGCGCCAGGCCCATGATCAGCCCATCTTCCGTCCAGGCGGTGGGGCGGAGGCATTCGGGCAGGGTTTCGCGTTCCACAATCAGCGAATGATAGCGCGTGGCGGAGAAGGGCGAAGGCAGGCCGGCAAACACATCCGTGCCGCCATGATACACATCCCAGACCTTGCCATGCACCGGTTCCGGCGCGCGGATCACGCGCCCGCCAAAGGCCTGGCCAATCGCCTGATGGCCTAGGCAGACACCCAAAAGCGGCAGCTTCACCTCGGCCGCGAGCGATATCAGCGGCAGGCAAATGCCGGCTTCATTCGGCGTGCAGGGGCCGGGGGAAAGCACCACGGCTTCGGGCTTCATCGCCAGCACCCCTTGCGGGTCTATGGCGTCGTTTCGCCTGACCTCCACCCGCGCGCCAAGATCGCCCAGGAAGTGGAAAAGGTTGAAGGTGAAACTGTCATAATTGTCGATCAGCAGGATCATGCGCGTGATCCTTGGGCCGAAGGCGGGGAAGAATCAAGCGGCGGGTGTGGCGCCCCCGCCTGGTGCGGGTTATTTTCGCGGTATGCACGGCGTGGAGAAGCGGAAATGACCAATAGAAGGGCGATTTTGGGCGGCGGTCTGGCAGCGGCCTTTGCCGGCGCGGCGCCGGTGCTGCTGCGCGGCGCCTCGGCCCAAACTGCCGCACCGGGTGCGGCCGCGCGGCCCAATATCATCATGATCATGGCCGATGATGTCGGCTACTGGAATGTCGGCGCCTATAGCCACGGCATGATGGTGCCCACGCCGAACCTCGACCGTTTGGCGCGGGAAGGGATGTTGTTCACCGATCATTACTCGGAACCCACCTGCACGCCGGGTCGCGCTGCCTTCATTACCGGGCAAATGCCCATCCGCACAGGGCTGACCACGGTGGGGCTGCCGGGCTCACCGATCGGCATTGATCAGCGTGACCCGACGCTTGCCACGGTGCTGCGCGCGCAAGGCTATCGCACCGCGCAGATCGGCAAGAATCACCTGGGCGATCTCAATCGCCATTTGCCGACGGTGCATGGCTTCGACATGTTCTTTGGCAATCTCTATCACCTCAATTCGGAAGATGAGCCGGAAGACCCCGATTGGCCGACCGATCCCGGCTTCAATGCGCGCTATCGCCCGCGCGGGGTTTTGGATTGCGTGGCACTGCCCGCCAATAATCCCGCGCCGGTAACGGATGCGCGCTTCGGCCCCTGGGGCGCACAGCGCTGTACGGATACGGGACCACTCACGCGCAAACGCATGGAAACGGTGGATGATGAATTCGTTGATCGTTCGCTGAATTTTATTGAAGACAGTGTACGCGCGCGTCAGCCCTTCTTCCTGTGGCACAACCCGACGCGCATGCATATCTACACCAACCTGCGCCCGGAAAACCGGCTGCTGGCGCGGCCCCATTCATCGGGCGATGACATTTATGGCGCGGGCATGATGGAATTGGACGCGCAAGTTGGGCGCATCCTGGACCGCGTTGATCAGCTTGGCATTCGCGACAATACCATCATTGCCTTCACGTCCGATAATGGCGCCATGGCGGCCTGGTGGCCCGATGGTGGCACAACCCCTTTCCGGAGTGAGAAGGCAACAACCTGGGAAGGTGGCGTACGTGTACCCATGCTGATTCGCTGGCCGGCGCGCATCCGCGCGGGTTCTGTTTCCAATGGCATTCAAAGCCATATGGATCTGTTCACCACCTTCGCTGCCGCGGCGGGTGTGACGGATGTGGCCGCGCGGCTGCGTGCCAGCCATCGTGTGCATATTGACGGCGTGAATAACCTCGCGCATTGGACGCAAGGTGCCGAAAGCGCGCGGCAAGTGCAGATCATGTATAATGAGGCGCGTTTGACCGCGCTGCGCTTTGGGCCATGGAAGGCGCATTTCCAGACGCGCGATGGTTTCTTTGATGCCTTCAGCGAAAGCGCCCTGATCTTCAACCTGCGCATGGACCCCTTCGAACAACGCGATGGGCATCGTTCCAATTTGCTCGCCATGCGCAAGGCGTTTTTGGGTGGGCGGATCATCGACATCATGGCGGAGCATCAGGAAACGCTCCGCGCCTTTCCGCCGCGTCAGGCGGGGGGCTCGCTGCGGCCGAGATAATCTGTGCCAAACGCTCGTCAACCATAGAACCAGCCGCTTGCAGCATAAAGCAGCGGCATATTGATGAGCAGGTTGAATGGAAAAGTGATGCCGAGTGAGGCTGTCAGATAAATGCCTGGGCTTGCTTCTGGCAGCGCCGCGCGGCAGGCCGCTGGTGCATCAATATAGGATGCGCTGGCGCAAATCGCGGCGAAGACAAAGGCGCCACCTTGCGACAGGCCAACCAGCCAGCCCGCCATCAGCCCGGCCAGGCCGAAGCAGATTGGCGCCAGAATGGCAAAGCCCGTCATGAAGCGCCCCACCTCAGCAAAGGCCCGAATTTGCCGCGCCGCGGTCATGCCCATCTCAAGCAGGAACAGCATCAGGAAGCCGCGGAACAGGTGCTCATAAAAGGGCGCAATCCGACGCCATTCCGCATCGCTGGCCATATAGCCGATGAACATGCCGCCCGTGAGCAGCAGAATGCCCCGACCCCTGAGTGTGTCCATCAGCAACTCCCCAAGGCGGAAATTGCCCGTATTGGTCTGATTGCCCCAACGGCCGATGGCGAGCGAGATGATGACGGCGAATTCCATCAGCGCGACAATCGCGGTCATATAACCCTCCGCCGGGGTTTCCATGGCGCGCGCAAAGGCGATGGCGGCGAAGAAGGTAACACTGGAAACCGAGCCATAATGCGCCGCGACCGCCGCTGCATTGGAAACATCAAAGCCACCGACCCGGCGCAGCACCGCATAGCAGGTGACGGGAATGGCGATGGTCATGGCGACTGCGGCGGCAATCAGGGTTGAGACATCGCTGAAGGAAACCTGGGCGAGTTCGCGGCCGCCCGTCAGGCCGATGGAGAACAGCAGATAGATCGAAATGAGCTTCAGCACTGCTTCGGGCAATTCAAGTTCCGAGCGGATGAAGCCGGCCACCGCGCCAAGCGCGAAGGCGAGCACGATGGGCGAGAGAAGGTTCGTCAGCAGCAGGTCCAAGCCGGGCATGGTTTTGGTTCCGTCCAGATGAAGGGAACCGCCCCATAGGCCAGGCTCAAGGATAAATAAAATACATTGTATCTATTTTATCGTTCTATAAAATAGAACCATGAATCGCCTGAACCTGCGCCATCTCGGCTATTTCCGCGCTGTCGCGCATGAGGGAAACCTGACGCGCGCGGCAACAAAGCTTGGCCTTTCGCAATCCGCCCTTTCGGTGCAGATCCGCGATTTGGAAGCGCGGCTGGGGCACCCGCTGTTTGAACGCACGCAGCGCAAGCTGGCGCTGACCGAGGCCGGGCGCATCGCGCTTGACCATGCGGATGCGATTTTCGCGACGGGCGAAGAATTATTGGCGACGCTGAAGGGCGAAAATGCCGCCCAGGCAACCTTGCGCATTGGCGCGCTGGCGACGCTTTCGCGCAATTTCCAATTGGCCTTCCTGCAGCCCTTGCTGGAACGGGGCGATCTTCATTTGGTGCTGCGCTCAGGCGGGCCCGCAGAATTGCTCGCTGAATTGCGCGCGCTCAATCTTGATGTGGTGCTGATGGATCGGCTGCCGGCCGCCGGGCCGGGGCCTGCCTTGGTCGGGCATCGCGTGGCGCGGCAGCGCGTTGAGCTTTTCGGCACGCCCAAAAGGCTTCGTCAGGTGGGCAGCCTGCCGGAATTGCTGGCGCGCCATCCGGTGATTGTGCCGGGGCCGGAAAGCGGGCTGCGCGCCGAATTCGAAGCCCTAGTCAATCGGCTGCGCGTCGCCCCCCGCATCGCGGCCGAAGTTGATGACATGGCGATGATGCGCCTGCTCGCGCGCCAGGATGTCGGGCTTGCCGTGATGCCCGCCATTGTGGTGCGCGATGAACTCCGCGCCGGGACGCTTATTCGCGCAACGCAGCTTTCGGGCCTGATTGAGACCTTCTACGCCGTGACCATCGCGCGGTCCTTTCCGAATCCATTGTTGCGGCCCTTGCTCAAGGCGCGCCCGTCGGCGTTGGAAGGCTGAGGCGCTGAGGCCTATTCGGCGCGGATATTTCCCTCACGGATCACCGGTGTCCACTTTGCATGATCACGCGCGATCAGCGCGGCGAATTCCGCGGGGCTTGAGGCAATAACATCGGCAGCCTGCACGCGCTGAACGGTTTCCTTCACCTCGGCTGAGGTGATGATGGCGCGGAAGATGCGGTTGGACGCCGCCACCACATCATCCGGCATGCCGGCGGGGCCCACAATGCCGTGCCAGGTCATCGCCTCAAATCCCGCAAAGGTCGCGGCCACGGAGGGCACACCCGGCAGCGCCGCAACAGGGGCTGGCGTGCCGATGGCAAGCGCACGCACGCGGCCTTCGCGAATGAAGGGAAGCGCGGTGGAGACAGACGGGAAGGAAAATTCCGTCTCACCTTGGATCAGGCTGCGCATCACATCGGCGCCGCTCCGGTAATGCACGGCAGTCAGCTTCACGCCGGCGCGGCGGCCCAAAAGCTCCGCAGCCAAATGGCTGACATGGCCAACACCCGGTGAGGCATATTGAATGCCATCAGCGCGCGCCCGCGCACGCGCGAGCAAATCTTCCAGCGTCTGCACCGGCAGATTGGCCGGAACGATCACGGCGATAGGCAAATTGACCAAATGCGAAATCGGCGTGAAGGCGCGCATCGGGTCGTAATTCAGCGCGGGCTGTAATTCCTTGCCGATGCAATTCGCGCCGAGATCCGCCATCATCAGCGTGTAGCCATCCGGCCGGCTTTGCGCGACGAAAGCGCCCGCAATGGCACCGCCGGCGCCAGAGCGATTCTCCACCACCAGCGCCTGACCATTGGCCTGCGCGGCAAAGCCATTGGCCACCAGGCGCGACAGCGTATCCACCGCGCCGCCGGCGCCGAAGGGCACAATCAGCCGTACCTGCCGATCCGGCCAGGCGGCTTGCGCGGAAACTGCCGAGGGCAAAAGCGAAGCAAGGCCAAGCCCGGTCAGGCCGCGGCGAGAAATGGAAATGGACATGGCGAGAAACCTCCCGTTTTGGCCTATTTTGACATGGGATGGGCTTCCTGCAAGCGCCACAGCGCGGTTAAGGTTTTGCTCCTCTGTAAAGAAAGGCTGCCGCATGACTTGGTCCATTGTTGCGCATGATCCCGCCACAGGCGGCTTCGCAGTGGCGGTCACCACCTGCAATATCGCGGTGGGCGCCACCTGCCCCTTCCTGAAATCGGGCGTTGGTGCCGTCAGCACACAATCCATGAGCAACCGCTATCTGGG
>Ga0315907_10005404_pt1 | contig 13952 bp, 11 predicted proteins | sample LakEriMetagenome_3_FD_203525 | JGI IMG/M metagenome (GOLD analysis project Ga0315907, IMG submission 203525) | Freshwater fungal communities from buoy surface, Lake Erie, Ohio, United States - Buoy 12 MA123 | ecosystem: Environmental > Aquatic > Freshwater > Lake > Lake biofilm | place: USA...
CTTCGCGAACTAGCTTCTTACACTTCTTGTCTGCGTTTTCGGTTACCGAACAGGTATTGATGATGTAGATGTCCGGATTTTCCTGGAAGTCAACTTTCAGGTAGCCCTTTTCCTCAAACTGTCGCGTAATGGTCGAGGTTTCTGAGAAATTGAGCTTGCAACCCAGTGTATAAAAAGCAACTTTTTTCAAGACAGTGGCAAAACTTATGATCTACGCAAAGGTAGGCAATCCCTAGCTTTTTACAATTTCTTTACTAGATCTAGAAAAAAACGTTTTTTTTCGATTTTTTGAGTAAAAAATAGGCTAAAAAATTTAAAATCAATAAAAATTTACAAAGGTGAGCTTAAAAATGACCCGCTTTGAAAAAATTAACTATAAAATTCTAAATTTGTAAGTATAAATTTAAACCTTCACCCTTTTTCCATGGCAACACTCAGACAAAGCGCATTGGCGATGGTTCAGGCAAGACCTCGAATCCCAGTCACCCCACCCTCTTCGAAGATTTCCGATTACTTCGGGACCAACGTGTTTGGCACCCAGCAAATGAAAGAAACCTTGGCTCCTTCCGTTTTCAAAAAGGTGATGGAAGCCATCGACAAAGGTTCGAAAATTGACCCTGCTACTGCGGAAGAGATTGCCTCAGCAGTGAAGACCTGGGCGATAGGCAAGGGGGTGACTCACTACACGCACTGGTTTCAGCCTCTGACCGGCACTACCGCGGAGAAACACGATTCCTTCTTTGACATGTATGCGGGTATGGAAAAATTCAAAGGATCTGCGCTAGTTCAGCAGGAGCCGGATGCCTCTTCTTTCCCAAATGGGGGTATTCGTTCTACCTTTGAGGCGAGAGGCTACACCGCTTGGGATCCTTCTTCTCCAATTTTCGTATTCGAGAAGACCTTGTGTATCCCGACTATCTTCGTGTCCTACACGGGAGAGGCGCTAGATTACAAGACCCCACTTTTGAAATCTATGGAGTCCATCAACGAGGCTGCAGTGGCGATTTGCCAATTGTTTGATCGGGATGTACGCAAGGTGTCTCCTTCTTTGGGGATAGAACAAGAATATTTTGTGATTGACAAGGCCTTGTATGCTGCCCGTCCCGACTTGGTGATGGCTGGACGCTCGGTATTTGGACATACCCCGGCACGAGGGCAACAGTTGGAGGACCACTATTTTGGTAGCATTCCTACCCGGGTGAAGGACTACATGATGGAGTTTGAGGTGGAAGCACACAAGTTGGGCATTCCCGTATCGACCCGACACAACGAGGTGGCACCTGGACAGTTTGAGGTAGCCCCGATTTTTGAAGAAATCAACAAGGCGGTAGACCACAACCAGCTCTTGATGGACGTGATGGATAAGGTAGCCGAGAAGCATGGCTTCAAGGTCTTGTTTCACGAAAAGCCCTTTGCGGGCGTAAATGGCAGTGGCAAGCACAACAACTGGTCTTTGATCACCGATACGGGAGTCAACTTGTTCCAGCCGAGCAACTCTGCCCGTGAAAACTTGCAGTTCCTGGTATTCTTAGTAGCTACCGTGAAGGCGGTATACGATCATGCTGATTTGCTTCGCGCAAGCATTGCTTCTGCTTCCAATGACTTCCGTTTGGGTGCCAACGAGGCGCCTCCAGCAATCATGTCCGTATTCTTGGGCGAGACTTTGTCTGAGCTTTTGGATGAGTTGGAGAAAAACGGCAACGTGAAGATCGAGAAGGGAGACAACATGTACATGAAGTTGGGCATCTCCAAAATCCCAGAAATCATCCTAGACAATACCGATCGTAACCGTACTTCTCCTTTTGCCTTTACGGGCAATAAGTTTGAGTTCCGCGCTGTAGGTTCCTCGGCCAACTGCGGTGGCCCAATGACTACCTTGAACGTGATTGTGGCTGAGGTATTGCGTCAGCTGTACAAGGACATTGAGAAGGAATTGAATGCCGGCAAGGAAAAGAAAATTGCCATTGTAGATGTATTGCGCAAGTACATCAAGGAATCTAAAAAGATCCGTTTCGAGGGAGATGGTTATTCAGAGGAATGGGCTAAAGAAGCGCAGAAGCGTGGTTTGTCCAACTTGAAGTCTACCCCAGAGGCTTTGGATGTTTACACCAAGAAAAGCACCAAGGAGCTATTTGAGAAGCACAAGGTCTTGAACCATGTGGAGGTGCATGCGCGTCACGAGATCGAATTGGAAGCCTTTATCAAGAAGGTGCAGATCGAAAGCCGCGTGATGGGGGATTTGGCCTTGAATCACATCATTCCTACGGCGATTTTGTATCAGAACAAGCTGATTGAAAATGCGAATGGATTGAAGGGCTTGGGCTTGGATCATGGTGCTGCGGTAGATAGCATCAAGGAAATTTCCAAGCATTTGGCGCAATTGCAGACCTTGGTACACGAAATGACCGAGGCACGCAAGCAGCTGAATAAGGAAGAAGACGTAACCAAGCGTGCGAAAGGCTATCAGAGCAAGGTGAAGGAAGCCTATTTTGACAAGATTCGCTATGCAGTAGATAAACTGGAATTGCTTGTAGACGACGAAAGCTGGCCACTGGTGAAGTACAGAGAGATGTTGTTTATCAAGTAAGTTTTTAAAGCCCCGTACGAACGGGGCTTTTTTTTAACCTTTGAGGTCTCTGAAGACCTCGAAGGTTTTGCATCTAAAAAATCCCCCTTAATCCCCCTTAATAAGGGGGAATTACCCCAGCTGGTCCTCATGTATTGATTTGGCAATTCAAGACTTCTCAAATTAAAGTTTTAAAATTTTTCTTTTCCTAATCAATTTTTGAATTTGCATTGATGCGACTCCCTCCCGATTGGCATCGGGACAGGCCTGCCTGCCGCAGACAGGCTCTTGACAAGGGGGTAGGGGGGATTTTTCAGTTAAATATGTAATAAAATAACCATCAATTCGGAAATAATCCGAATTAACTCTTTATTTTTGACAAATGAATCTAGTAAAAGATTTAGCAACCTACAGCGAAATTCCGCTACCTACCCAGGTCCTCTTGGATGTCTTGAAGGATTACCGTAGGCCTTACGATAAACTGATGGAATTGGTGCAGCAAGGGTTTTTGGTTCAACTCCGTAGGGGTCTTTACCATACCAGTGGCCTCGTTAGTCCCCAAATTCCTGAGCCATTTTGCATCGCCAATCACCTCTATGGGCCCAGTTATGTGTCCCAAGATGCAGCTTTGGCCTATTGGGGATTGATTCCAGAGCGAGTGTACACGGTAAGTTCCGTGACTACCAATCCTTCCAAAGAATTTCGGATTCCTACGGGGACCTTTACCTACACGCATCTTCCAAGCCCTTATTATTCATTTGGGATTCAGTCTCTGGCAGTAACTCCAAGGCAAACTATATTAATAGCCAGCCCCGAAAAGGCACTTTGCGACAAGATAGTGACTACTTCAGGGCTTAACTTACGTAGTAAGAAGCAGGCACTAGCCTTTCTCCTAGAAGACCTTCGCTTGGACAGCGAAAAACTGCTAGGTCTTGATTTGGAAATCATAAAAAGTTGGCTGCCTAGCTGCCCCAAAAAAAATAGTATTCAAGAAGTTATAAACACAATTGAGGCCTTATGATCAAGGAATGGATGGATTCGTACGCACCCAAAACAGTGCTAGAAACGGAGCAAGCTTTGCGAGAAATCATGCAAGAAATCACCTTGGCAGGTTTGTATCGAACGAATTTTTTTAAGCAGGCCGCATTTTATGGGGGTACAGCCTTACGAATATTTCATGGTTTGAATCGCTTTTCGGAGGATTTGGATTTTTCCCTTTTGGAAAAAAATCCAGCCTTTGAGTTAGTACCCTATTTAGAAGGAGTAAAAAGTGAATTTGCTGCTTTGGGAATGCAAGTCACCTTTATTCAGAAATCAAAAGCGGCAATTTCTGCCATCGATTCTGCATTCTTAAAGTCAGAGACACTTTGGGGAGAACTTTTGGTTGAAACCAATCTCCCTCAGTTTTCACTTTCCCAAAAGCCCAGTATAAAAATCAAGTTGGAGGTAGATACCCAACCTCCCTTGCGGTTTGAAACAGAAAATAAGTTGTTGATTAAGCCCTTTTCATTTTATGTCAATTGCTTTACGTTACCCAATCTTTTTGCGGGGAAAATGCATGCCTTACTCTTCCGCAAATGGAAAGAAAGAGTGAAGGGGAGGGATTGGTATGATTTGGACTGGTATATCAAAAAAGGCGTCCCCGTAAATTTAGAACACCTTGCTGAACGCGCTCGTGAAAGTGGGGACTGGAGCGAACCGTCTCTTAACAAGGAACAACTGCATCACTTACTCATAGAACGTATTCGTTCTCTAGACATGAATCGAGTGAAGGAAGATGTCATCCGATTTATTCCAAATCCTCAAGAATTAGACATTTGGTCTCCAAATTATTTCGAGCAATTGATCGATTATTTGAAAGTGGAGTGATTGGATTGAGCTAAAAAGGGGTTTTTCATAAGAATTACAAAAAATCCCCCTTGCCCCCTTAATAAGGGGGAGTTAACCCACCTGATCCGCAGCTATTAGTTATGTAATTCAACATTTTTCAAATTGAAGTTTTAAGACTATCCTTCTCCAAATAAATTTTTTAATTCGCATTGGTGCGACTCCCCCTTAATAAGGGGGAGTTGCCCCACCTGATCCCCATCTATTAGTTATGTAATTCAACATTTCTCAAATTGAAATTTTGAAACTACCCTTCTCCAAATCAATTTTTGAGGTGCCGCTAATGAGACTCCCCCTTGACAAGGGGGGAGGGGGGATTTTTTAACGTTTTCTCCCCTAAAAAATCCGTATCATTAAAAAAAATTCAATGCTTCTTATTTTTTTTCAATTCCTTTTTTCCTCAAATCGCCTCATTTTCAAGCCATTTTTAAAGAACCATGCGCGATAACCCGCAACACTATGAATTGTTCATAAAAAACTAGGATTATCTCTTTTTTTTAATTATCTAAATGAGTACTTTTAGTGCTCAATACCTGAGTTCCCATGCTGGATACCCTGATTACCTCCAAAACGCGGCAGAAGCTACTGGTGAAGTTCTTCTCCAACCCCAAGAATATGGGGCATTTGCGCGGTTTGGCGGAAGAGTTTGGAGAATCTACCAACTCCATCCGCAAGGAACTCAATAACCTGGCCGAAGCGGGACTACTCCTCAAGTCCGAGGAGAAAAACCGCGTCGACTACCAAGCCAATCCCAACCACGCTTTCTTTACCAACCTGCAGGACCTGATCCAGAAATACCTGGGTTTGGACAAGCTCATTCTTGCCGTGCTGGAGCGCATGGGGCAGGTGAGCCAAATTGCCTTGGTAGGGGATTATGCTCGTGGCATTGACTCTGGGCGTATTGAAGTACAGATTACTGGGCCTCAGCTCAACGAAGACTATTTGGTTCATGTCTCTGAAAAGTTGAGAAGCCTAATTGATAAAGAAGTGGTTTTTGAGGTTCGCACCAGCATCAGCGACCCGGAAGCACTGTTGCTTTACAGCCAAGCAGAGAGCGTCTAAGGACCTTTTTGCTTTCCGATTACCCTGCCCGCTAGGTCGTAAATGTGACTGAGAGGGCGAAGCTGTGCTTGAAGCAGGCAACTTAGTTGGAGAAATAATAGAGAAGTTGATTAACTGATTGATTGTTTAATTGGTTAACTGATTTAACATAAAAGTCAAATTTCAATCTAGATTCCAGACTTAGCGGTCCTCAAAATAGTTCCCTCAATTAAGCAAATAACCGATTAACCAGTTAACCAAAACACTTGCGTTAACAGATAAATCTGAAATATAAAATCAAATGAAACTCAGAATTCTCCTTTTCTTTTTTCTATTTTCACTAGTTAGCACTACGCTACTAGCACAGTCTTTGTCCGATATCGGCAAGGTAAAAGTCGACATGCTTTCTGATGCCCAGCTGCAAGAAATGCTGGATCGGGCCAAGGGCCAAGGACTCAACGAATCCCAGGTGATTGCCATGGCAAGAGAGCGGGGGATGCCCGCAGTCGAAGTGGGCAAGTTGCAGCAGCGCTTGGCCAAACTGAAGCAGGCTGGCCGAGGAGCACAGGGAGCAGGAGCAGCTGAGGAAACTTCCCGCAGCATGGAAGGAGAGCCGAGTGAAGTACCTGCACCCCCAGCTTTGGAGACCCTTAGTCCTTACCAACAAAAAATCTTTGGCTTTACGTTGTTCTACAACAAGGAACTCAATTTCAATCCCAGTTTAAACATTCCTACCCCCCAAGGTTATGTACTGGGCGCGGGAGATCAGTTGTTGATTGATGTTTATGGGGCCTCTCAGCAGTCCTACGATTTGAAGGTGAGTCCCGAGGGCAAGGTGCTTGTACCCAATGTAGGTTCCATCACGGTGGGAGGCTCTACCGTAGCTGCTGCGACCGCACGCATCAAAACTGAACTCACTCAGATTTATTCGGGTTTGGCTTCTGGAATTACCTCTTTAGACCTAAGATTGGGGAATATCCGTACCGTACAGGTAGCCCTCGCAGGGGAACTGAATCGCCCCGGTAACTATACGCTACCTGCCTTTGCTTCTCCCTTCAATGCACTCTTTGCGGCCGGAGGACCCAATGAAAACGGTTCCTTCCGTCACATCCAGGTGTATCGGGACAGCAAGCTCCTCACCGAGATCGATGTCTACGACTTTTTGATCAAGGGTGCGCATAGCAGCAGCATCACCCTTCGGGACAACGACGTGATTATCGTGCCTCCGGTGCGCGCCCGGGTGGAGCTATCCGGACCCGTACGTCGGGAAGGCTATTTTGAAGTAAAGCCTTCGGAGAACCTCAATGACCTCCTTTCCTTTGCTGGGGGCTTCAAACCAGAAGCTTATCAGGATCGCTTGACGCTCACCCGCATGACGGGTACGGAGCGTAGGGTAGAGGAGGTGGAAGCGACGGGCTTTGCTGCCTTTGTACCCAAGGATGGAGACAGCTTCCGCATTGGAGAGATCCTGGAGCGCTTTGAAAACCGGGTACAGATTTCCGGTGCCCTGCTTCGTCCAGGAACTTTTGCCTTGGAACCCGGCATGACCTTGGGCCAACTGATTCAAAAAGCAGAAGGCCTTCGTCCCGATGCTTTTGTGAACCGGGCTACTTTATATCGTACCCAATCGGATTATTCCTTGGCGATTGTTCCCGTGGATGTACAAGGGGTCCTTTCAGGAAAAGTGGCAGACATTGCCTTGCAGCGGGAAGATGTGCTCCATATTCCCAGCCGCTACGAGCTTCAGGAAGAGTATTACGTCAAGATCTCTGGGGAGGTGAATAGCCCCGGGGCCTTTGCCTTCGGTGAAAACATGCGTGTAGCCGACTTGGTTCTTCAAGCAGGAGGCTTCAAGGCAGGAGCAGCAGCAGGTCGTATCGAAGTGGTACGCCGTAGAAACTCCGAAGATGGCAGCCAGATTGCAGAGATCTTGCCCGTAGCTATAGCAGCCGATTTGAGTATAAGTGAGACGCAGATTGTTTTGCAGCCCTTTGATCACGTGATTGTACGTCGTAACCCAGGCTACCGTGCCGAGCAGCTCGTACGCGTAGAGGGAGAAATCTTGTACCCAGGGGAGTATGCGCTTACTTCTTCCAACGAGCGCATTTCAGACCTGCTTCGCCGTTCGGGAGGATTTACTTCCTATGCCTATCCCAAAGGGGCTACCTTGATTCGCCGCAACGAGTATTTTCAATCTCCTACCGAGGCCCAGCAGCAACAGCAGCTTTTGGAATCTGTAAAAAGGAACCTTCCTTTGGATAGCCTAAGCCGAAGCGAATTGAATGCGCAGCTGGAAGGACGTATTCAAAAAGACATTGACAACAAAGCCAAGGCCACTTCGGCCAATCCTGAAGTGCTGATGGTGGATCAGTACCGCAAGCAGAGTATCGAAGCCTTGGCCAAGCGGGATTCCATAGAAATCGAGGTAAAAACCACTGAATTAATTGGCATTGACTTGGAAGCCATTTTGAAGAACCCGCAAGGGGCCCAAGATTTGATTCTATTGGAAGGGGATGTGCTCTCTATTCCTAAGGAACTGCAGACCGTCCGCATGCGTGGAGAACTTTTATTCCCGACTTCTACCCGCTTTGAAAAGGGAGCGGGCTTTAAGCAGTACATTTCTCGTGCAGGAGGCTTTACCGACCGTTCCCGAAAAAGCAAGTCCTACGTGGTCTATGCGAACGGAAATGTAAATCGCACCAAGAAGTTCTTGTTTATGTCCTTCTTCCCTCGTGTAGAGCCAGGTGCCGAGATCGTCGTTCCCCAAAAACCCGAACGCGAAGGCATCACCGCCCAGGGATGGATTGGGATAGGGACGAGCTTAGCGACGCTGGGCTTGTTGATTAATCAGCTCATTCCTGCTAATTAGGTTTTTTTGGTTAACTGGTTATTTGTTTAACTGGTTAATCGATGTACCTAGGAGAAACATTCGATTATTAGACAATTTCTAAAGTTGTCCTAGATTTTTTCAATTAAACAATTAATCAATTAAACGATTAAACAGCAACCTCAACTTTTTAAACTAATCCAATTATGTACCACACCTATTCTTTTGAAAACCTAGAAGTATATAAGTTAGCAAGAAGTCTAAGAGTCGAAATCCGAACGTTGACTAAGGATTACCCTCGGGAAGAACGCTACGAATTAACCAATCAATTACGAAGGGCAGCAGATCGAATCTCAACGAATTTAGCTGAGGGTTCTGGTAGAGCATCTAATTTTGATCAAGCTCATTTTACTAACATTTCCTTTGCTAGTGCCTTAGAGGTAATTGATCATTTGAATGCCTCTTTAGATTTGGCCTATATTTCTAAAGAAACCTACAAGTTAACGCGTATCAAAATGGATGAATTAATCAACAAACTTAATTCATTGTATAAGTTTCAGATTAGGAATGCTGGAACGCTTAAAACTAAGGTAAAAGGGGGCTAAAGGTGGTTAACTGATTAAAAAAAGTTTAACTGTTTAATTGATTAATCGGTTAAATTTTGTTTAACTGTTTAATTGGTTAACTGGTTAAAGCCAAAGAAAAAATTCACTTTGAAATTATCGTTTAAAACTATCGAAGATTCTTTTTCAGTTAAACAGTTAAGCAGTTCAACAATTAACCAAATAAGGTTTTTCTTTCAGTTAAACAGTTAAGCAGTTCAACAATTAACCCATCAAGGTTTCTTTTTCAGTTAAACAGTTAAACGATTAACCAATTAAGCAAACTCAAGCCTCTTTAAAAGTCAAAAAATATAAATAGCATGTCAGAAACTCCGCTAAACCAGGACCAAAACTCGGACGAAATAGATCTCAAGGACCTCATCCTCCCCCTCTGGAAAGCCCGTAAGCAAATCCTTACCATCGCAACCCTCTGTGGTATTTTGGGAGGAATCGTTGGTTTCTTGACCCCGCCTACCTATACTGCAAGCAGTACTTTTTTGCCGCAGACGGCACAAGCTGGTGGAGGATTGTCGGGGAGTTTGGGGGGATTGGCTTCGCTGGCAGGGATTAACTTGAGCACAGGAGCAATTGGGGGAGGAGAGATCCCTCCAAGTATGTATGCGACGGTGTTGGGTTCGCAGCCCTTTCGAAAGCGTATTTTGGATGCAAAAATTGTCGTAAATGGTGATTCTATCAGTTACCGAGATTATTTGAAGAATCAACCTTCAACTCTACTGGGCACCATTTCTGAGTACACGATTGGGCTTCCTGGAAAGGTAATTGGGGCGATGAGTTCGAAAGAGGAGAGTAGTGCAGTTCTAGCAACTGAGGGGCTTCAGCCTTTATCTGACGAAGAATACAAGTTGCAGAATGTAGTAGCGGAAAAAGTAAGTATATCCAATGACAAGAAAGAGGGGATCGTTTCTCTGACTGTAGTGGAGGGAGATCCCTTGGTGGCAGCACAAATAGCACAGGTTACGGAACAGATTTTACAAGACTGGATTATCGAATACAAGATCAAAAATGCCAAAGCACAGTACGATTTTATCGAAAAGCAGTTTGAAGCGAAACAAAAAGAATTTTATTCGATCCAGGAGCAGTTAGCCAATTATACAGACCGAAACCAGAATGTCCTAGCGGCATCCTATTTGACACGACTGGATCGTTTGCAGGCTGAATTTGACTTGGTCAACACCGTCTATTCCGAATTAGCCAAGCAAAAGGAGCAGGCTGCCATTCAGTTGAGTAAGGATACTCCTACTTTTTCGGTATTGGATCCCGTAAAGGTACCAAAGGAGAAAACTGGACCGAAGAAGTCCCGATATATTTTAGGGGCTTTTTTTATAGGGGTTATTGGTTCAGCAAGTTGGTATCTAGGGCAAAAGCATGTTAAGGAATTTTTGAAGAAAATAATTGGTGATAATTAATTACTGTATTTCATTTAATTCGAGAAATTATTTTTTTAAGATTATGTAATTAATTTTTGGGCAATTAATTTATATTTATTAATTATTATACTAAAAAAATAATAAAAAATTCAAGTAGATACCTAGGGTTAAAGATCGAAAAATCATCATAATTAATTTCCCCTTCCTTGGTTCGTTTCTTCATTGTATTCTGTTAGTTAAAGGAAATAAACAAAAAAAAATAGTCTAATTTTTATGAAAATAATTATAAGATTATAAGTTTAAATAAAATTCAAATAGCTAAATTTATTTATAAATGAGCATAACTAATATCGATAACAAATATTTATATAGAAATTTTTAATTGTTTATTATATTATTATTCATATCTTATATAAATTGAAAAAAAATGCAATGGTTAAAAATTAGACGTATTGAGTAAAAATATATTTCAATAAAAAAATAATTAAACACTTTAAAATAAATGTTTTAAATTTATTATTTTTAATTATCTCTTTAATCTAACACAGATACTCTATTTATTTAAATTATTTTAATAAAAAATATAATTTTTAAAAATTAAATGAAATACAAAGTAATAATTCCAGCTAGATTAAATTCAAAAAGATTACCTGGTAAAAATATGAGGCTTCTTGGAGGGAAACCATTAATTCAATATTCCATTGATTTTGCAAAAGATAATTTTGATAATAGCTTAATATGGGTTAATTCTGATTGTCCAGATATTTTAGAATTCGCTTATAAATTGGGTGTTAATGTATTTCTAAGACCGTATGAACTTGCTTTAGATACAACGAGCACTGTTGATGTTTTGATTAATCAAATTGAAAATTTTAAAGAAAACAATATTGTTTGTGATGCTTTAATATTATTACAACCAACAAATCCATTTCGTAATAATGAAATTTTATGGCAAGTAATAGAAAAGTTTCAAAACTCAGGAAGAAATAGTATAGCGACATTTTCAAACTTTCGTAAAAAATTTGGAAATATTTTGAATGATAAATTTGTGCCTCAAAATTACATTCCTGGACAAAGATCCCAAGATATCCCTAAATCATATTATGAAAATGGGCTTCTATACATTTCAAAAACGGAAAGTATTTTAAAGGGTAAAATAATCACCGATGATGTTTTCCCTTTTTTATGTGAAGATGTAGAATCTTCGGTTGATATTGACAATTTAGAGGATTTTATATTTGCTGAATCTATCTTAAAATTGAAAAACTATGAATAATTTTATTACAATTCAAGGAAGGAAAATTGGATTGGATTTTGATCCATTTGTGATTGCAGAAATTGGTATTAATCATGAAGGCTCATTAAATACAGCCTTTGAGATGGTTGATGCGGCATGGAAGTCTGGTGCAGAAGTTATTAAGCATCAAACGCACATTGTAGAAGATGAGATGAGTAAAGAGGCTAAGAAAGTAATTCCAGGTAATGCAACAGTATCAATTTACGAAATAATTGAAAGGTGTTCTTTAAATGAAGAAGATGAAATTAAATTAAAGAATTACGTTGAATCTAAAGGAATGATTTTTATTAGCACCCCATTTTCAAGAGCTGCAGCAGACAGATTAGAAAGAATGGGAGTTTCAGCTTATAAAATTGGTTCAGGGGAATGTAATAACTATCCACTAATTGAACATATTGCTGCTTTTGGTAAACCGATGATTGTTAGTACAGGAATGAATAATTTAGATTCTGTTAGAAAAACAGTTTTAATTTTAGAAAAACACAAAATTGATTATGCATTATTGCATACTACTAATTTATATCCAACCCCATCTCATTTAGTTAGATTGGGTGCTATGCAAGAACTTTCTTCAGAATTTCCAAATGCAGTTATAGGTCTATCTGATCACACTACTTCAAATCTTGCTAGTTTTGGTGCAGTTGCTTTAGGAGCCTCAATTTTGGAAAGACATTTTACTGACAGAATGAATAGAAAAGGCCCTGATATTATTAATTCAATGGATCCTGTCGCATTGAAGGAGTTAATTATTGGTTCATCAGAAATTGCTAAAATGCGTGGAGGAAAAAAAGAAGCAGCTAAAGAGGAACAGGTTACTATTGATTTTGCCTTTGCAACTGTTGTAACTACGCAGAGAATAAAAAAAGGTCAAGGATTTTCAAAAGATAATATTTGGGTTAAAAGGCCAGGTACTGGTCAAATCATGGCTGAAGAATATCAAAATATTTTAGGCAAAATTGCATTAAATGATATTGATATTGACACCCATTTAAATTGGGATGACATAGATTTATGAAAAAAATAGTTTTTTTAACAGGTACAAGAGCTGATTTTGGAAAACTAAAATCTCTTATTTCGATTTCCCAAAATTCAAATAATTTTGAAGTTCATATATTTGTTACTGGAATGCATATGAATTCTTTATATGGATATACAGTTGATGAAGTTGTTAAAGCAGGTTTTAATAATATTTATAAATATATTAATCATGATTCGATTGAGTTTATGGACAGAACCTTAGCTAAAACAATAGAAGGATTTTCACAATTTGTTAAACAAATCAGTCCTGATTTGATTGTAGTTCATGGAGACAGAGTTGAAGCTTTAGCTGGTGCAATTGTTGGCAGCCTTAATAATATTTTAGTAGCACACATCGAAGGAGGAGAAGTTTCAGGAACAATTGATGAGTTAATTAGACATTCTGTTACAAAAATGTCACACATACATTTAGTTTCTAATGATGAAGCGAGAAAAAGGTTACTGCAGTTGGGAGAGTTTGAAAAATCTATATTTATTCTGGGCTCACCTGATTTGGATTTAATGCAAGAAAATAATTTACCAAGTTTTGAGATGGTGTGCAATTATTATGATATTCCGTTTAATGATTATGCTATTGCAATGTTTCATCCTGTAACAACTGAGTATCACAATATAAAAAAATACGCAAAAAACTTTGTAAATTCTTTATTAGAAAGCGGAAAAAATTATATAGTTATATATCCTAATAACGATTTAGGATCCATTGAAATATTAAGGGAAATTAAAGTCTTACAAAACAATGGAAAATTCAAAATTTTTCCTTCATTAAGGTTTGAATATTTTTTGACTCTCTTGAGAAATTCAAAATTCATTGTGGGGAATTCTAGTGTCGGAATTAGGGAAGCTCCATTTTACAATATTCCCACAATTGATATTGGAACTAGACAAAATAATAGGGCTAAGATGTCCACCATTTTTAATTGTGGTTATAGTAAGAAAGAAATTTTATCACTTATTGAAAAAATTAGTTTGATAAGAATTGATAAAATAAATAATTCCAATAAATTCTATTTCGGTAAAGGTAAGAGTGACCTATTATTTTTAAAATTGTTAAATTCAAAAAAATTCTGGCAAATAGAACATCAAAAGCAATTTCAAGAGGTTAGTTAAAATGAATAAAAAAAGAATAATAGCAAGGTTAGATGTTAAAAATAATCATGTTATAAAAGGCATCCATTTGGAGGGTTTACGTAAAGTCGGAAACCCTAATGAATTAGCTAAAAAATATTATTCTCAGGGAGTTGACGAATTATTATTTATTGATGCTGTTGCAGCATATTACGATAGGAACAGCCTTACAGGAATT
>Ga0315907_10005409_pt1 | contig 13944 bp, 24 predicted proteins | sample LakEriMetagenome_3_FD_203525 | JGI IMG/M metagenome (GOLD analysis project Ga0315907, IMG submission 203525) | Freshwater fungal communities from buoy surface, Lake Erie, Ohio, United States - Buoy 12 MA123 | ecosystem: Environmental > Aquatic > Freshwater > Lake > Lake biofilm | place: USA...
CATTCGTAAGAACCGTGCCACTGGTCTTGGCACCACTCCCAGACATTGCCGTGCATGTCATGCAGGCCCCAGGCATTGGCGGGAAAGCTGGCCACATCGACGGGCCCCTGCGCATTGTTGAAACACGCCTGACCCGGCGTCAGCGTGGCTCCAAAGTGAAACGGTGTGGTAGTGCCAGCCCGACAGGCGTATTCCCACTGGGCTTCGCTCGGCAGCCCGTAGCGCTGGCCCGTGCGCTGGCTCAGGCGCTGGCAGAACTCCTGCGCGTCGTGCCAGTTCACCCGCTCTACCGGTCGCTGGTCGCCCTTGAACCTGGAGGGATCAGGTTCTAGGTCGCGCTCCACCCTTGGCCAACCCGCCACCGTCCGCCACTGGGCCTGAGTGATCGGCGTTTGGGCCATCCAGAAGGCGCCCAGCGTCACATCGTGCTGGGGACCTTCATTGTCGAAGCGCTCTGACTCGTCCTCAAGAGAGCCCATCAAAAAGCTGCCGGCAGGAATTGGCACCAGGTTGATGGCCACCTCCTGGCCCAGCGCCTGCTGGTAGATCTTCAGCCGCAGCGGACCGCCTTCCTGGCGCAACAGGCATGTGTTGGCAGGGGGCTGCAAAACCTTGGTGGCCTCGGTGGCGCCCCATCGCGCCCAGAACGTTGCAAACCGCAACGCATCGCGGTGCGTGTTTGCAATGTAGTCAACAAAGTCAGGTGATGGCGTAACGCTGTCAGGATCAAATGTCATGGGTGTTGTTGATTGCTTGGGGTTGAATTTGTTAAACTTCTCGGCCTAATCCTTTGGGGAAAGGCCGGCGGCATTGGCGTGTTGCAGGATTTGCTGGGCTGCTTCGGATGGTGTCATGGGGCCTCGCTCTCAGGTGTGCAGGTTGACGCCACCGGGGCGGGTGGCAGCCGGGTGAAGACAAAGCGTTGCGATGCTCGCCAAGACGGCGGCAAATGGCCAAGGTGCGGGACCTGGCCTTCGTTGATCGGGAGCATCCACCACAGCACCGGGCCGTCAATGTCGGTCCATTGCTCAGCGGGGATGGCAACTTGTGGGGCCGGGGACTGGCGGGCGTTATCCGCCACGTACTGCATCGAATCGCAGCCGAAGAGCGGATGCCACCATTGCCCGTCAACCAGTTGGGCGCCGTCCATGGTCCCGTCGCCGGGCTCGTAGCCGGGGTTGAGTAGGGAGTGAAGGGTGGTCATGGCCGAACCTCCCGGTCCTGCGGTTCAACCCACGCCAGCCCGATCACGTCGAACAGCTCCCGCTCGGTGCGGCAGGGGACAACTGACCCGTCCTTGCGGCGCAGCAGGCCGCCTTCAGAATGGAAGCCGGCACGCTTCCAGGCGGTTGCCAGGCGCAGGTGCGACCAGTCGGCAGAGCCTGTCCTGATGGCCAAGATCAGGCCGTAGCCGTCCGGGTGGGGCATGAACAGATCCAGTTTCAAACCCCACCGGAGCCGCCGCTGGGTGTACCTGCCCTCGGGGTTGCCCTTGAGCCCTGGCCACTGCTCAACAGCCTGGGCAAACCCGCCGGCAAACAGCGGGGTTGCTTCGAGGGGGTCGCGGTTCGGGAGGCAGACAATCTCTAGGTCGCCGATGGTTTCGCGCTGCCGCCGGACGGATCCGGCAATGTCAATCTTCTGGCAGTGAGGACCCAGGACGGCCACCGCGTTGGCAGCAACGCTTAGGGCCTCGGCCAAGGAAATGCGGGGGCCGGCGCTCATGGCTTCAGCGCCCCAGGCGCCGGCACGGGATTGGCCTTGAGCCAGGCTTCGGCGATGGCGCGGGCTTCGCTGTCTGGCAGCGGTTGCCACTGGCGCAGCCCCCACCCAATCCTGTCAATCCAGGTGGTGTGCTCCACCTTTTTGCGCCCGGTAGTGGTGCTGTAGGCGAATTTCAGGACCCAGCGACCCATGGCGGGGCGGGCGGTGATGGTCAGGTGCCAGCCGTCGGCGGGGCCGGCGTAGATGGTGGTGTTCATGGCGAAGAATGGGTTGATACGGGCTCAGCAGCAGCCTTACGGCGGGGTTTCTTCTTGGCTGCCTGCTCAGGCAGCACTTGCCCCTTGATGCGGGCGTAGCGGGCGTTGACGGCGGCCCAGACTTCCTCATCCAAAAACTCAAAATGCACCGTGCCCTTGAGGTGTGCTTTGAACTTGAAGAATCCCCAGGCGTACCACTCGCCAGGCCAAAACCTGCCGTCACCGGCTGGCTTGTCAGGTTGAGCCACTTCATCGTAGGCGCGACCGGTGATGAAGCACAGCGCCTTGATCAGGTCGCGGATCTCATCGCTCTGGCTGCCGTAGGTCTTGATGTTGACGCCACGGTTGTCATAGGCACGCTCCGCCATGTAGGCGCGGATGAAGCGGCGGTTGAGCATGTAGCCGCTGTTCGTGACCCAGCCTTCAACACCCCAGCGGTTCTCCTTGGTGTGCTTGGTGAGGCTGTCGATGGCTTCCTCTACCGCACGATCAACCCGCTGGTCTTGCGTGCCGGCGACGATCTGGAGCATCCGGTAGATGTTCCGTTCAGTAAAGGGGATTTTGCTCTGCTGCTCAACAAAGGCATTGATGTCCTTTGCAAGCTGGCTGGTGGCCATCTGCGCGGGCAGGAACTCGGCAAAGACGTGCTTCCAGGCTGTCTTCTGCAGATCCTTGCGAAAGCGGTTACGGGTGACTGGAGCACCTTCGACGGTAACTTGCAAGCCAAGCTCGCCACCGAAGAAACCGTCTAGCACATTCCGCAGACGGACACCGGCTTCCACCTGCTCGTCGTAGATGCGGCAGGCTTCCACGTACCGGTTCACGATGTCGCGGGACCGGCGGTAGGGGATCAGGCCTTCGCCTTGGGCTTCGATGTCGTCAGGGCCAAGGAAGAACCCATCGAACTCATCAGCGGCGCTTACACGTTGCCCCGGCTTGGTGAGGCGCACCATGCCAACACTGACGCGGGTGGGGCGTTCGGCGGTGGCAAAGCACTCCCCAAGGTTTTCCTTGCTGCCGTAACCTTCCACCAGGCTGGCAAGTTGCAGTTGTAGCCGGCGGTAAAAGCCTTCGCAGGTATTCCAGTTACACAGGGCGACGATCTCGCAACCTGGCGGGGCGATCTCCCAGGCGTGAAGGATGTGGGCCTCGTCCGCGCTGAATGGCGGGTTCATCACGATCATGTCGATGTGGCCCGTCTCGGCGGAAGTGAGCGCCAGGAAGTCGGCGCCCATCTTGAAGGTCTGCACCGGGAGGCCAACCAAGATGCTCCGCAACTGCGGCTCCTTCTCGCACCAGAGCACTTCAGAGGCGCCACGGGCTAGGCATTCGCGCACCAGGTCGCCCTTGCCGGCGGAGGGCTCCAGGATGGTCTTGCCCCGCAGGTCAAGCGGGTCAAGCATCAGCGCCGCCACCTCGGGAGGGGTGGGGTAGAAGTCAGGGTTGAACATCAGGCCACCTCTGGCCAGTGCTGCTGCAGCTCCCGGCCAATCACGCCCATGGCCGCATCCTTGCCGGGGCAGTTGGCGACCTTGACGCCTGGGTAAAGCTGGTCGGGCCTTGGGCGTATGACGCCTTCCCAGAAATTGTCGTCGCCGGTGCCCTGGGGTCGGACTGCGGCAAGGCATTGGCCATAGGGCGCAAACACCAGCCAGGTATCGGGCTCGGTTGCGTGGAGTTGCCAAGCGGTCATGGCTTCACCGTTGGCAGCGGGAGAATCCGCACCTCATGTCCTTCGGCCAGCAAGTCTTTGATCTTGTCGATCGCGGCATCGAAATCGGCAACCATTTCGGTGCCAACCAAGGCGCGGCGGCCAGGGCCTGGAACGCGCTTGATATACCAGCCAAGTTGGTACGTGGTGGTGATCATAGAAGTGGATCCTCGAGTTTGTCGTAGGTAAGAAATTCCGGCTCGGCGGTCGCCGGGGGTGCTTCGGGTATGGGCGGAGCCGGCGGCCCGTCAAACCCGTCGAACAAGGGCGTTGCGCCGGTCTGGGCCATGAAGTCGGCCAGAGCCCGCACGTCTTCTAGTGATACTGGGGGGGCAGGGTCGGGGGCGTGCGACTCCCATTCCCCACACCAGTCAGAGGGTTGAATCAGAGGCCATGCCGCCCAAGTACCGTTTGCGTCTGGCCTGGGGGCGTAGCGGTGACAAGTTCCCAGTTGACCGTTTATCACGCTGTAGCGGCAGTTTCCGCAGCACGGCGCCGATGTGGTGGCTTCAGTCATTGCGCAGCACCGGGGCGACGGATCGTTCGTACTGCAGGATCTGCACGGCGTCCCGCATCGCCAGCACCTGGGGGAGCAGGAGGGCCCCTCCCAGCAGCAGCACCCACAGCAGTAGGTGATTGCCAAGCAATAGCAGGCCGGCCACTATGGCGCCGTCCAGCCTGTTACCGGCGGCCTGGTGACGGGGAGCGGGCGGGCGGGGCGAGGGGCGGCAGGTCGGGGAAAGGAACGGCTTAGATGCCGTCACCGATGGGCTCACAAGAAAAGACGGTGACGCCAAGGTGGCGGGCCTCAAAGCTGCTTTTTGCCCTGTCGGTTGACCACCCTTCTGGGGTGATCCATTCCGTCTGTTGAGGGTTGCTGGGCTGGTCATGGGTGTCATTGCGTGGGGCGAGGTAGTAGGTGATTGTGTAGACCATGGATTACGCCGGCTCCTCGCCGGGAAACGTAAAAGGCGTCTTTGCCTGAATGCTTGCAAAAGGGGCAGTAATTGCCCGTTTATCGGAAGCCGTATGAAGTGCGGCTGCTATGCGATTTAGCCTTAGACACCAACCGTGAACGGCTATGGCGTCAACTGGTACGCCGTCGTCGCGGGCGTTGTCTTCGATAGCTGCAGCCCTGGCCTCGGCATCAGCCAGCAGTTGATCAAGGGCTGCAGCTACCGGCTGCTGGCGGGGGGTGTGGGTTGGCATTGGGGCGTGGGGTGGTGGGTGAAATAATTAGGGCCCACTTGGGGCCCATGGGCAAAATCACCGGCGCAACATGCTGAGGTTGCGCTCGGCAGCCGAGGGGCCCCAGTCATCGGGTTCGCTGTCGTCTTCCTGTTGCGGCAGGTAGACGGTGATGCGGTAGGGGCCGTCTTGGTCGTAGCTGGTGAGATCCTTGTGCAGGTCTTCAACCCAGCTGGGGTCGCCTGTGTTTTCGTTCTCGATGAAGAAGTGCAGGTAAGAGCGGTCACCCTGCTCCACCTTGGTGTCGGTGCAAAGCGGGTGGGCCGCGATGATGTCGAGTGCGTCAGCCAGTGCTTGGGCCATGGGTTGATCGGCGGTGGTAACCGGGTCGTCCCCGGTCCACAAATCATAAGCCATAAAACCGGCTTTCGGAAAGCTCTGCCGCCATCGTGCTTTACAAACTGTCGCAGCACGGGCCAAGCAAAAGCCCCGGCGGGTGCCAGGGCCATGGATCAAGCGGAACCAGGCCGCCGCCTACTGGCAGGCCGATCCTTACGCAAGGCCAGCCCATGAAGGGCCATAGACACCTGAACGTCGAGCAACGATTCAGGGCCAAAGTTGCGGAAGCTCAGCAGCTCATCAGCAGAAAACTTTTGCAGAACATCAACCGTGTCAATACCTCGCCGCCGCAACGAGTTGTAAGCCCGCATCCCAAGCTCCAACGCCTGGATTGGCATTGATTCGGCAGCCATAGCTTGATCAACCGAAAGGCGTTCATAGGTGGTAAACCTGCCCTTGCAGGTTTGGCATTCATAGCGGCGACGCTTGAGCACCTTTTTGCTCGGGAAACGACTCTCCAGTACCTGAGGGGTGTGAGCGTTGCAATGGGGACAAGGAAACATGGTGGTTGGTGGTGGTGGTAGCACAAGGAGCAGGGTCAGCCCAGGCGCCAGGAGCGATACTGCAACAGGCTTGCGCCCTTGACGACGGTCCCGGCTTTGAGGGCAGCCTTCAGTGCCATGCAATCAACCGACGTGGTAGTCACGTTTCGTTGATACTGCTTGGGCAGGCTCTCAGGAAGCACGTCATCATCAATCTCAACCGTGGTGACCGGCGTGCTCTTGATCCGATGGCTGGGCAAGTTGAATTTCGTAGCAGCGGGATCCAAGAACAGAAGTTGAGCGACCAGCTTGCTCAGCATCGTGTCAGCCTTTCGCTCATCACCCTGAGCCAGGCAGGTCAAGCGCGTGGCGTGTGCCCGGCGGAGAGCTGCCTGATCCCGCAGGCGATCGATCACCCAGCACCAAGCGTCAGCCTTGGCCATCAGGGCATCCTTGGCACCTTCGCCGGCGACAATCAGCGCTTCCAGCTCGGCTGTGGCGGCAGCAACCACATCAGGGTCATCACTGACCAGTCCTTCGGCGGCCTCGGTGATGGCGACCTCCAGGTGGTAGGCGTCGCAGGTCAAGGCGTACAGGTTGCTGGGCTTCTCGTCTGTGGTCGCGGGCTTGGCGGCAGCAGGCTTGGCGCTGGCCTTGGTGGTGGTCATCGGTGGTGGTTTCGTATTGCCCTACGTACGATACCATTTGAAAGCCGCAACGGCTTACAGCCGGCGGCACGCCCCCTCCGAAAACATCAACATGGCGACGACCAAGGCCAAGGCCAAACCCGCAAGCGGCGCAACCGAAGAGGCGATCAGCATCAAACCGCCGAACTTCAGGTACCTGGCGATCAACATCCGGGGCACCGCTCCGCTGGTAATCAACAGATTCTCCGCCAAGGCCATGGAGATGATGAGAGCTACGCAGGAGGCCGGCAGCACCGCAAAGGCCAAGAAAGTACGCGAGCCAAAAAACTTTGACGCCCTTTTTGAGGATGCAAAGCATGTATCACATGAGGGCTGGGAGGGCATTAACGCCGCTGCGTTTCGCTCTGGCGCTATCTCCGCTTGTCGAGCCGTAGGGTATAAAATGACCCATGCAAAGCTGGCTTTCAACGTAAAAGAAGATGGTTTCGATCGGGTCGATGGTGCCCCGCTGGTGCGGCTAACTGAAGGGGAAGCTGAGCAATGGGTGGCCCACACCAGGAATGCTACCGGCGTGATTGACCTGCGCTGCCGACCCATGTATCGAAACTGGGCCGCCGTACTCAACATCAGGTATGACGCCGGGATGCTGACCAGCTCGGACGTGGTAAACCTGATCTCGCGGGTTGGATTACAGGTCGGCATCGGCGAAGGCCGACCCGATAGCAAAAACAGCGCCGGGCTGGGCTATGGCCTGTTCGAGATAGTGTGACGCGGAAACCCCCTTGGCGGTGGCTTTGCCGCCGCCACTGAACTGGCACGGCAGGTTAGGTAAGGCGCCACGTCGCAAGGTTTTACAAGGATGGCAGGCATGGATTTGCAAGGTCGGCACGCTGCGGCAAGGTCTGGCAGGCATGGATTCGCAAGTCACGGCCTGACCTGGCCTGGCTGGTTAGGCGTGGTCGGGCTCGTGCATGACATGGCAATGCAGGCATGGCAAGGACCGGAGAGGCACGGCTAGATGCGGCAGGCATGGTGAGCCATGGCGTTGTCAGCTCAGGCACGGCATTGCAGGCACGGTGTGGCGAGTTCAGGCGCGATCGAGGCACGGCATGGCGTTGCAGGCATGGCCAGTAAGGCAACGCTTCGCAGCGTGAGGCAGGCGAGTCAAGGAACGATGTGGTCTGGCGCGGTCAGTCATGGCTGGCATGGCTGCCGTTACCGACGTGTATCAGAATGGGGGCTTGAATGGGCCCCCTCATTCCCTTTATCCCCCGATCAAATGAATTTCACCAAAACTGAACCCCAATTCACTTTCAGGATCGAAGATGGCGATGAAGTGCTAGGCATTGATGCCCAGACGGCTGGCAGCGAGCTAGACCGCATCCGCCGCCGTGATGGCACGATCAAGCCTGCGGCAGTGGTTGCCGAGGCGCGGCCAGAAGAGGCGCCTTTGCACCCGGCGTTTGAATGGCGCGATCCGGTGGCTGCTGAGCAATGGCGCGAGCACCAGGCAAGCAAGCTGATCAAGGTGGTGCGGGTGGTTCCCAGCGCTCCGCAGGAGCCTCGCGTGGCATCGGTGCGACCCGTAACCCAGGTGGCGCCTACCGTTGTTGAGCAGTACAGCCCAATGGCCCGTGAGGTGCAGCAGGCGGTGGGACTGGTGATAGAGGCGCGGCGCAGTATTGAGGCGCTGAAGCTGCGCACCCAGCGGATGGGCGATCGCCGTTCAATGATTGCGCTGGGGGTGGCGTTTGGATTACTGGAGGAGGCCCATGAAGCGCTCACAAACGGTCAGCTCTCAAGCACATGGGAGCGTGAACCGCAAGAAGTTGGGTAAAAATACTCAAGAGGACGAGGGGGCCGGGATGGGCCCCTCTTTTTTTGCCCTTACGCCGCCTTCGGTTGCCGGGTGGCACGCCGGCCACGCTTGCGCGGTGCTGGGGCCGGGGCGATCGGCTCCGGTGCCGGGGCCAGTAGCAGAGGCGCGGGGGCGGGGAGCAGCAGGGGCGCCACGCGCACGGATCGAGGGGAGCTAAGCGCCGATTGAGGGGAGCTGGCAGCGGATAGAGGGGAGTTGCTGGTCAAATTCGGGGAGCTGGTGGCAGCGCCGGGAAACTCCAGCGCTCGCAACCCTGCCCATGGGTGCTGCCAGGTGAACCGCAACCAGTCGGCAGCGACGATCACGCAGGCGATGGCGACGCCAACGAACCGTGCAGTGGATTCGATTGCAGGGGCCCAGTCGGCTTTAAGCGCAGCCTTGAAGGTGGTCATTGTTCTTGGGGGTGGGGGTGACCATCCGGGGCCGCTCAGGGTCCTCGCCGGGTGGTGGTGAATGGTTTGTCGGATCGCTCCGACCCCTAAATCATAACCCCTGAACTCCGCACCTGCTTACAGGTCCGTAACAATCGGTAGTCATCCGTACTGGTATGATGCGGAGGCATCGGGGTGGTTCCCGTTGCTCTGCCGGGGTTCGCCTCGGTGGTGGTAGGCGGAGCCCCTGGCGTTGATCGCTAGGGGCTTTGCTGTTGACGGGAAAGGGGGATCAAGGTAATCAGGGCCCCTGGCCGTTCATCGCCAACGCACCAGCGCTTTTTGATCACGCAGTCGCAAATCCTTGCATCATCCTCATAAGCCAAGTCCGTGAGTGCGTCTTCGGTCGATCGTTGGAGCTTGCTGGAGTCGGGCTTGACGCAGTGATATAGCGGCGCCTCTTTACTGGTTGCGCTGCTCAGAGCTGCATTGAGCGGCTTCAGGGTGCCATTTTTGTAGTGCCCTGCAGGTCGCTGGAACAAGAACACTGCCGACATACACATCGGCCCCCGCATCAAAGGCACCTTGGCGGAGATGGCAGCATGGGCCACCATTGCTCGCCAAGGTTTGACGGTCTTACAGGACTCGATCATCACCCCTTTGCCAACATGGACCTTGCTGCCCTGGGGTGCGGCGGCCATGCCTTCAACCTGGAAGGTGATGGGCTCCATCAGAAAGGTATATCGTCGTCGTCATCGGGGGCGGGCTGTTGCCCTATTGCTTGAGCATAAGAATCATCATCCTGCTTTCTGCCCATCAAATCCAACCGATCAACCTTAATCACAGGCTTGAACCGTGCCTCTCCTGTGCTGCGATCAGTCCAGTGGTCGAGCTTTAGTGATCCGGTGATACCCAGCAAAGACCCCCTGCGCACGTAGTCGGCAGCGATCTGACCTTGCCTGCCCCAAATCTCAAGGTTGAACCAATCGGGTTCATCTTCCCGGCTGCGGCGGTTCACCGCCAAAGTGAGGTTGGCCACCATGCTGCCGGATTCAAAATAACGGACCTCAGGATCACGTCCAGCACGGCCAACGATGGCCGCAACATTGATACCAGGCCGATCTAGTGGGGTGCTGACCTGATGAAACTGAGCAATCTGCAACTCCAGCGGCTTGTTCTTCTCAATGCGCAACCGGCCAGTGAGTACCAAGTAGGCACCTAACTGGATGGTCCGCATGGCTTCGGCGGCAAGTTCACCCCATGCCGTGACTTGCAGCGGCATGACGGGATCCTCTTGCTTGTAAGCGCAAACCTCCACGGGGAAGGAAGCGAGCTGCTTGTCACCACTGGGGGCGATGAGAGCTGGCGGGGCCTTAACAAGGGCCAATACGGTGATGCTGTTCATGGTGGTTAGGGCTAGTAAAGGTTGCCGGGTGGGCCCCGGCGGGCCATGGATCAGGCGGGCTGGGTGCCGCTTTCCTGCAGGGCGGCAATCTGGCGGTCGATCTTTAGCAGATCAGCCGCTGCCTTCTGCTCAATTTCGTGCCGCATCGCAGCCAAGGCCAGCGCTTGGGTTGAGTACAGGCGTCGCGAGCCTTGGCTTCCGCTTACGCGCCGTTGTCCATCTTTGCCAGGTGCCGGCCCACTCCCGTGCGAAACACGGCAGCTCCAGCCAGGCCGAGTTTCCCGAGTGTAGGCGTTGTAGTCCCAGCCTTCGCTGTAGCCATCCTTGGGCACATCCACATCCCGCCGAACCGGGGCGGTCCATCGCAAGGCGGCCAGCGTGTCGGCGCGGTCAATCGCTGCCTGCATAGCTGCTTGATCTTTCTTTGTCATTGCCATGTCATTTGTTGCGAAGGTGTAGGGGAAGAATTGATCAAACGGCGACGGGAGCACCCCACGTCATCGGAGGATCGTCTTCAGCTTCGGCGGTAGAGTCTGCGGCATTGGCCCCGGCGGCGTTCCACTTAGCAGCGGACGCTTCAGACACCCCGTTTTTAATCAGCTTCTCCTGAGTTTTCAGTGGCAAGCCTGCAACAGCCCCGCATTCCCCGGCGCTCAATTCGTGGCACATGGCGGCAATGCCAAGCCCGGTAAGCCCCGATTCTTGGCACGCCTTGACGGCTGCGGCGGTGGTGGCTGCGGCGCCGCGGAGAGGCTGGCCGGCTGGCTGCGGTTGCGCGGGTGGCTGGCTGGCGGGGGCTGGCTGGCCAGCAGGGGGCGCCTGACGGACTGGCGACTGAGCTGCGGGCGCTGATTGCCTGACCGGGGCCTGGCGTGCGGGAAGGCCTCGGCGGGCTGGCGGCTGGTTAGCCGGCGCTTGCCGTTTTGGCGCAACTTCGTAGCTGGTAGCGTCGGCGTCGTTGTCCCCGCTGGTGGGAATGCAAAACGCCTGCATGGCAGCGTACTTGTAGGCCGCAGACATGGCCTTGTTGGTGGCCTTGTCGGCGCTGTCCATTGCCTCACCAAAGGTCTTGACGACGTGGCGTGAACCATCCTCGGCGGCCACAAAATCAAACTCAACTTCAACAACTACGTTGAAAAGAGCGCCGCCTGACTTGGTTTCACGTTCTGTTTCGATTCGCTTTAGAACGCGAGGCAGAACAACAAGACCAAACTCAGACAGGATTGGGGCTAATGCGTTGTAGACATCATCAATGCCACGAAACATGAAACCCTGCTGGGTGTTTTTCTTGTTCTTGGCGATGCCTTCCTTTGCGATAGCTCCGGCAACGGCGGAGATGGCGCGGTAGACGGCGGGCGTTGCTGCTTCGCTCATGGCTGCTCCTTGCAGTAGTGGGCGATGCCGGCTAGAAGGATTTCCGCTTCCTGAGCAAGTTGGCTTTTGGGGTGGTAAGTGATTTGGCCAAGCAAGGAACATAGTGCCGCTTCCATTTCTTCCTTGGTTGGCGGCGCTTGTGGCGGGCTATGCAGGTTGTCGGCGATAGCACCGAGGCGATCCCACTTGCAACTGCCGCGCTTGTCTGGGCTGGCTTGCTTCATCGCCTCACGCAAGCCTGCGGCAAGGTAGCACCGGCGCCAATTTGGAGCGCCCAGAATTAAATCGTGCTCTGCGTCTCTTAAGACAAGTTCAGCTGCCTGCGTCAGCGGTGGAAATTCATCGTGTGCCATAGGGGCTCCGGTGGTGGTGGTGCCAGGGCTGTCCCCTGGCTTTGCAATTCTACCATCTCCCTAAGCCGTCTGGCGATCGTAGCGCCTACGGTGCCTCACAAACCGAAACACCCCGCCATGCCGACCCAACCCATCCGCATTTTCGTTACCAGCCAAGAGGAAGTAGACCAGGTGTGGCTCATGTTCTGCCAGCAGACCGCAGTCAACAGGGCGGAGGTCCGGCGAGACGGGATTTTCCTGTTCCTGTTGGTACGGCATGGCAAGGGTCCGAGGCGTGTAGAAGGTGGGAGCCTTCAGGCTAGTGCCACCCCTCAACCAGACTCCGCAACACCTTGACCGCCTAGGCCGCAGCGTAGCGGATCGCTGCGGCTGACCTATGGTGGAAGGGTGCTGGCCAGGGCCTGACCCGGCGCCAGGCATAAAAAAGCCTCACACGCCCTGGCAGGCCGTGAGGCTTTGATCAACCAACAACGGAAACACCTTACATGCCAAACGAGTACATCGGCCAAAGGCCGCCACACACGGCACTGCCGAATTGGCTGCGCGGAAAGGCCAGCCCTTTGGAGCTTGCAACCCTATGGGCGCTGCAGAGCCACTACCCCAACATTCATCCATCGCTGAGCCTGTTGGCAAAGGAGGCCTGCATCTCCCGGCGAACGGTCTGCACGGTGCTCGGGGATATGGAGCGCAAGGGCTGGTTGGTTCGTGACCAAGCATTTGACGGCGCCGGTCGCAAGACATCAAACCGCTACAGCTTGACGATTTGGGACATCCGCTGGTTCGCCGTTGCTAGTGCAGAAGATGCACTAGTGCAGGAGATGCACCACCGCAGTAGTGCAGGAGATGCACCATCCCTAGTGCAGGAGATGCACATACCTAGTGCAGGAGATGCACATAAAGAAGAACAATCTAAGAAGAATAGACTTAAACCCTTAGAACCCCCCTTACCCCCCAGTGGGGGGAGCGCACGCCATGGCCAGCGGGAAGCGATCGCAGTCGAGCCCCTGACCCCCATCGCTTCGCCTCCAATCCCCTCGGCAGGCGGTATCGTTGCCGAGCCACCACCGCCCCAACCCTCACCCGTGAAACCCCGCAAGCCACCGTTTAAGCCGTCGCAAGCCCTGATCCCCGTCAGCCTTCTGCCAGTTGCCCCTGAGATCCTGGGATTCTGGGCAACCAAGGCCGGCGCCAAGTCCGAGCAAGCCTGGCAAGCGTTGCTCTCTCAGTTGACCCTGATCCTTGACGACCCAATGGGCGGGGCGGAATCGCTCCGCAGCCAACTGCAAACCGGCATCGACCGGGCCCCGATCAAGCCCTGGATGAGCGTCACCTACGCCAACTGGAAGCAATTCGGCCCACGGCCTGGCGTTGGCAGCCAGATCACCAACCGCCGTCAGACGCAGGATGAAGCCGCTGCCGCAGCGGTCGCCTTTATCAGGGCCCGTGAAGCTCGCAGGGCTGCCGCTACCGGCGGCATGGCATCTCAGCAAACCGTGCTCTGCGAGGTGATCCGGTGATCCAGGCCGAGGAGTTTCAGGCGGTCATGTCCGGGATGCAGCAGCTATTCCCCATGGCCAAGATCCTTACCCCAGCCGCACTTGTCACCGCTTGGGACACGTTCCCCGATCGGGCAAGGCTCGACCTTGACAGCGAGATGCTGCTGTACGCAGCTCAGCAGCGAACGCTTGACCCCGATTTCCCCAGGGAGACACCGCCGCACATCGCCCTACTGCGCTACCTGTACCCAGTGAAGCGCACCACACGCACCGAGCGGGGTCAAGAGGTGGTGACCGATCTGCCGATGTTTGAGCGGGGCCTGCGGCGTGACCTGGCCAGCAGGATGGCGGATCCATCGCGGTTCCATGAGCTGGTTGATCAGCGGCCAGAGCACACCCCGGTTGAGGTGCGCAGGCTGCCCCCCGGCGTCACCGAAGGCAACCAGCGGCAGCCGTGGCAGATGACCGCAGCGGAGCGTCGGGCCCACGTTGAGCGCATTGCCCAGACCGTTGCCAGGTTGCGTGCGCAGGTGATCGACGATTGCGTCTGGACCCCGGCGCAACTCAAGGTTGGCCGATGGTGGTTTGAGAAGGCCTTGCAGGGATTCTGGACCATGGAAACCGATGGCGCGACTCTCGCCATTGCCTGGGCCGTGC